>ERZ1034669.91-NODE-91-length-42432-cov-48.410883_pt1 | contig 42432 bp, 40 predicted proteins | sample MGYA00520705_ERZ1034669 | MGnify/ENA primary metagenome ERZ1034669 (study PRJEB33766, sample SAMN09781766) | gut metagenome | biome: gut microbiome | host: Homo sapiens | place: Madagascar | study: EMG produced TPA metagenomics assembly of the PRJNA485056 data set... | reverse complement strand
AAAAAAAAAAGAAGAGAGGAATAGACCTCTCTTCTAAATTATAAATCAAATCCAGCAATATCTACACCCTGCAATAAAGAAGTATAATTAGAATCAGTTCTACGAATATCTTCAATTTCTTTAGCAATATTTTCAGAAGTATATCTAATCAAAGTTCTATTATATTCAGGCAATAAAGTAGAAACTGCTAATTGAGCTGGCTTCATTTCACCTAAGCCTTTATAGCGTTGTACATTAGGAGGTGTAAAACTATCAAATGCTTTCATTAATTGATACAATGATACTTTCTGGTCATTGAGAATATATCCATTAATGTCAGAATTGACAATGTATTTAGAAATTCTTTCATGACAATCTTTAAGCATATTCTGATTAAATACTGCCATTTGAATTTCATCACCAACTAATCCATCAAGTACTAAAATATTATTCTTATTATCTACTTGAATGTACTTATTTACTTTAGCTACGACTTTCTTAATTTGATTATACTTGTACCCATTAAGAATCATGCTATATACCAGCTCTAACAGATTTGGCTCAATAGCATAGTTCTGGGAGATAATACTCATATCAATCAAATAGTTGATATTATTACAGAGAAGATCCACTACTTGAGTATCACTCATTTTCTTACCGGTAGAACTCTTAACGGTATTATACTTAATGAATCTTCTATATACATACTGTACATATTCTCTCTTATCTGTAAAATAAGTAAGACTACCATTCTTATTCTTAATAGAATACAATGGTGGTACAGCAGCATATACTCTGCCTGCTTCTACCAGTGGTCTATAATAAATCAAAAACATTTTTAACAGTAAACTTCTGATATGCAAGCCATCTACATCTGCATCTCCTAAGAATATAATCTTATCGAATTTGCATTTATTAGGATCACATCTTCTACCTTCTCCACAATCAAGAATTGTATAAATAGCTTTACATTCTTCATTCTTAAAGAAGTCTGCTTTAGAACAAGTCATAGCATTCTTTACTTTACCTCTAAGAGGCATTAAACCCTGCTTAGTAGGATCACATGCTTCACGACAAGTACTCATAGCAGAATCCCCTTCTACCAGAATCAATTCAAGATTAGTTCTTCCAGAAGGTTTTTGATATTTAGATGGTAATCCAGTCAATGTAGATACATTGCTTTTAAGCATTACTATCTTTTCTTTATTAGTTTTTAAACGTAGATTGCCAACAGATTTGAAGAAATTACATAGACGCTGTAATTCATTTGAATGTGATTTGCACCATTGGTCTAGACCTACAGTCACAAGTTCTTTAATAAATGGAATTGAATCCGTATTACTAAAGATTTCTTTAGCCTGTCCTGAAAACATTGGTTCAATATGCATAATTGCTACCGCTGCTTTAAGACCAGCTTTAATATCATTATTGATGATTGTCAAATTAGTTTTCTTATTAAGAAAAATCTTATTCATATAATTTCTAAAATAAGTGCATAATGCATCAATAAATGCTTGTGAGTGTGCAGAGTCTGCACTAATAGTCGGACACATATTAGCAAATGAATAAACAACTTCTTGTTCATCAATACCATTAGCATCATACGTGAAGGCAATATCAGCTTTCATTCTATCATTACCACCACTAAATGTAATTGGTGGAATAAGTGCTTGATATTTGTCTTTCATTAGAAAGGTTGAGATACCAATCTCATTTACATACCTTTCATTAAAAACATTTTTACCACTTCTAATACCATGAAAATTAATTACAGCTCCAATTTTCATTAATGGTAATAGAGTACTAATAAGAGCATTTACATCTTCACAAGAAGTTGTAATAGTTCCCATAATAGTTGTATCAGGAATAAATGAAACTCTAGTACCCTGCCAGTTATCTGTATTAGGGCATTTCTTTGGTTCTTTTAATATTGGTTTACCTTCTCTAAATTCAATATATCTACCTTCTGGTTTACCAGTAGGAGAGTACTGAGCGCATAGATAAGATACACCAATAAATACTGAAGATAATGCGTTAGTAGCTTTACTACCTACACCATGTCTACCTGAACTGAATTCACCTTTCTTCTTTTCATAGTTAGATGATGTATGTTCAGAAGAAAAGATTCTTATCATGTCTTTAAATGGTAAACCTCTACCATTATCTACACATGTAAATTCTTTACTATCTTCATTATAAGTAATCCAAATTTCTGTAGCTGGAGATTCCTGTTTCTCTACTTCATCCATAGAGTTCTGTAGAATCTCTCGTATCATATTGATATGACCACGATTACCTAGATAGCCAATAAACTGAGTTGGAGTTCTTCTAACTGCATCAGAGAAATTACTTAAAGTTTTAATTTCATTGCCATATTCATTAATGGCTTTTTTAAAGTCAATACTCAATTCTATCTCCTCCTTTACTCAATAGTTTTCTTACATTCAAAAAATAATTTAAAGTAAATTTTGTATGCTTATAAAACAAGAGTAGGATTTAAATCCTACTCTTATCTATAAGCTAGCTTTAAATTATTTTTTATTATACAGGATTCTCTATTATTTTATTTTATTTATTAAGCTTCAAATTTAACTGGCTGAGTGCCTACATTAACATTGGTCGTATTCGTTGGACCATTGTTTGCAGCTGGTGCAGTGGTTGGCTGTACAGCTACTCCGCTACCAATCGGGTTAGCTGCTGCGGAATAAGCTGGAGCTGCCTGCTGAACTGCTGGATTATATCCCTGCTGCTGGAAGGACTGAACAGGCGGCTGCTGATACTGAATCTGCCCCTGAGCCTGAGTTGGCTGAGGATAACCATAAGCCGGAGCCTGAGTCATACCTGGAATACCCTGCATACCACCCTGCGGATACATCGGCTGATTCTGCTGCATCTGAGGATTCATTACAGGAGTTGGCTGCTGGAATCCCTGATTGTAATATGGCTGTGCCTGATAACCACCCATATTATAACCATAACCACCATTATCAAATCCTGGAATACCTGCACCAGCGGTAAGATTCATATAAGTGCTCGACGGAGCATAGTAATTGTTTCCATAGAATTCATTACCCTGCGGCATAGCGGACTTCATATAATTACCGGCTACTCTAAACATATGCGGAAGCTGTTTAATAATATTGATTACTGGATAAACACCTGCAAGTTCTGGAGTTGCCTGACCATAATAAGTCTTAATAGACTGAAGTACATCATTAACTTTTTCACAAGCAGTATCTACTGCCTGAGTTTCTTCCGGATCTACAAGTGTAAATTCTTCACCACAGATATCACATTTAAATCTGCCATCACCGATTGGATGTGCAGTAATCTGACCCTTCTGTTTATGAGTGCAGATTGCTCTTAGATTTTCTTCATCGGTTGGAGCTTTAAAGAAATAGCTAGATGGCTGACCACCTTTCTGACGAAGGCGTGCAATCTGCTCATCATTAAGCAAATTGTTCATTTCCATTACTGGCTGCTGCATTGGCTGCATCGGGTTATTGATAGCACCAAATGCTGGGTTAAATCCGTTGTTGAACTGGTTCATAGTTATTTCCTCCTAAGAAATTAAAATAATAAAATATGTATAAAATATTTTGAGTTTGTATTCAAACTCATTAATATATTATATCGTTGATTTTTCATTTAAACTTTAAAATTATTTATACGGGTATTGCTGTCTATCATTATAGTTAGAATCTCTAGATGCGTTAGTGTTATTAATGTAGTTATTAATAATTAATGCTTTCAATCTATCATCAAGTTCTTTCTTTTCTCCATCATGATAGTTATATGCTTTAAATGAACTAAAGTTATTAAGCAGTTTTCTAATAGCTTCTTCATTCAGGCACATTTTAATTTCCTGAATTTCGCCATAATCAAATGCAGAAATGCAAGCTGGTACATTTACTTTAGATCTACCAATCATAGATGGTACAGTATTTCTAAGCTGATTAAAATGGAAGTAATAGCAAATACCATTTTCATCATCCCAAAATAATTCCTGATTTCTTTCATCTACCCATGCATCATTATCTAGTTTAAGAATAATATTAATAGAGTATTCTTTTTTATCTTCAGAGCTAACCAGCTTGATAGATTTAAAAAGGTCTCTAATATGAATAACTGTCTCTTTTTCCATTTCGCACCTCATTTATCAAAAAAAAAACAACTATAATGAGATTAGACATATAATCTAATTACACTATAGTTGTTTGTATAATCAAATACTAAATCAAATATACATCGCCAAATTTAATCTTAGAAGGAATACTCTTCAAAATATTAAAATCTGGTGTTCCAAATTCAGAAGACTGATAAAACAATTCAATATCTCTATAGAGATAATCATAAACACTACGAGATCTAATCAGTTCATCTGTTTCTTGAACTACTAACTGATCTTGACTGCCATGCCTATTGATATAATCTTTAAATACTTCAGAATACATAATTCTTCTATTATATTCCTGAAGTACTGCATTATACATCATATAGACAAACGCTTTAGTGAAATACTGTGCAGTCTTCTCATAATTAACTGTTCCTTTAGCAATATCCTTCATTAAGAGATGAATGATGTCTTTCTTTAGTGTTCTTACTGATTTAGGATCACTTACAGTAAACAGATAATTCTGCGGATAACCAATCAAATACTTATCAAAGAATCTACTTCCTTGTTTTTTCTTAGATGGCTTCTTAATATTATCTCTATGCATTTATATCACTCCTCATTCTTTAACTGAAAGAAATTCTTATGCTGAATATCTGCAATAAAGAATTTATCTAAATCTTCCATAGAATCAATACCTTGGTAAGACATATCATCTTGATACTTATCTTCGCCAAAGATGTAATCATTAAAATCATCGAGGTTTTCAATTCCCCAATTTTCCAGAGTAATATCTTCTGATTCCAAGAATCTTCTGATAAAAGTATATACAGAAATACTCTTATTCATATTTACTTTTTCAGATAAGATATTAGACTTAAAGAAATTATAATACCCATTTTCTTTTAAGATATCATAGATAGCATCTACTACTGCTTGTCTACCTTTAATCAATTCCCATGTATTTACAGGGTTACCACTATCATCTTCCGTTACATGAAGAACGAGATAATTCATCTCGGTATTACTTTCTACAGAGCTATTAGCACGGCTAATAACTGATCTCATTTTACTTGCAACTAACATTTTATTCCTCCTCTTTCTAAACTAAATAAAAACATATTGAGAGCTATTTACCTCTCAATATGATAATATATAATTTTAAAAGAATTTATTTTTACGCAGTACAAATATACAATTATCTGAGAATCTAGTAATACCTACATAGTCTAAGTTCTTAGTAATATCTCTTCTCATATATTCAGCAATATATATACCTTTTCTATATTGAGATCCTTGAGATAGGTGTGTAGTGATAGCATACCCTAGTTCAAATAAATTACCAATTATACCATGTTTACGTCTATAAGATGGGCTTTGTCTAATCAAATCTTTTTTATCTTTATTTGCGTTAAAGAAGTTATAGCTGCATAGTATATCTACAAACTCCATATCAAACATGGTAGGTTTAAAGTCTATCTTAAACCCATTACCTTTACTAACCAAAGAATGCAGGGATGGATAATTTACTACTTCTCCACATAAGCCATTAGCCATACTAATACCATCGACTTCATACTCCCAATTATTCTTTCTACAGATTATTTTTTCTCCATGACTAGGTAGTTTTTGCTTGGGGTCTATACCATTTAATTCGCGGCATTTATCATTGTAAATCGTTCTAGTCTTGTTTAATCCACAAAGAATAATATCTGATTCTTTAATCATATCATCTGTAATATCATTTGGAGTAATTACTGTAGCATTACCATAGTTACCCTCTTTAATAGTATGACCTTTTAAAATTTCATTAGCTAAATATACTATACCAGACCCCTCATTCTGTCTCATAATCTTAGTAAGAGTATGTATATCTCCAGAATATAGAAATGCTGGAGAATCAGATACTGGTGGTAATTGATTTAAATCTCCTAAAGCTATAATCTTTTTATGAGAATTTAGAATTACATCTCTCATTTTCATAGGTACTGTCCCAGCCTCATCTATACAGACTAGTTTAATACACTCTGGTATTTCTTTTGGGACAAATATAGTCTTTGTTTCATATCTATCCAAGTATGCATTATATCTGTCTAAATCTGGAACTTCTATAGCTTTATAGAACCATGAATGAATGGTTTTAGAATTATAAAAACCTTTAGTACGCAATACAATAGCAGCAGCTCCTGTATAAGCCATAGGAGCTACTTCTTCTTGTACTAATTTTAATCTATTAATAATCTCTTTAAGTACAGTAGTTTTACCTGTACCAGCTGAACCACTAATTTGAAATACTTGTTCGCTAGAATTATTATACCAATCTATTGCTTCAGATATCAACTTCTCTTGCTCATCATTGAATAAAATCATAATAGTACCTCACAAACGTTTAATAACAGTTCTAAGCTTAATATGATTCTTCTTTCTCAATTCTTCTTCATGAATAGACATTTCTTTATTATAGAAAACATCGAATGGAACCATATCTATACTTTTAATTTCCTCACTATAGAATTCATACGGCAGAGAGTTATCGAATATCATAATCATATCATAATACTTTAAGCAGTCTCTAATATAATCATGACCAGTAATACTTAACATAGTTTGATTAAATGATGGGATATCAATATACTTATTCATATCTGCATCTCTAAATAATCTAATCTCAGAATGACCAATACAATTCATCTTGTTATTGGTAATAAACATATTTAAGAAATCATTATTAATATCAATCTCTTTAATATTGACCAAGTACCATTGTAAACAATAGAGCATTAACGCCATATTATTATATGGGTCAAATAATCTAATCTCAGGATTTTCTTCTGTAATAGCAATTCCTCTTTCAGTAAATTCTACATATCTATACCCATTATATGTAAAAGATTCTGGTGATTTAGTAATAGAGTCTAATATTCCAGGAGCATAGATAAATCCTTCTGGGGTAATACCTAACTGTAAATCTCTAATAATCATATTAGAAAATTTAATAGATTTTTTAAGTTTCATTTCTTCATATTGCATCTTAATTTTATCACTGAATTTCATAATGTTTATTCCTCCTTAAAAAAACACTACTATAATAAAATACGTCATAATTATAATATACAATTTGAGGTGATATTAATGATTAATAACCCTAATGTGCAAGATACTGAAATAGCTATCTTACTGACTACTTGTAATAAGTATGAACCAGGAGAACAAGTTTTTAGAATGCAATCTTTAACTGGGTTAAAAGATAATACTAATAATATAAGTAGAATTAGTTTGAGTAAAACTAATATCTTAAATAAAAATACTGGTAATCTACCACTAGGAGATGTAGGTATAGCATCTGCAATAAAGCTCAAAGTTCCTGTAGAAGTTTCAAGACGATACCCTCTTAAATTTATACCTCCTGGAACTAGATTCATAGTAAGTTTTACAAGTAGCGATATTACTAAACCAGTTATTATAGGAGGAGAATTCTATGGCAACGACAGTAATAGTTGATGGTTCTACCAATCCAATGTATTCTCATACATTAGATGAATTTAAAGCTGCATATAATAACCGAAGTGTAGTACCGATTTATGAAAGCTTTTGTTATCAAGAACAGTCAGGCGGAATAAAATATGTAGTGAAAGATGTACTAGATGATTATATGTGTGAGCTAAAGAAGTTAGCTATAAATATAGAATTAACTAATGATGAATTAGTTAAATACAATTATAAACCAAAACTGTTATCTGCTGATATATATGGTTTGACAGATTTCTATTATTTGATATTATTGCTAAATGGGATATGTAATGTAAAAGAATTCCATAATATCAATCCATTAAAACTCATACCAGCTGATACTTTAGGTAACTATTTATCATCCATACTAACAAATGAATCTAAAAATATAAAAAGATTTAATTCTTATCATTAAAATCCAAATTATTACAAGATAGCTATATAGCTATCTTGTAATATAATGTTTTGAAATAATTAGAATTCGATAGAATCTACACAGTCGTATTTCTTATTCTTAAGAGTCTTAATGAGAGCTTTAAATGGATCAAGCTCATCATTGACTACCATATTAACCATGTTACTAGAGAAACCAGATAACAAAGTTACTCCATTCTCATTAGTTCTCAAAGGAACATTCTGATCAGCGTAAATAGAAGTATTCCAGAAAATCAGTTTAGGCATTTTATAACCATGCTTTTCATATTTTTCAATGAGGTATTCAAACAAAGATTGATCTGGTGTAGCACCACATGCATAATCAAATTGCATATCGGATACGATAACAATTCTTTCTGGCATATCTTCCTGCTTAATTTTATTCTTAATAGCAGTATTAAGAATTAGATTGAATACTTTTTCGATATTAGTATTACTACAATCGTCATATTCACCCAGAATCTTAAGCTTAGCACAAAGATCATCAGTAGAAGTCAAATCTACAATCTTTGGTTTGCTAGAGAATGTAATGAATTTATTTTTGAATTCACCAGTATTATACTGAGATAAGAAGATGCAGATAGAATCCCCAATATCCATCGAAGTGAGAGAAGAACTATGCGAAATACAGTCTACCATAGAATAAGAACCATCTCTTACTACGAGAGTGTTAGACAACTTCGCTGGAGTTGGCAGATTCTTCCACAGTTGTTCAAGAGAATCATCTTTAGTACCATTAAAACCGTAACACATATCGCAATGATCTCTGTATTTATGAATGATATCATACATAAACAAAGTACCAGCATTAATAGTAGTTTTACCTTCTTTAAGTTTAGAAAGATAATCTTTTCTACGCTCAGTATCATGTCGTAAAAATGCATCTTTATACTTCAAGTTGGCATAGCTGGGAACACGTTCATATTCAATTTCTTTCCAGTTATTAGCACTAGTGTCTACTTCTACTACTTTACTATGCTTTCTCAAAATAGAAAGCATTTTTCGATACTGCTTACTAGAAAGTTTGAATTCATTAGCAACCCAATTAGCAATCAATTTAGTTTTCTTAGATGAAGTATTAATAGAAGGCATCCACTTACCAAGTAATGAGATATGGCAATCCTCATCCAAGCGTGTTGCTTCAGCACATTTCTTAATATCTTCATTAAGCTGCTTAGTAATAATAAACTTAATGCAATCTGTAATTTCTTCAGACGTATCTTTCAATGCATACCAAATATAGATCAAGTCATCCCATCTACCAAAATCATTTTGTATATTGCATTTCTTAATAATTTCAAGAGCTACTTTTGGATATTTCATAGCAAAATTCACGAATAAAACTCTAAACGAGTTTCTTTCACCAGCACCATTCTTAATATCTCTCAGATAAAGCAGCCATCTAATAGCCAAGTTTTTATCTTCACTATATGCTTTGGTAAAAGTATTTTCAAACTTATAAGGATTATTTCTCAGAGATGGAATATCATAATTCAAATCCAAAAGATATTCTCCAGTTGAAGCATAAGTGGTAGCGCCATTTACGGTAGTGGTTACTTCATTTAAAGTTTCTTTGTCCATCAGTTTCATAATATCAGTCATGATTCTCCTCCTAAATAAATACATTACTTATTACGTCTATTCCATTTTAACTTTTCAAAATTCTTAAATAGGTTTATAGAGTCTGTAAACTTAGGTACAGACTCTAACCCACATTTATCACATTTGAAAGAGTATAATTTATTGGTTTCATCATAAACGATTTTTAAAAAAGAATGCTTATTGCATATAGGACATTTTATATTCTTTAACTTAATCTCTATCATGATGTAACCCTTTCTATTACTACTCTCATTTTGGGTACGTCAGAAATAAATCCTTCAAATTCATCTAAATCTGCAATAGGTTCGCTTTCCAACATAGCATTCTTAGCAAACCGATTATTATCATTAGTAAAGATACTAGCATTTTCATCATATACTAAGCTATACTTAGCAGCTGGTTGAAAACAATTTACATCTTCTACTAATTTAATAGTATTGCCTTGTACAAATGGCTGATAGAATCTAGTAGCTCCTGCATCAATATCAACTCTATAACGGTGCTTTGTAATCTTAATACCTAAATACTTTACTCCATCTTTTTCACACGGAATAATAAGAATAGTAGCATCCAGATTTTCATCAATAAGAGAAGATTCACCGATATTAGCTCTACCTACACCATTCATCATTTTATCAAATCTATCATTTGTTCTAGCTTCATCTACAGTTCTAGCAGCTTCTCTATTAAGCTGAGATGCTGTAATGACTGGTATTTTATAATATACAGCAAAGTTTTTAAACTCGTTAATTACATTACCAAGTCTAAATCTTTCATCCATAGTATTACCAAATACTGGTCTAATACGCTTTATATAATCCTGAAATACAGCTATGGTTTCAAATCCTTTATCAGCATATTCCTCTACTAATGAATAGAGATAACTAGTATCTACAGAATTAATAGGAGCATATCTTAAATGAATTGCGATATCACCTGGTTCAGAACATCTTAACCCAGATTTTTCCATATTAGCCATAACTTGTTTTGCTGTTGGACCATTTGGGTCTTTAAGATTTTCAGTAAATCCTGCAATATTATACATAGATTGAAACTCTTCATCAGGCTGATTTTCCATTGAAAGATAGATAATACAAGGTTTCTTTGTTTTATCTTTACATTCATACCCTCTATTGTATAATGCCACTTGGTAAGCTAAGTTCTTAAGTAAAGTAGATTTACCTTCACCAGCTAAGCCAAACATAGAATATACTCTACCACCTTCAAATCCACCAGCTAGAATTTTATTAAATGCTTGCATCCCAGTTTTAAGAATATGAGATGGACTTCTAATAGTAGTCAAAATCTGATCAATAGCATTACCAGGGTCACCTAAGTTAATACTATTTAAATCATTAGTACTCGCTTGATTTCTTCTAATCTTATTATTAGCATTCTTGATAACTTCTTTAAGATTATTAGCATTGGTTTGAATAGTACCTGGATCTGATGTATCTAAAGAAATACATGCAGACTTCAGTTCACTAGAGATATCAATCATATCCGCTGTATTCAAATAATCACTAATAACGTTTTGTGCTATCCAAGCTGCATCATTAGTATTTAATTCTGCAAAGTCATCAGGATTAATGGTTGGGTATTTATTTCCAACTACACCAATAGCATCTTTGACATAGAATTCTCTTTTTGTAAGTTTCTTATCCAGTTTAGCATGAAGAATATCCAAACAAAAATTATATCTAGCTAATAGGTCTGGTTCATTTGCATATAATTCTGGATTATTTCGTAATAGTAAAGAACGAAGATTAACCAAATTAGAAATTTGAATAGACTGATTTTCAGATAGTGCATATTGACACATCCAATTCAAAGTTTTTAAATCTAATTTCATTGTAGATTTATCTTCATCATCTTTACGTATTTTTTTATAGCTTCTTCCACTCATTATGGTACTCTCCTAACAGTGTGATTTTTATTATTAGTTTTGTTGAGCTATAAATCTTTTAGTAAATTGACCAAATCGTCAGCAGTAATATAGATTTCTCTCTTACACTGATTAATATATTTAGCTAACTTAGCTTCTGGAGTTAAATTCCTATCAAAGATATAATCAAAATCTTTATATTTTTCCACTATTTCTTTAGTCTCTTTTGTAATCTCTTCTTTACGAGATTTATCGTTAATTACAACTTCTTTATTCCCTCTAAAGTAAGTCTGTAATAGATTAATAGCTTCTGGATTAGATACCGTGAAATCGATTCTAATATACTTAATATTTTCTTCTACTTTTTTTCTTAAAATAAATTGAATTATATCTTTGGGGTCATTATGAATCATATCATCTAAATTTATAATTGCATATTTATCAGAAATAATAGGTTCGTATTGCACTGAATAGGTATGAGTAGTTATATCCTGTAATAAGAATATAAACCCTTTATCTATATCAGCATCAGCAAAACTCCATCTGTATGGAGAACCACAGTAATAGAAATGAGAATCAAAGCACCTAGCATTATGTACATGACCAGAAATAATTGGCCCTAAACAATAACCAAAATCATTCATACAAAATACTGGTTCTCTTTGAGAATCTAAATCTGGTAATTCTTTTCCGTAAATAGAACCAGCATAAGTACCATGCATATAACAACTATCGTATAAACCATTCCCATACATTAATTCTCTATAGAACTGTTTTCCTTTGCCATATAATTCTGGAATACATAAGATACGTTTACCTTTTACGTATTCATATCTACACTCTTCTACAATTCGTATATCACAAACATTTTTAGCCTGTTCTGCTAATGGATAGAATAGTTTAATCTGGTCGGCATCATGAGAGAATGTACCACCAATAATGATTAGGGTAGCATGTTTCATAGCACATACTGCAATTAAATCTTTAATGAAGTATTGTGCAACTGTAATAGCATCACTAGATGCCATAAACTTATGATCAAAAACATCACCATTAATAGATACGATATCTAGAATAGGCATTTTAATCAGTTTATTAATAAACTGATCTTTTAAAATATTATATTGTAAATTTGGATTCATAGCTCCAAAATGGATATCTGCAATATGGGCTTCTACAAACATACCATCATTAATCATAACTTTTTACCTCTAACTTCTTTGGACTCATTTTTAATCTCTTCCATTACCATTTCCATATTAGCCATAGCATACGGAAGATATGATTCAGTGTATTCCATTATCTTAGTTCTAAGTATAGTGATAATATCATTTTTATGTTTCATAATATCTGAAACTGAAGAATATGTAATAGGTATTCCATCTCTGGATAAAGTACATGTAAGTTTAGTCAATGCTATAGTATTGGAAATATTAAGGTTAATGGTAACGCTAAAATCAGCATCTTTATTATAGAATTGGCATGCAATAAAAGTTATCCTGCCATCTCTATCTTTTCTAGCCTTATATGAAAATTTAGTATTATCATTATTCTTAATAGACATAAATTGATCTTTAATAAATAATTCTCTTTGTACTTGAGTCTTATCTAAAAAATCAATATATTCAAACAATAGTTCTTCTATAGAATCTATATTCCATACCCTATTTTCAATTTCTTTAGAGATAATAAAGTTTATAATTTTGAGTGCGATTTTCTTTAAAAACGGATGTTTATTTAAAAACTCAATAGTATTGATAAAGTAATAATTAGTCATAACTATATCTGAAATAAGCATTTTACACTCCTCCTTATCAATTAATTTAATGTAATTTTAGAAATAGATTGCTATATTTTAGAACTATAAAAACATACTAATAATTTAATCATTTAAAAGAAAGGATGTAGCTTTTATGTCTGATAAACCAGTTGCAACTCCAATTTCACAATGCTATTTATACAGCAAAATGAATGGATATACAAAAGTAATGGCTAATGCTATTCTAAACGCTAAGCGTATTGATAGAAACACTACAGAATTTGCAGAAGATGTAGGATTAGAAATTAAACGTTCTAAAGCTCCTGTGTATCTTCTTAAAATATTAACTTCTAAAAATACTCATTTAATACAGCCTGAGAATCCATTGCCAAAGCCTATTAGAGTATTTGCTGCTAAAGATCTTAAAGGCAATAAGAAAATTAATGCTTTTATTGATATCAGCAATATAATTGCAGAAACAAATAATAATAGATATAAAGTTAATACTTCAGTATTGATTGCTTATTTATTATCTGCTAAGCACAATATGATGTATTATGGTATTCCAGGAGCATTTAGCAATAAATCTCAATTAGTATTATTAGAAACTAGAGCTTTTGCTAAATTGTTTACTCATGTAATTGATTATCTCGGTAATATCTCTATTATAGCTGAAAATAGAGAAAAGATGATGTATCTCTCAGCCGAATATTTCTTATACAATCATCTTAAACTTACTGATGAAGATAGAATTCATGAAATTGCTATGAGAGTAGCAGATATTAATGAATCTCAGCAAAATATATTTAATATTGTATCTGAAGGGAAAGATTTAAAGACTTTACCAGGATTTGTAGATACAATTAAAGAAATCTTTAAGATGAATAAACTCACCTTATCATTAGTAATAGAAAAATGGATGTTCTTATATGGTGCAGCTACTGTATTATCATTAGAATTCTTACCATCTTTCTTAACTATGATTACTGATGCATACAGCGGTGTATATTTAAATAATCAGAAATCTATTGAAAAGATTTTAGCTAAAGACTTAGTAGAATTGGGTAAAATGCTTATTTATGATATTACGGTTTAAAATATTGGATGAAGGGTTAAATCCTTCATCCATTTTTCATATAGGAGTAATAATATGGATTATGAAACCTTGATAAATCTAAAGTTCAAACGAACTGAAGGTAGTGTAGATTTAACCAAGTCTAAATGGTCTTCAGTGGTAATAAATGAAGCTAACTATAGAGAAGAAACGGTAGACTATAGTTCAGCTGGAAGATTTGATAATGGAGAAGCCGCATATTTAGATGGGGAATTTTCGGTTATTAATAAGGTTACCGGTAAGAACCTAAGTCTAGATTTAAATGCAGATGAATTTACGTTTGCATTATGGGTAAACTGTGATTTTACTAAGATGAATATGAAGCAGTATTTACTCTGCGGTAATAATCAAATTAAAAGCTCTAATAACTCTATATACTTACAACCAGACAAATTTAAAACTAATATGTCTATAGTATTAGTTTCATCTACTGGTACTAAAATAGAAATTCCATTTATTGAAAATAGTAGATTACTATTAACTGGTAGATGGGTATGGCTAAGATTAACTAAATCTAATGATAATAAAATTAATTTTTATATAAATAATGAATTAATAGGAATTTCTAGCACTATAACTTCTTCTTTTAAATTAGTATTTAATAATAATGAAACCTGCATTGGCAAAGGCTATGATGCTGATTATCTGTATTATCCACATTTTAAAGGATATATAGATGATTTTGTATTAGTAAAAGGATTATCATATAATAAAGCTAAAATACCTAGTACATATTTCTTAAATGAAATAGATCCATCTTTATTAGAAGATGCAGCTAATGTATGGGAAGAAAAAGAAAGAGAATTTTCACAGTATGATTCTATTACTAATACGATAGAATGGAAAAGGTTTAATACTAAAGAAGAAATAGATAAAAGAGAACAAGCTTTAATTCCATATATGCTTACTCCTATATGGAAACAATGTGATATTAATCTTCCTACTTGGATTAAACCTGTATTAACCAATCCTTATAGAATCAATGATAAAGTAATTTATAATATAAACCAAATTTATAATAATACTATAGACTTTAATACAGAATATCCTGATGCAGCTAATGGGTGGAAACTCATTCATAATACCTTAGACGATATTAAAGAATGGGAAGAACCTAATAAATACTATAATTATATGGATAAAGTATTATATAATAAGAGAGTCTATCAATCTCAAGTAAATTATAATACAGAGTTACCAGCTGCATGGATGGTATTAACGGCTCTTACTAATTCAGAAAAAGAAGAATTAGATGATGATAGCTATAAATGGAATAAAGAAACAGAATATACATTTAAAGACAGAGTAAAATATAATAACAAATATTATATTTCTATTATGAATAATAATTTAGGGTATATACCAGGAGATACTACATATTGGAAAGAAGTAAGTGGTAGTACCAGTTTTATTACAGATTGGATTAAGCCTACTACTTACAAAAATGGAGATATAGTTTCTTATAATGGTAAATATTATCATTCTAATATTGATTATAATATCTTAACTCCAGGTAATCATCATGTAGAATGGACTGAAATAACTTATTGGGAACAACCAAAGTATAAAAATGTATATGTAGATGGCGATAAAGTATTCTATAAAGGAAAGACTTATATTTGTAATTTAACTAAAGATAGCTCAGGAAATTACAGATACCATGAATACTCTATAGTAGCACCAGATAAATATGCAAATAAAAAGTATTATAAAGCATTATATCGCATAATCCCAAAAGGTGGGAATTACTATGATCCGAGAGATGCAGAATCAATATTTTGGCAGGAAATACCTAAATCTGAAATAACAGATTACTCGTTATACAAAGAATGGGTTATAGGTAATGTATACATTACTGGTGATTTAGTAGTAGCTACTGATTATGACTGGAAACAAACTTTTATATCTGAAGGGTTCTTCCAGAATAAGCAGTTTACTATAGATCGAGATGATACTACTATTAAGATTAAACTCTATGATGCTTGGGATAATCATTATTTGAGTAATGATAAAGATAGAATCTATTTTAAGAAAAACTATCTAGAAGCATTTAATCTAAATGAAGTTGATGGATATATCTTAATGATAAATAATAAATTTATTAAATGGACTAATATAGATATAATTAGATCAGATAGATTTGTAACTTTATCTATTAAAAAACCATCTTCATTTGTAGTTAAAGATGTGGTATTAATTAGATTACCATGTAAAGTTATTTATTCTGAAACTGGATATATGCCAGATAATGGTATTAAACTGTTTGGTTTTGATACTAATGGTAATTTTGGTAATGATATAAATATCTATGCTGTAAATAATAGACTTAGAGAATTAGTTTATACTGATACTAAGTTTGATAATATATTTATAGATACAAACTTAGATCATAAAATTACTAAGTCTAATCTATTTGTATTTGATGAGGATGGTAAATTCATAACTAGGGATAATTATACTATATCTTCTGCTAATGTATTTACCTATATACCTATTGATACTGGTAAGAAGTATACTTTATATTGTATATGGGATGATACTGAAGACTCTAATGAAGATAATTTAGCTTTAATACCTAATGATACTAGAGTTAGACAATATCTGAGAAATTATAATACCAATACAAATATGGATAATGATTATCCTGTAGATTTACAGCAGTTAAATAAAGAGTTTGATTATAGTGTAGTACAGCATACTAGTGATAAACGTTATGATGATAATATTTCTAATTCTATGAATGGTATATTTAATTATAATAAGAATAAGTTTGATTCTGTATATGAAGAAGTAAGACCAGTAAACATCGAGGAATATTCTGAGGCTTATATGAACTCTTTAAAGAGAAATATAAGGATAACCATAGATGAAACTAATTTGCCTCAATTACTTCATTCTTATATAGTAGAGGGTACTAACTTAATAGAACTTTGTGATGAGAATAAAAATAAATATATTGGTAAAACAGTAATAATGAAATTAAGACAATATCTTTCGGTTACTCTCACTAAAAGTAATATAGATTCTTATGTAGGTAAAGTAGCTATAGATGGTTCTGATAATATCATTATTACAGAAGATAATAAGAATAATCTTATTGGTAAAACAGTTAAGTTTAATACTAGTAATTTATTTATTGATAATACTGTAAATAATTTTGATAGTATTATAATGAGTAGAGATATTTATAATAAGTATGATTATAAAAACAATACTTATGTAATGCTATTTAAACGTGGTATGCTGCCAGAATGGTATAATAAAATTCAATATACCAATGATAAATTCTATTTCACTGATATACCTAGAGCTGATTATAGGACTATTTATATGGAAGAGTATGAAAAGCAATATATCCAAGTAATGGGTAAAGAAGGGGAATTTTACAATGGTAAAACTACTAGATCGTTTAAAGTAGAAGATGGTACTGATTTTGAAACTGGTTATGAAATATCAGTAATTGCAGATTATGGTTATACAGCTGGTAAGGTTAAAGAATCCCCTGGTATTGTAACTAGTGATTCTTGGATTAGAGCTTATGAACCAGAAATAAACTTCTATACTGTAACTGTAGTTACCTCTCCTCATCAGCATATTAAAGGTACTATTATCAGCAATAAAGAAGGATACGATTTATCTACTTTGGAAAAATTATCCTATACTGATACTACATTTAGAGTTCCTTACAATACTACAGTTAATTTTGAATTAACTGCTGATAAAGGGTATACGGCTGGTGAATTAAATTATAACTCTATTGTTGTAACTAAAGATACTACTATTAAAGCTGCAAGAGAAGTATACACTAATGATTATACTATTAGAACAGCTAATTTGTATAAAGATATTATTGATATAAGCATAGAGTACAAAGATAAAGAATATAAAGATGTTACTGTTAATGCTAAATATGGTGATACATTCAAGGTAATTACTACTATGCTTAATGATAGATATAAATTTACCGGCTTAGACTATAATAAAGACACTATTGGGTTAAACGATGATGGCTCATATACTCTGTTAGAAGATACTCTTATCTCTGTTAAAGAACCTGTAGAAAATGCACATAGATTCTATATTTATGATAATTCCGATATGGCTATCACTGCTAAGAACTATGGTATTGACAATACGGTAGTTGTTTCATGTACAAATAATGAAGATATGAAGATTATTAATAGAGATATAATTAAAGTCAATGTTAAGCCTAATAGCAATTATAATGTGGCTAGTCCATTATTAATAGAAGGCACTCCTAAAGCATTAACGAAACCTGATATTGAAAGTAACCAAGCTGAATTAAATTACACTATTACTGCTGGAGAAACAGACATTAGAATTAGAGCATCTAATACTGAGATTAGATACTTTACTATCAATATTCCTGATAAAGATAATCAGACTATTACAATTAAATATGTAAATCCAGTTGATAGTGGTACTTATACTACTACTAAGTCTGTAAGTGTACCATATGGTACTACATATACAATTACAGTAACTCCAAATGAAGGATATAATGCTGGTACAGCTAATCCTTCCAGCGGTACTGTAACCAGTACTGTAAATATCAATGTAACAGATGCTACTAAGATTAGATATAAAGTTTACCTTAATGCTGGCAATGGGCAAACTATTGTAATGACCCCAGCTTTAAATAGTGATGGAACTTATGACTGGGGAACTAAGTGGTCTGCTACATTAGTTGCATGGAAAGGATTTAAAGCTGGTAGTATATTTAGTGCTACTAATGGTACTTGCTATAGCGATATATCAGTAAATGCTACTGCTGCATCATTAACTTCTAAATTATTATCAGTTAAGTATCATACGCCAGTTAGTGGATTGTGTGGGTTCGCTGGAATGGTATTCGGTCAACAGAAGACTGAATATAATGATACCGGAACACAAGCTGGGATTAAATTACTATATAAATATACAAATGAACCGCAAAATTGGGTAGAAATACCAAATAATTTCAATCATGGTACTTTATATACTTCTTATCACCGTACATATTATAATGCTATACGTGTAACATGCCCGTATAATTATGCATGTATTAATATCGACGCAAAATGGGTTAATGTAGATGATGGTAATGGTAATGTACATGGATTTAAAATTATAGATGAACAGTGGTTAAAAGGTTTTGCAATAGCAGGTGGTGGCGGTGGTAAACACCCTTATGGCGAAGGACAATTACACGTAACCCTTACTGTTCCTGGTATTTCTGGTAGTATATCCTTTAAAGCCACTTGGAGTATATCTACTAATTAATATATAGAAAGGAGGAAGATATTAAATGCCATATGATTATACAACTAATATTCCTGGATATGAAGTTTGTTATTTCAGAAATATTTGTAATGAAGTTATTCCTTACCCTAAAGATGGGTTAGATTATCTTCCTATAAAAAATAATAATTATTATATACCAGAAAATGATATAGTAATTTATACTACAGTAAAAGGAGAATATAATCTCTGCCCTATAAAGTATACTATAGATAGAATTAATAATAAGATTATAGTAGATCCTAAATACAAAAAATATAAATTATATTATGGATCTAGAAATCAGTTTTTGTATCAAAGAATTCCATTACAGTTCCCAGTTCAATCTATACCTTTACCGTATAAGTTTAGAACTGGGTATAATACAAATAATTATTTTATTTTTGTAAATGGTAGATTATTAAACTCAGCTTTCTATAAAGTATTGATTCCTAATTTAGAGGATAATAGAATAGAAAACAAAGTTTTATATTTATCTAAGCCTATATCCTCTGATGATACATTGGATGTATTTTATATTGGTAATAATGCGTTTACAAGAATTAATGGTACTGGTGATTTAGTAGTTAAACCATTTAGAGTTAAAGCTACTGAACCAATACAAAGATTATTTAAAATACCTAAGCCATATAAAGATTATCCAGTAAATGATTATAACTCATTTATGATATTTAAACATGGTACTAGAATTAGTACGGATAAGTATAATATTATCTCTATCTATAATAAAGAAACTGAATCAGAAGATTATTATATAGACTTATTAGATATAGATGAGTACTTAATTTATGATGATGATTTAGTATTTATATTCCCATATTATAAAGCAGAATGGGAAACTACTAATGCTATATCTAAAACTAATCCTTTAAAGTTTATTACTTTATATAAGAAAACTACAGCTAATACAAATACCGTAGTATTTGATTCTTCTTCTATAGGAAATTTTACTAATGATGAATTTATTTATGTATTTGAAGAAACTAAACTTTTAAATACTGATGAATATTCTGTAGTAGGTAAAAATACCATTCAGTTTAATAAAACTATACCAGCAAATACAGAATTAGCTGTAGTTATAGAATCTGATAAAGATGATATTACTAATGATTCTACTATATTAAACTATCTTAATATACCAGTAATGAATGATGGTCAATGGTCTTTTAATGTTCCTACTAATAACTTCAATGAATATTTTTTATTTAGAAATGGTGAATTAGTTCCTAAGGATCACTATTCTATTTCTAATAAAAAACTTATATTCGGTAGAAACCATAATGATTTACGGGCAGGAGATACACTTACAGCTGTATATGCTAATGATGGTTCAGAAGATATAAATAGTATTAATCTTCATGAGTACAGTGTTACAGCTAAAGCAGATAATGAAATTATAGTTCCTAATGATGTAGGTATTAAATATACAAATGAAAATATTATAGTATTTATTGATAATAGATTTATAAGCAATATCTACTATAATATTATTGGTAATACTATAGAATTCAAAGATAATATAGTAGTAAAAGGTAGTGAAGCTAATATTTATTTAGCTTATAAAACTATAGATAGCTCTAAGATAAATTATAACTTAAATAAATCCAGTGTAATTCAATTTATAGAGCAGAATAATACAGTAGAATCTGATAATCAATCTACATTTAAAGTTAATTATCCAGATAGTTTACCAAAATATGTAGTTGATTGTCCAGTATTAGTATTCATTAGAGGTATATTAGTAGCTGATGCTAATTATACTATTACTAAAGATGATGAAAATACCGAAGCTGTATTAAAGCTTAATTCTAAATATTCTTCAGTATTAAAGCAAGGAGATATTATTGATTTCGTATTCTGTTATTTACCATCTTCAGGTTCAATATCTAAAAAAGAATATGAAACTAAATTATCTTCTAAAACTATTCAATTACCATATGTATATGCTGAACCTATAGATTTATCTGAAAGAGTATTGGTATTTATTAATGGTAGTTTTATAGAGAGTAATAACTACTCTATAGATAAAACTAGACGTACTATTACTCTTAGTGATAATATAACTATCGATAAAACTAGTAATATAAACTTTGTATTTTTATATACTGGTAGTAATGCTTCTGGTTCTGTAGGATATGTACCTCAATCTGGATATTTATTCTTTGATGAGCATACTATAGATAGAAACTTAAGTAATGAAATGATGATGATATTTGTCAATGGGTTATTAGTTCCTAAATCAGAAATACATGATGTTTCTAATTCTCTTAAAAAGATAACTAGAAATATTAAAACAAGATATGATTTAAATATTGTAACTTGTTCTCCATTAGTAACTGAATTTAAGAAACTATATGACCCAGAAAATAATTCATTAAAATATAGATTTGAAATTATTCAGACTCCAAATCAAGTTATTAAAGTTTCTATAGATGATAAAGTCTATTATAATTCCTTTGCTTATAAGAGTGGAGAGATTAGTAAATTTAAAGTAGAAGTTATTCCTAATAAAGGATATATAGCTGGTAAATATACACTTGATGGGCAAACTAATTACAACTTATCTTGGCTGGATGATAATCATACCATAACTGCTACACCAGCTACTAAAGGAACTATGGGCAAAGTTACTATTAAACAATCTTTAAATCAAATGATAAGTGTAACCTGTAATGGTAAAACGTATAATACTGATTTTGAAGATTTAGTTGGTAGTACTCTTACAGCAAATATAGTTTCTACTAGAGATGGATTTACTCCTGGAGTTATAAGTATGAGTAGCACTAAGATTACTAGCAGTGGGGTTACTGTATCTGCTGCTAATGCTACTATAGAGACATTTACTTTAAATATTTTAAATAAGAATTTAGATAATCAGGATGTATCTATTAGAATTACTAATCCTAATACTGGTGAAGTAATAGCTAATAACGTTAAAGCTCCATGCGATCTTACTAATATTCCATTTGGTAGTAAATTTATAGTATATGCTAAAGCTAACAGTGGTTATAGAATAGGGAGTAGTATTGGGCCTTATAAGTTAAACCAAATGTATTACATAGACTATAAATACCCATTAGATAACTTAGTAGTAGACCCTGTATCTAAGGTTACATTCCATACAGTAACTATGATACCAGCTAATAATGTAACTCTAGTTATGTATAACTGGGATGAATATTCTGATAATGGTAAGACTAGATATGAATGTAGAGATGTAGTAGAAAAGGTAAAAGTAGCTGATGGTAGTATATATGAGTTTAAGGTAGAACCAGATTATGAATATAGTAGTGGTGCTATAATCTCTTCTACTGGAGAATTAGCTGGTGTAGTAAACACAGATATTTCTGTAACTACAGAAGATGCTGTAAAAGAATTACCTATTGTAATTATAGAAAGAGAAAATAATACCTCTGAATTTTATAGCATTAAAGTAGAATTTTCTGATAACTATCATCCAGCTAGTGAAGGTATTTATAGAATATCTGAAGGTACTTCATTTACAGCTAGATGCATATTACATGGTGTAGTAAACTATTCTATAAATGGTATAGTAGAATCTGGAGTTAATAGAATTAAATTGCTTCAAGACGGTACTATTAATATTTCTAAAGAAGAGGTTTAAAATATTATGAATACTAATATAAGAACCAAAGTCGTAAACGATACTAATGAATTGATATTTAAAAATAAAGATTTGTTAGTAGATAACTCTACTGACTCAGATACTACTACTGTAGATGATAATGTAACTGTAACCATAGTTCAACCTAAAGATACTAAGTATAGCATTATAGTTTATATCATGGAATATAGACGAAGTGATGAAGGAGATATCTTTGAAGCTGATACTGATAAAGGGCATAAGGAAACATTTAAAGCTGCAAAAGGAAGTATATATTTAGTAGTATTATTAGATAATTCTACTAATAGTACTTCTACCGACTATTATCGTCTTAATACATCTTCTAGAGGTAAACTTACTAGTGATATAACTATTAAATTTAAAGATGAATAGTAAATTATCCCATAGGGTATAAAACCCTATGGGATAATACGTGTTTAACAATTATGTAACTAATTAAAGAGAGGGTGATAACTTTGAGTGAAAACAGCTATCTTATAACTCTTTTGCAAAAAGAAAATCAAACTATAATAGCATATGAATTGAATGATAAAGGAGAATATACTGGTGTAAGCCATACCGAATCATTCTTTGCTAAAGCTAATTCTAAATGGAAATTTACTGTAATACCAGATAAATTTCAGGGTGATTATTGGATTCATATTATACAATCTGATCATCAAACAATTACAGTTAGAGATAATGCAAGATTTCATGATTATAGAGCTGGTGTATTAGTATCTTATCCAGATGATGATAAGCTTACTAGTATTCAAGCTGGTGATTTAAATAGTGGTATTTATCCAGAAACTAATTATGATGTTGCTGTAGAAGAACCGCATGATAGATATAAATACTTAGTAGTTAATCAAAATTGTAGAATCTTTGCTACATTAGCTAGAGATTTATACAATAATACTGATTATCATACAATATCTATTAAACAGATTAAGCATCAAACTATAGTGCTTACTTATAGAAATAAAAAGTATTATACTAATACTATAGTTGAAGATAATGAAGATTATACGGTAGAATTAATACCAGACTCTGGATATACTGCTACTTCATTAATTATTAATGGTAAAACTATAAATAGCTTAAAGTATACTGGTAAAGCTACTGAAGATCTAACTATAACAGCAGTACAAGCAAATGCAGATTTTAACTATTTGGAATTTATATTTAAAGAATTCGATTCTAAAATAGAAAGATTTAATAATAGTGATGAGAAATTATTGGTAGGTACTCTACAAGGCATTGCCGATAGTATAAAAGTTAAACCATAAGTGTATCTAGCTAAAGGTTCTACCCCATGGTATAGTGATATTTGGGTTGATAAATCTCATGTAGTTAATACAGATGAATCTAAATCAGGCCAAGCTACAGTTACATGTGATGGTAAAATAACTAATATGATTGGTATGTTTTATTATTGTGATAAACTTACTTCATTAGACTTCTCTAACTTCGATACATCTATTGTAACTAGTATGGGTTTGACGTTTATTTTTTGCAAAAAAATAACTTCATTAGATATATCTAACTTTGATACATCTAAAGTAACTGATATGCATGATATGTTCGAGCACTGTGATAATCTTACTACATTAGATTTATCTAACTTTGATACTTCTAATGTAACTAATATGGAAATGATGTTCTCTGATTGTGAGAATCTTACTTCATTAAATATATCCAACTTTGATACTTCTAATGTAACTAATATGTGTGCTATGTTTCAAACCTGCAATAATCTTACTACATTAGATTTATCTAATTTTGATACATCTAATGTAACTAATATGGGTTATATGTTCAACGAATGCCGTAATCTTACTACTATTAAAGGTGTATTTGACATGAAGTCTTGTACTAATTGGACTTATATGTTTAACTGTCCTAAACTTAAAGATGTAAAGATTAAGAACCCACCATCAGATACTGATTGGTGGAAAAAGGCTGGGTTTAGGTCTGAATCTCAGTTCACTGTAGTATAATAGGCATAGATTAAAAAAGGATTTATAAATTATGGAAACTTTAAAAACTGTTCAATCAGATAATCAAACTACCCCTATATCTACTTCTAAAGACTTAAGATATATTTATCTATATAAAAAAAATAAAATTAAAACTACTCCATTATTATTTGGGCATAATGATAATTTATTTGTATCTTCATTATATGACCCAAGTAATATAATTTATAGTGGTAACACTAATAACCCAAAGCTTACCAATAATAAATTTATACAACCTGAGATATTGAAGTATTATGGGTTTGATTATTTATTTGGGTATTTTGACGAATTAGAGGGAAGTTCTATTAGTAGTGCAACTGTTCCTGTTAAAAACTCTAATTATAGGCTAACTATAAGATTATTAGGGTTTAATCTACTTAAGATGAGTAAGAATTCTAATAAGAAAACTGGTAGATGGGTTATAGGATTTAATAAAATTGATAATCTGACTATTAATTCTATAACTATGCATATAGCTGATAGTAATGGTAATGAAATAGCTGTAATTAAAGATTTTAGATATTTAAATACTATTCCTGGAGATGCCAATAATAGTAATAGAGTACAGATATATTGCACTAGCTCATCAATAAATAATGAATTAGACCCAACCTATTTATACTTATTAGCTAATAAATCTAATATAGTTAAAGTATGGTTAGTAGTAGAATAAAGGAGGATTAAATGGCTATAAAAGATCTATATTATAATAATAATGAATCCACTAAACAAATTATAACAGAAGTAGAATTAGATAACCATAATACTTCTGATAATGCTCATAAAGAAAAATTTGATAAATATACATTACATACTCCTACTGGAATATGGGATGCGGTATATCAATTAGGCCCAAATTATAGATTTACTGATCAATCTACTAAAGGATTTGCTAAGTTAGGATTATTTGCATCAGTATATGATGCTAAAGATGTATTTGAATATCAACCTTCTCAGTTTGGCACTTTATTAAATTTACCTACTACTATAAAAGATAGTAATTTTATTACAGTTACCCAGTTATGGTTTGACCAATCTGGGGATTTATTTATTAGAACTGGTACGGTAAATAATCCTATTAATAAACTTCAATTTACTAAAGTAACTTTAATGACTGATGTATTTAATAAATACGGCAATGAATTCCCAGCTACTAATTTAATTCCTGGTATGTTATTTTATAGGACTGATGAAAATAAATTATATGTATATGTGCCTAGTGATAGTGGCTCTAACTGGAGGATGATTTATGATTTAAATAAAGATGCTAATATAGCAGATGGCTTGTCTCATGCTTGGTATAAATTAGACAATTCTACTAATGATACCAGTATACCTAAACTAGCAGAGTCTGAAAACATGAATACGTATATTAAACCTGGTGTATACTCATGCATTTCTGGGCAGATAGCAAGTACTTTAGTAAATAAACCATCTGGGGCAAATAGTAACTTTAGATTAATTGTAGAAGAAAATACTCCTGGATATGGAGTACAAAAAGTATTTACTAATAATCCTTGTAAAATTTTTATAAGAGGCTTTAATACTACTAATAATAAAACTACATTTACAGATTGGAAAACTTTAGTAAATAACACAGATACAATTTTAAATGCAGAAACAGCAACTAGAGATAGTGCTGGCAATATAATAAAAGATACTTATGTTAAGAAGTCTGGGGATACCATGACTGGCGGTATTACCTTTAGTAAATCTACCACTGGTAATAACTATGTAGGCCCTGGTGAAGGGGATGTAAGTGATGCTGTAGTTGCTAATCAATCTAATTTAGCAATTAATGGATGGCAGACAGTTGGTGTTAGAAAATCTAGCAGTGACCCATATACAATTAGTATGAATGCTAGAACCGGTGATATCCATACTAAAGGTAAGATTATAGGAGACAGTACAGCTACATTTACTGGTGCTGTAACTGCACCTGCATTTAATGGTCATGCATCTGAAGCTAGTAAAGTATCAGTAACCACTGCTGATGAAAGTAACACAGTATTGGTGGAATCAACCAGAACTGATGGTCATATGGGTTGTAGAATTGCTACCGTAGGTACTCTCTCAAACGAATCATTTGGTCACCCAGCTAAAACAGAGACTTATGATTTAATCTTTCAAGCAAATTGTGATTCACCAACTTCTGGTTTTCGTGATCCAGCCTTCATACTTGAACAGCGTACTAATAATTATGGTACAGTACAGAGTAAAGCAGTCTTATTAGACTATGATCATAATACATCTTTCCCAGGAGTATTAACAGCAACTAGAGTAGTAAATGCTCAGTATAATGACTATGCAGAGTTCTTTGAACGTGGTGAAGAAACTGAAGCTGGGGATATTATAGCTTTGGATTTATCATCTGATGAAGAAAGATATGTTAAAGCTACTCCAAAAAATAGAGTTATAGTAGGAATTCACTCTGATGAATATGCTCATATCATTGGTGGTGAAAAAGGTAAAACCCTAGAAGAGAACTTAAAAAATTTCATTCCTGTTGCATTAGCAGGTCGTGTACATGTTAAAGTATCTGGTGTAGTATATAAAGGAGATAGAATTGTTATTAGCAATGGCATGCCTGGTATTGGTATAGCTCTTACTAATAATTCTACTTCTAATAAACAAGTAATTGGTATAGCATTAGAGAATAAATATAATCTTGGTATAGGTAAGATTAGATTATTGCTGAAGTGAGGTGAAACTAATAATGGCTGATGATAATATTAAAAGTACTGTAATAAGAAAAGCAAGAGTATCATTTGTTAAAGATAATATCCAGAATATTATCCATTATGAAACTGATGCTGATTGTGTAAAAAATCTTAATACCGCTATAGTAAACAGTGTAACCAATGTATTTAATAATGATGATACTATTAGAGATATTATTACTAATATAGCTTTAGGTGGTGCTGATTTAAAATCTTATGCTAAATTAGATTCACCTAGTTTTATAGGAGAACCTAAAGCTCCTACCCCTATTACTTCTGATAACTCTCTTAAAATAGCAAATACAGAATTTGTAAATAATAAGATAGCAGAAATACGTGGTAATACTATTGACAGAAACGATTTAAATAATTATGTAAGTAAAACTGGTAATGATACTATTACTGGGTTAAAAACTTTTAATACAGATATTAATACTTTTGATACTAGTACTATATACTGGAAAACTGGTAATACTACAGTAGCTAGTATAAATAAGACAAATTACACTGGCACAGCTGATAAAGCAGTTAAAGATCAAAATGGAAATATCATTAATTCTACATACGCTACTAAGGCTGAATTAAATAATAAACAAAATACTTTAACTTTTGATACTACTCCTAAAGCTGGGAGTACTAATCCAGTAACTAGTGGCGGTATATATAATGCTATTAAAGCATCTGGCAGTATAAGCGGTGATAGTTTAGCTGTAGTAGCTAAAACTGGTAGTTATACAGACTTAATTAATACTCCGAGTTTAGCTACCGATTCTACATTAGGATTTACTAAGTTATATAGTTCTTCTGGTTCTAGAAGTGATGGTACTATTACACAAGCTGGTATTACTGAACTTTTATCATATAAATTAGATAGAGAAAACTTAGCTCCTATAGCATTAAGTGGTGAATGGTCAGATATTTACAATGTACCTGTAGCTAATGATACTACCCAAGGTATTACTAAGCTCTATTCTACAACAGGTACAAACACTGACGGTGCTATATCTCAATATGGTATAAATAATATATTAGCTAATTACGCTAAGCTAACTGATATTACATCTGCATATAGATATAAAGGAACTGTAGATAATTATAGTGATTTACCAACTGCACATAAAATAGGTGATGTATATAATATCAAAAATGCAGATGCCGCTAATAATATTAAAGCTGGAGATAATGTAGTATGGAATGGTACTGAGTGGGATAATTTATCTGGTGTTGTAGATTTATCTGCATATAGTACTAAAGCAGAAAGTGATTCAAAGTATATCCCATTACAAATAGACAATAAAACGACAGTAACTAATAATAACACGTTAATATTTAATCAAGCTGATGCAACTAAAGAAACTATAGAACTAGTTCAAGGTTCTTCCTCAATATATGAAGGCTATTTAAACCCTACTGGAGCTAATTTTACATATAAACCTAACTCAGGAGAAAAAAACAGTTATGGAATAGGCTCTGCTGGTATCTCGTACTCTAATAGCTCTGATAGATATTGGATAACTGTAAACTCTAACTCTGATATAATACAATTTCGTAAAGTTGTCCCAAATGGGGATATAACAAAAACTGTAGCTATGGTAGAAGATTTGTCTGAAGTAGCTACTTCTGGTAATTATAATGATTTAATTAATAAACCTAATATTCCGCAAGCTTCTATCGTAGATAGCGAATTATCCAGTGCATCTACAAATGCAATACAGAATAAAGTAGTTAAAACTGAATTAGATAAAAAAGCTAACATAGAATCTCCTACATTTACTGGTACTGCAACGGCAAGTACTCTTACAGTTACTGATTCTCTTAATATCCCAGGTGGTAAAATCTGGATAGAATGATAAAAAATAAAATATATTTCTAGATAGCTCATATGAGCTATCTAGAAATATATAAGTTCAATTATAATCAGAGATTATTTTTTAAATTATATTCTTTGCATTTTTGTGCTAGCTCATTAAATTCGTCATCATATACTTGATAATCTAGTAATACAAGATCTGCATAAACATTGCCTAGTGTCCATGTCGCACGCTTGTTTCTAAACTGTTTCATTATCCATCTTTGCTTGTCTTTAGACTCATTCATTCCAAAAGCATTTCTCATTCTTTCATAAAAAGATGGAAATGCTGCTACTTCTTTCTTTGACATATGATAAGCTATAGACAAATTATAATGTCTAAGCTCAATATGCCGGTCAAGTAAACGTATATAGACCTTGATATCATTATATTCTCTATCGGTCATTAATAATTCAAAAACATAATGCTCTTTATCATATGATTCGTCTTTAATTATCATAACGTATCTTCCCTATAACTTAGTAAGATTTAGCTTGCTTAATTAGTTTAATCGTATTCTCGTGATAGATCTAATCTTTTAAGATCGATACAATAAATCTGATTTCTATCTATACCTTTATCTAAAAAATAGTATAAAGATTTATTATCAATATTTACTCGAAATTCATTATTATTCTGTAATTCACTCATCAGTTTATCTTTATTAATATATTCACTTATATTTTTTGAAGCATTCGGATGATACAATATAATCAACTAGATCTTCCCATTTTTTAAAATCACTTTCATAAATTATATTATAATTAGTAAGTATATTTAAAACACCAATTATGCTTTCATAGTTATATTTGTTTACTAGTTCTTTATGGATAAAATAAAAATCTAATAATACAAATAATCTGATGGTATCAAAACTGTTCATACGCTCTAATCACTTAAATAACTCAAAAAAGCAATTATAATTATTAGTATACACGAATGAATCTATATTACATTTTATAGTTTTATCTTTATCCTCATTAGTAATATATAGACTATTTGGTAAACCAACAAATCTATCATCATAATCGCCTGTTTTGACATGCAAACCATTCATAAAATGCAAATCAATATTTATGATGCTATTTTTACCTTCATCTGTATTAACTTGAGATTTTTTAGCGAAAACCTTAGACAGAATTTCCCAACGGGCCTCTTGAAAAGATGGATAATATTCACTCATTATAATCCTCCTTTATAAAACAATAATATATATGAATAGCAATATTGCTATTCATATATATTATATACAAATGAAAAATATCTATTCACTTTATTATGTCTTTATAATAGTTTGGATTTTCTAAGATATTATTTACTATAAAGCATCTTCCTTTTCTTCTACTTCTTATTTTACCAAAGTATATATCTTCTCCAGGAATATATTTAAACTCCATCTCATTTTCGCCTAATACGCATTCTTTATGCTGAGAAGCATAGTTACAATATACCTTCATGTCTTTAATAAAATCAGATTGTTTAAAATTAAATTTAATTTTAAATTTACCATCATCTTTTATTCCATAAAGATTGTATACTCCCCAACTAAAGTTAATATCTAAAGGATGAATATTATCAGTAGTACAATGCATTTTACCAGAAAAATCATTAGTATCACTTGGCAATTCATTCATTCCTTTTAAGAGAAAAGCTTTAATAAATAATTCTCCATGAGAATTGGTGTCTATTTGCATAAAACATCTTTGCTGAAATACAGTAGCAAATTCTCTAGATGGCACATCTAAAGCTTGACATAATTCCATAAAATTATACAATACATAATCATTACCAGTTATTTGATTGTATACAATACAAGTGCTAGTATTAGGATCTAATAGCTCAGTATCAATAATTATTTCTTTATCATTATGAAAGAAATGTAGTTCTTTGTCTTTAATATTTAATTTAATAGTTTCATCTTCATCATTTTTATTTATCGCATTTACAAATACAAACAGATTATCTACAATTCCCATATATACTCCTCCATCTTTCAAATTCGGCTTTAAACCATGTATAAAGAGATTTATAAATTAAGCATTCTATATCATGCTCTTTACTTTTTATACACGCCCCACCACACATACTATATACATCACAATTTAAACAATTTGGAAATCTGGTCTTTAATATTTCATATTGTTGTTTAGTGTAATCAGTTTCTGGTAAAATATCGTCTCTTATGTATAAACAATCATAAAAATTACCATTAATATCACATTTTCTAGAATTATGATTTACACAATAAGTTTCACCCTTATTATAACCAAATTTATATTGTCTATATAATTGTATAAACATAGATTGGTATCTTATATTTATTAACCCGTACTTAAAATAGTCTCTCATAAAACTAGACACCATTTCTTTAAACTGAGAGATATATCGTATGGCATCTTCTCTAGTTAAAGCGTACTTGCTATTAGCTTCTCCAGTATTATGCACTATATGAGGGAATAAAGTTAATCTTTTACCAACAATTAATTCTTTTTTATTAAGTTTTCTAATAATCTTTTTTAAATCGGTATTACCATGATATATAGTAGTAGATACAGATATAAATGGATAATTTATTAAAGAAGTAAATGGATCATATTTTCTAAGATTACAGTCATCATTAGCATCATAAGATATGCATAATCTAAAGTTATGCTCTCTAAAATAATCTATATATTTATACAAGTCTTTACCGTTAGTACAAATAGAGTACTTAGCATTAGGAGATATATCTACTATTTGTTTTATATTATCAAAATATAAAGTAGGTTCTCCTCCCATAAATCTTATAGTAAGTTTATCATTAGAAATAGACTTAATATAATTTATAAGTTTATCAGATACTACTGGGTTTTCAGTAGTATCTGCAATCCTATGACAATACTTACAATTAAGATTACATTTACTTCCTAGGTAAATAGATAATTTCATATTAAATATCCTCTAGTTTTAAACTATATTCATCCCATACTTCGTACCATTTTCTGCCTAATTTAAGTTTAAATTCACCAGAATACCCTAATGGATATAATCTAAATTTACCTCTACCATTAACTAGTTTTACTCTTCTAGTATTTAATACCCCAGAAGTAGATTCGATAAAAACCTCTTCATCATCTATATCTCTGGTTAATTCTTTTTCAAATTTACTTTTATATTTAATAATTTCAAATTCTAAATATTTAGTATCATCTGATAAATTAGAAGTTAAAGTAATAGGTCTGGGTTCACCATCTAGCACTCTTCCTTTATCATCTGATTTATAAATAGTATCGGAATTTGCTAATTTAATACCATAATAATCCCAAAGTAAACGTCTTGGGTGTGGTGTTTTAGGATTTTCTAAATCATCAGTATTAAAAGTAGAGATATCATATTCTAAATCTGAAGTGATATGAAAGTTTTCTTTATTACCTTCAAATATACGAATTACAATATCCCTTGTATTATTATCTTTACTTATCATTCCTGTATCTATTTGCATAATATCATGTGTAGCAAATAACGTATATAATTTAAAAAAATCCATCCTCACAGCTACACCTAATCTATTCATATCTAAGAACTTATAATTAGAGTTATTGATTTTAAAAAAATTCTTTACCTTGCCATAATTATCTACCATAATATATGAACTATATGGAAGTATTTCTTCGATAATATCTTTTCCTGTCATGTGAATATCATTATTTCTACAATACGCAGTTATTTTTTTACCTTCTATATTTAAATCAATGTAATTATTAGTATCGCTTTTTTCGTTAAAAAATATATGTAGCATAATATCACCTTTTTTAATAATTACCATCATCGCAACAATCACAGTTACAGTTGCAATTTGATTGACATGTTTGACAGCTTTGGCATGATGTATATGATTGGCATGCTTGGCAACAATTATTACTAAAAGAAGATTCTAATGAATGAATTGCGTTTTGTATTTTCCTATAACTATCGCTAGTAGGTTTATTATAATCTAAAGTTCCTATAGACACATTAGAAATCTTCTTTGAAGAGATTAAAGTCTTAATTGCTGTTTCCATTTCTGTTAAATGTATCTTCTTAATTTTTGTATCAGTTAAATCATTATCTGTAAAATTCATTTAATCACCTTCTTTATAAAAACTTTTTTAATCTTAAGTAGCATCTCCACAATCACAGTTACAGTCGCAATTACAGTCATTACCTTGGCATTTTTGGCAAGTTTGACAGGTTTGACATGATACAGTACAGTTTCCACAATTGTCTACATTAGCGCCGTAATTAATTAAAGCATTTATAGCATTTCTTATTTCATAAGTATGCTGTTTAGTAATTACAGTCCCAGTATTTATTGTGGAAAATTTGGTTTGATTTATAGTTCCATTCTTAGCCATTTAATAATGCTCCATATTTTCGTAAACCTTCAAGAACTGGAATATACATAGCTTTTTTAAAATCGCAATATGTCTGATCTAATACTTCATCAGTTACGAGTTTACATCCACCATTGCAACATCCTACAACTGGGCAATCTTTACATCTAGTACGCATGCGTGTTTTGGTATTATCTAGTTGCAATATCTTAGATAAATAATATACATATTCGTCATTAATATTTGCTACAGCGTCTGATGTATTGTGGCAGGAATATAAGTTACCATTTAAATCTAGATTTAATACTTTATAGCCATTAGTACATCTACAAAGCACCTTATTTAAAATTTCATCAGTATGATTAATATAATAGCCAATACGCTGAACGATTGATCTAATATACATAATCTTTAAATCGTGATCTTTAGCAATTTTGTTGTTGGCAAAAGTATCAATAAAGTATTCAGTAAGTTCTGTCATTTCTTTATATACTCTGTCTAGATCGATATCATCAATAATATATCTACAGTTCTCTTCAAAACCGGTATCAAATACTTCATCGAGATTAAACCAACAAACTTTTTTATTCAAATTATAATACTCATCCATGACTTCTTGAATACTAGATATCAAATCAAGAGGATATACTTCAGAAGAAAGTACACCAGTAACAGTTAGCTTATTAAGCCTCATAATTCGTCTTCTTAATGGTTTCTTAGGATCAAACACATCAAAATGACGGGTTTTTAACACATTCTTACCATCCCATGAGATAGCTACTTGAAAATCATATTTATTAAAAAACTCTATTTTATCATCAGTAAGTAATTTACCATTAGTTACAATAGTATATCTAATATTAGGAATACTTTCAGTATTTTTTACAATCTCTTTAATCTGATCATAATATACTAATGGCTCGCCACCATAAAAGTGTAATCTGCAAATATTTCCATCATTTTCTTCGGATACTTGCTTAATAAAATCATAAATCTCAGGATTAATATTAGTAGCAATCTGATGATGAACCAATGGATGCTGCAAACAATACACACAGTTTAAATTACAACTATTTCCAAGCATCATAAAAATAGTATCTACTTTACGTGCTAAAAATTTTTTCATAATATTTTTCTCCTAAAAAATAAAAATGGTAACAAATAAGTACTATACTGAGGCTTGAGCCTCAGTATAGTTACAAGCATGTTTATTTTATTCATACTTTATGATACTATGGTATATTGCGATTTAGATATGCAAGCATGAATTTCAAACCCAGATGGTGGATTTTTAATCTTAACATCAGTGAGTTTAGGGCAATTCTTAAACATATCATAGCATTCCTCGGTGCAAGACTTCATATCTATTACGCCTTTAATTGTAGTAAGATTATTGCAGTTACAGAACATAGAATTCATATTAGTTACTTTAGAAGTATCAAAATTAGATAAGTCTACTGAAGTAAGTTTAGAGCAATGATAGAACATACTACTCATATCTTTTACTTTAGAAGTATCAAAGTTTGATAAATCTAGTGTAATAAGATTCTCAGAGAACCCGAACATAAAGTTCATATCCTCTACTTTAGAAGTATCAAAACTAGACAAGTCTAATTTAGTAAGAATATCACAATAACTAAACATACCATCCATATTAGTTACATTAGATGTATTAATGTTAGATAAGTCTATAGAAGTGATATTAGAGCATTTACTAAACATATTGTTCATATCAGCTACTTTAGAAGTATTAAAGTTTGATAAGTCTAATGAAGTAAGATTGCGGCAATCCTCAAACATCATACTCATATTAGTTACATTAGAAGCATCGAAACTAGATAAATCTAATGAAGTAAGATGAGTCAAATTGAACATACTACTCATATTAGTTATATTACCATCACAGGTAACAGTAGCTTGACCTGATGTAGATTCATCTACACCAACTACATGAGAACTATCTTCCCAGATATCCATATACTCATAATAACTATTGCCACAGTTACCATTAAACCATGGACTATATCCTTTAGCTATAAAAATTTGTGGTTTAGTGTCTTTCATGTTTTTTCTCCTTTTATACAATAATAATATATATAAATAGCAATATTGTTATTCATATATATTATATGCAAATGAAAAAATATTTTAAGAAACTATTCTACAATGTACCAATCCTTAGACAACAAATCTGCTTGAGATGCTAACCATCCTAACTGTACTCCAGAAGTACCTACAAAAGCAATTACTTTATTACCAGAAGTATCATGCTTAGCATTAATAAGATTACCATTACCATCGATATAGCTTGCATTATGTACTAATTCAATATACTGATTCTTACCGTTCCATGCTTTTCTAGCACAACGTTCACCTACTTCAAGAGCAGTAATTGCTTCTCCAATACTCATACCAGTAGTTTTATCTTTTAAAGGGGTATAAAGTTCTTTAAAAATATCTGGCTTGCATGGATATTGTTCTCCTTTAATACCTGTAATAATATAATCCCCTACACTAGCTTTCATATCTCCTTCTAATGTATGAATAATCTTTCTTCAAAAGTCTGATATGCTTCAATAACAAATGGTTTCTTTTGATATTTCATGTTTAAACTCCTTTAGATATAATATCTTTCATAATCTCATATATTGCATTAGTAATTCTCTTAGTACATTTATCACTCCTTTCAGATAATGTAGGAATATTTGAAATCATATACAAATTCATATTGATGAAATATGGTTCTACTACATCACCTGTAGATAAATCCATTGTATTAGAAGCTAAAGATAATAATACTACAATAGATCTAGAAAATCTATAGTCTTTATCATTCTTAATAATCCATTCAAATATATCTTTATCTTCAGGCTTATTCTTAGCCAATAAACCAATAATCAGAGAGGTATATAACGGAATATTATCACAATTTGTAGTTTTAGATTCTTTATCTGCAACGTCTTGTTTTAAATGATGCCTAATAATCATATTAACTCTAGATACATGCCTCTTATATCTCTTATCAGAGCATTCTTTAATGAGTTTACTAAGAGTTATCTTTTTGACCTGTTCAATGAGAGATTCTAAAGTTAAAGCTCTCTTATAAGCTTCTCTACCAATAGAATATTCATTCTTTTCTTTTTCTTCCAAAAATTCCAAGTCTTCAGTAATACCAAATAAATCATTGTTATGATTAAACCAAGTTCTAAGAATTTCATCAGTATCTACATCGGTAGAAATATCTTTTACTTTATTAGCAAATTCCATGTTTTCATACATCATATAGGTACTATAAGCTCTAAATAAGATGTAAGACTTAATAGCTTTATTTCTTTCTTTCTTATCTTTAATATCAGAAATATTGAGTTCTTCAGCAAGTATCTTAGATAAGAAATCCTTATCAATATAATTTTCTACATCTAATTTATCTTCTTTATCATATTCTAGTTCTCTAGCAATTTTATAAACCTTAATGTCATCTTCAGTAGCTTCTACTTCTTTTAATTGCTCATCACTTAATTCTGGAATAGTAAAGTTTTCAATATCTTTTTCAGTTAATGTTTTCTTAATAAGTTCATCAATTTCATCAGCATATTGAATTTTAACATCTTCTATTTCTTTATTACCTGCTTCAATAACATCTTTAATAGATCTGGTTTTAGTTACTTCTTCTTCCATAATAGTCTCCTTATAACTGTTTATCAAAAATATTAGCTTTATTTATGGTGAAATTCTTTTGTAATTCCATTTTTACAGAGTTTACTAAGGATGGTGAAATTAAATCATTAGTAAGAATTGGTAGAATTAGAATTCTAAATAAATCAGCAGATGAATCAATATACTGAAGAAGATAATTCATTCTTACAATTTCATCAGCTGAAGTATAGATATAACTTAATGTAGTTCTAGAATCAAAATCTAACGCTGTAATAAAATCAATACAAGAATACAATTTAGCACTAATAATGGCTAAAGTATCATTAGAATAATATTGTCTATTATACATAGTAGATATATCTTTAGATTTCTTGTTCTTAATAAGATCTAATTGGTTATAAATAAAATCTTTCTGATTTACAATAAAATTATATAAGAACTTGAATACATATTCATTATAATTAGAAATAAACAAATCAAAGATAATAGAGGCTAAATATCTTATGTCTACAGAATCTGTATCTTCGATAGTAAATTGAACTCCAGAATTATTAGAAATTCTACTAATAATTTCTAAATAAGTTTTATTTCTAGTATAAATAATATTGTCTTTATCAGAAGGAAATTGATCTAATAGTTGTTTAAATGAATACTCTAATTCATCAATAAAATTAGGCTTAGAGATTAAAGAAAAAGAATTATATCTTTCTCTCATAAGATCATCAACCACATCATAAGTATAAGATGAATTAAAATTCGACAGAATAGTAGACAGCTCGCCTTCTGCTACTAATGAATATGCTTTATCGACACCATTGACTTCCATAATAAACCTCCATGCCATGTAAAGAAATCCTTCCCATTATAATATAGTAAAATAATGAATTAAAATGAATATAGAGATACCTCTATATGAGGTATCTCTACTTTATCTTTCACCTTTAAAATTTTTAAAATTCATATTTTTAGCTATTTGTTTCTTAGCTATTTCCTCTGGGTCTTCTCCAAAGTTAGTAAACACTGTGTCTGGTATTTTAAACTTATTAGCTTTATTAGTAGATATTAATTGTTCTTCTGGAATCTGAGAATATTCAGCATATGCTTTTCTTACTGCTTTATTTTGAATCATATCCATAAGCATTTGTTCTTCTTGATTTCGTTGTTTTTTCATAAACTCAGAGAACATAGTACCCATGCCAATCTTTAAAGTTTTTAAACACTCATCTACTTCTTTTCTAGTACTGTTTTCATCTTCTATAGGAATTTTAAACTCTTCTACTATTTCAGTGTACTTTTGTTCTAAGTCTTTACCTATATTATCATCAACAGAATCTTCTGTTTTAATTACACCTTTATCAATATTAAAGTTTTCTTTTAAATACTTACCTTCATACCAAACATATAATGCCATTAAATATGAGAATACTAAATCATCGTGAGAATTATCAGAGTGCTCTACTTTACCATTTTTCTTAACTACCATTTTAGATAGTTCATCATACATAGTAGGAGAAGGCATTTTATCTTTATGCCTTTCCATTCTTTCTCTAAGTATTTCTATAAGTAAATCACGAGAGCCTTTAGATGAATCCAATCCATAAACCTTAGTTTTTCTTTTTACTCTAATAGGTCTTCCTAATTCATCTGAAGTTTCTTCCATTACTCTTTCTTTAATTTCATAATAAAGATTATTTTTAATTCCACCTGGTTCTTTTAATTTAGCAATAAGAGAAGCGCCGAAGCCTCCATTACGCTCGATATTTACTACCGCATTAGGCATCATTGCTTTAACCATCCAGATTAAAGTTCTTGCTAAATCAGGTATAGTCATATAGTTGCATTTTAAACCAGCGATAAATTGTGTAGTTTTAGAATCTATTACAGATATTGCGGTATAGTCTCGTCTATATCCACCAGATACATCGACACCTATTATAGGAGGATTTATAGGTAACCCTGTAATAGATAATGGTATAGTATTATATATTTTAAATGGGTATTTATTTAATATTAATACTTCTCTTATAGGCTCATGTATCATACCTCTAAGAGTTTCTAAATCATCTTGACTAAATGGAGAATTTTCTGGAGTATCTATCCATTCGAGTAGAATTTCTCGACGTATATCTACCATCTTCCACATCATGTTTTTACACTGATCGTAGAACCATTTTTCTCCCAATCCAAGTTGTTTATAAGAATACTTTATATATACAAATATGGAATTCATATTATTGTTTATGATATCCATAATTTGATCATAGGTTAAGTCATACCATCGCTCATTAAATGGTGTAGCATTTTGTATCATATCATACGCAAACTGACCTTCAAAAGTAGATAATCTACCTGGGGTAGTAGTTATAGTAATACCATATGGTACATTAGCTCTTTTAGCATTAATAAATGCTTTATTTAATGCTGGCATAGAGTTTACATAGATGGTAGAGTTAAATGCCGTGAATGCCCATTCGTCAGCCCACCACATAGTAATGGTTTGACCTCTTAATAAGTTAGCTGCTGCTGTTTCATTTCTAGCACCAGGAACAGTTCTAATGATATTATGGTTTACTGGATGCTGTATGGTCTGTACAGTAGATGGCAATTTCTTCTTTTTACCATTTATCACAGAGAACTCTTGAGATAATTGTAACCATGATGGTAATAAATCTCTAACAGCTTTAAATGACTCCAAGTTTCGCTTAGCATCTTGATTCTGCTTATTCATAAATGTAATATTAGAATTAGCAGAAGCAAAGTTATATACATAAAGATATCTTACTATAGCTGCCATGGTTTTACCAACCTGACGAGGCATTTCAAAAAATAAATTCATATTATACATAGAGCAAAAATTAAAGGCTAAGTTGCCTCTATTAAGCTCATATCTAACACCTCTAGGGTTACCATTAGCAGTTACTCTAACTACTTCTCTTAAGAAATACCAATAGTTTCTCTGTACTTCTCTATATATCTTCATTTTCATTTCCAAAGATAAGCTAGGGTCATAGGGATCTACACCAGCTAAATCTGGGTCAAATAAAGACAGCATAAATTTATTATTCTTAATACCAATACTCTTCAAATAATAATGCATATTAATAAATGACTTATTAGCTGTAGACATTTGGTAATATATCTTTTGGGGAGCATATCGTATTTGCCTAGGTTGTTGCTGAGCAATTAAATTAGATATTAAATCTGCCAATATTGTTTCCTCCTTTCCTCTAAATTAATAAAATGTTTTAAATAAAAAAAAAGAGAGGTCTAAACCTCTCTTGTAGGACTGTCAGTCAATGATTGACAATCCACGGCAGCCACATGGTCTGCCATCCTCGCCACGAATCATCGGACCAGGAACTAAAAGGTCTTTACGACCTTTTGCAGCCGATGCTACCAATCGGCTGACAACCAGGAATACTCCTGGCTGTGCTTCAGGGAGATTAATTACCTCCCCGAAGACTTGCTTAGTAACGGCAATGCCGTTAATAGAAGCTACATGAGCTTCTGTCTGAGTACATCTAGGAACAATCCCAGATGCCTCAATAGTGAGGATGGTTCCATCCTCACAAACTACATCTAACTGATGGGGCGTGCAATTTACGATTTTCATAATGTGTTTCCTCCTTTAGGAAATAAATGTGTACATTGTCATAGTTATAATATATAATACAAAAAATAAAATATTACACTACTCCATATGGAGTAGTGTAATATTTATTATAACTTATTATCTATCTACATAAACCATAGCTCGCTGAACACCAAATTCATAACATTCAGCAAGACTATTCATATAGATATCAATAGCACCATCTGTGCCACAGATATCATTCACTACATACCAATTATCATTAATCATAACTCTAGTTCCTAATGGTAAGAAGTTTGCTGCAACCCCTCCTACATAAGGAACCTCTCCTGTAGCAGTAAGCCCACTTGGTGAAGAATCTAACGTATACGCATATAATTCTACTTCAATCCATTCAGCTGAAGTAGTATTATAATTCCCAAATAAACTAATAATCGTAAATAGAATAATCAAATACAATTTCTTCATCATAAAGCTTCCTTCCAATAAAAACACACAAAATAAAACTTTTGAATAACTGATTACTGTAGTGTTATTAAAACTTTGATATCTATACCTACCTATACAGGTAGGTATAGAGCAGCATTATTATTCTAAAACACCATTATAGCAATACTCTTTAACACCCTTAATATAGTAATCATCTTTCACATCTAAAACTAAGAATCCATAATCTTTAAATATTTTATCGTAGATTTCAAAGTATTTGCATTTACTAGATAAAGTAACTAAAGGCATATCTACCTTTAATTCAGCAATAGCCTTATCTATTAAAGCTCTTACAATATCATCATACTCATTTTTGAACTTAGTATTTACCCAAATAGTGCAAATCTTTTTTTCACCTTGATAGTCTTTAATGATTAGACATCCTTTTTTAATAGTTTTTGTATCATCCATTAAAAATATAATTTTT
>ERZ1034669.90-NODE-90-length-42499-cov-42.627156_pt1 | contig 42499 bp, 30 predicted proteins | sample MGYA00520705_ERZ1034669 | MGnify/ENA primary metagenome ERZ1034669 (study PRJEB33766, sample SAMN09781766) | gut metagenome | biome: gut microbiome | host: Homo sapiens | place: Madagascar | study: EMG produced TPA metagenomics assembly of the PRJNA485056 data set... | reverse complement strand
AGGCACGGCTCCTCATGAGTCAAGCTCTACTAAATTACTCTGACCCCTGAACAGAATGAAATTCAAAACCGTTTCCTTCATATTTTCATGGGGATTCCCCACGAAGAATAATCCACAAAATCGTTGCTATTCCGCCGAACTCCCCACAAAAGTTATCCACAAACCACGTCAACGTTATTCACAATTCAGTTTTTTCAACACGCGCCACGGTGGATAACCTGGGGAAAAAAGAGTACAAATATACAGTTGCACCGTAATGGCACGTCTATCGAGAAAGGGGTTATCCGTGTCTGAAAAAACGACAACAGACCCTCTCGAACAGGCTCGTGGGGTATGGTCCGACGCCCTGGCGTTGCTGCATCAGAATCCATCGCTTTCCGTACGTGACAAAAGCTGGCTGGAGAACGTCTATCCGGAAGGCATGTGGGGGCCGACCATCATGCTGTGCGTGCCCTCCGCCGCAGCCCAGCAGGCGCTCCAGACCGAATTGAACAAACCCTTGATGGAGGCGCTGCGCGAATCGGCCGAACAGGACATCTTCCCGGCATTCAAAATCGTCGAGAAGCCTTCGAAGCCCGAAACGGCGCCCATCGAAAACTATCCGCGCTTCTCCCCCACGAAATTGCCGGCAAAAGCGCCCGTGAAGCCACTTGCGAAGTCGCCCGCGAACGAGACCACGCAGGGTCAGCTGCCGATTCCGACGACCATGCCGCCGGAACATCACAACAACTTCCAAAGCGGCCAGAACAGGCCTTTGCTCGATCCTGAGACCCATCTGAACAAGAACGCCACCTTCGACACTTTTGTTCCTGGCGATTCCAATCGTTTCGCGCGTACCGTGGCACTGGCCGTGGCTGAGGGATCCGGACATGATTTCAATCCTTTGTGTATCTATGGCGGCTCCGGCTTGGGCAAAACCCACCTGCTGAACGCCATCGGCAACTACGCGCTGGTCAAGGATCCCAACCTCAAGGTGCGTTACGTGACCAGCGAGGAGTTCACCAACGAGTTCATCGAGGCCTTGGCGGACACCAACCAGAGTTCCGGACAAATCAAGGAATTCAACCGCCGCTACCGTGAGGTGGACGTGCTGCTCATCGACGACATCCAGTTCCTGAGCGGCAAGGACGCGACGCTTGAACAGTTCTTCCATACGTTCAATACCCTGCACCAGGCCAACAAGCGTATCGTAATCGCCTCCGATGTGCCTCCGAAGGATCTGCAGGGCTTCAACGAACGTCTGATCTCCCGCTTCGAATCCGGACTGACCGTCGACGTCAAGCCGCCGGATCTGGAGACGCGAATCGCCATTCTGCGCATGATCGCGGCCATGAACGCGTCCGATATCCCCAACGACGTGCTCAATCTCATCGCGGAGCGCTTCACGGAGAACATCCGAGAGCTTGAGGGTGCGCTGAACCGTGTGACGGCCATGGCCTCGCTGAGCAACCAGCCGGTCACCCGCGCGCTGGCGGAACAGACCCTGCAGGACTTCTTCACCACCGATGTGGAGATCAAGCCCGCGGACATCATCAGCCAGGTGGCGAAGTACTTCTATCTGACCTTCGATGACATCGTGGGCCGGTCCCGCACCAAGAAGATCGCGTTGGCCCGTCAGATCGCCATGTATCTGGTGAGGGAGCTGACCAGCATGAGCCTCAACGATATCGGGTTAGTGTTCGGGGGTAAGGACCACACCACCGTGATGCACGCGTACACCCGCATCAATGACGAGATGCAGGAAAAGCAGGAGATCTACAACTATGTGACCGAGCTGACTCTGCAGCTCAAGCAAAGGTCGAACGACAAGTAATCACGCATAGCCATTACTAGGCGCGCAGGCGTTGTCCCGTAACGTTTTTCTCAAGGTCGGTAAATTATTTACCGACCTTTTTACTTCCGTGGTGACACGCCGACGTGTGAATCGTTTTATGTCGAGTTATCCACAGGGATATCCACTTTCCGGGGAAAAATCTGTGGAAAACACGTTGGAAACGCCGCTGGAGCCGGTGGGCAAATCGTGGACTATTCACCGGGAAATGTGGATAACTTTTCATCGAGCTTTGGCCTGTGGATAAATGCCCTGGTTTTCCACATGCTGTTCCGAAGTTATCCACAGAAAGCGGTTGTCAGCGAGACGTTGCGAAATATGGGGTGAACGCGGTTATCCACACTATCCACAGGGCTTATTATTACGGATGTAGGATTTTTCTTAATATAATCATCAAATTCATAAAGCGGGGAATTCCCCACGCTTTTCCTCCCGTATACCGCTTCGCTAGAATGGCATGTGGAACGAACGAAACGAGGAATACCCCATGAAAGTCGAAGTCAATTCCCAAGCACTTGCCGACGCCGTGGCATGGACCACACGCGTCATCGATGCCCGCCCAGCAGCGCCGATTCTTGCGGGCATACGCCTGGAGGCCATCGACGGCACACTCCAGCTTTCCGCCTTCAATTACGCCATTTCCGCCCGTCATCACATCGAAGCCGGCATCGACGAAGCCGGAAGCGTGCTGGTTCTGGGCAAACTACTCGCCGACATCACCAAATCCCTGCCGGCCGCCAAAGCTTATCTCTCCACCGATGGCTCAATCATGACCATCACTTCGGGCAAATCGACCTTCACCATGCAGCTCATGCCGGAAAGCGAATACCCGGATCTGCCCGTGGTGCCGCCGACTCTCGGTCAGGCGGACTCCGCCGCCTTCGCACAGGCCGTCAACCAAGCCTCCGTCGCAGTCTCCCGTGAAGAGAACCGTCCCGTTCTCACCGGCATCCGCGTCCAATTCCAGGGCGATAAGGTCATCATGAGCTCCACGGATCGTTTCCGTCTGGCTCGCTCGAGCTTCGCTTGGAATCCGGCCGATCCGACCATCAGCACCACCGCGCTGGTCCGCGGTTCCCTGCTTCGCGACATGGCCCGCTCCTTGGATGAGCACCAGGACATCGTCATCGATTTCGATGCTGAGAATCCGTCCCTGCTTGGCTTTGAGAACGCAGGCCGTGTGTCCACGTCGCAGCTCATCGATGGCGAATTCCCGGCCGTGGACCGCCTGTATGCCGACGAATACCCGATCCAGGCGGTCATCAGCAAGCAGGCTCTCGTCGACGCCATCAAACGCGTGTCTCTGGTGGCCGAACGCAACGCCCCGATCCGTATGATGTTCACCGGCCAGGAGTTGACCCTGTCCGCAGGCGCCGCCGACGAGGCCCAGGCCAAGGAGATCCTCGACATCGACATGGACGGTGAGGACATCACCGTGGCCTTCAACCCGTCCTATCTGGTCGAAGGCCTGAGCGCAATCAGCGAACCGTTCGTGCGCATGAAGATGACCACCGCGGTCAAGCCCGTGGAATTCAACGGACAGAAGGAAGCCGACTCCGACGAATCCATGGACTACCGGTACCTGCTGGTGCCGATGCGCTTCAACAGCTGAGTCCGATTTCGGTTGGCTGGCTGCGAAAGTCCGATGCCTCCGCAGCCAGCCAACGGAACCATCAGCGAGATGCCGTCGCCGTAGCCTGCAAACCCTTCCAATACGAACTTTTTCTACTTCCATCCTCCAAATCAAACAAATCCTCCAAAGGTTTTGACGTTCCATGCATATTTCCCGTCTCGCACTTGACCACTACCGGTCCTGGGAGCATTGCGTAATCGATTTCGAGCCGGGAATCAACATTCTGCAGGGATCCAACGGCCTGGGAAAGACCAATATCGTGGAAGCCGTGGAAGTGCTTTCCACCGGATCCAGCCATCGCACGTCATCGTCGCTGCCGCTCATCGAAAAGGGGTACCCCTCCGCCACCATCCGAGCCAATGTGGAAGGTACGGACGGACAGCGCTCATACGAGATCACCATCGCTGCGCGCGGAGCCAACAGAGCGCGAGTGGACGGCGGGAAATCGCAATACATGCGGGACATCATAGGAACGGTGCCATCCGTATCCTTCACCCCCGAAGACCAGCGTCTGGTGTCGGGCGATCCCGCCACCAGAAGGAACTTCCTCAACCAAGCCGCATCGCTGCTGCTCCCCCGCTATATGCAGTCGCTGCAGCAGTTCGCACACATCGCCAAACAGCGTGCCGCGTTGCTCAAACAGCTTTCGGACGGCTCTGGAATCGACTCCGAATACGGGCGTCAGGCCGTGCTGAGCGGCCTGGAGGTGTGGACCGGGCAATTCATCGAAATCGGCATGCAGGTGACGCGGGACCGCAACGAAGTGATCGGACGGCTGCGTGAGCCCTTTTCTCGTATTTACAAGGCGCTGGCGGGAGCCAGCGAAGCGGCAGATCTGTTATACGAGCCGTCCTTCGACGAAGTGATGTTGTACGACGAGCCGGCGGCGGAGATCAGCCGGCATTTCCAACGGATCTACCCCGGCGAGGTGGCTCGCGGGCAGAATCTGATCGGCCCGCAGCGGGACGACCTGACCTTGCTGCTCAACGACATGCCGGCTCGCGAATTCGCTTCGAACGGCGAGATGTGGACGATGGCGCTGGCTTTGAAAATGGCGCTGTACGAGGTGGTTTCGGCGCAGTGGGACACCAAGCCGATCGTCATCCTCGACGATGTGTTCGCCCAGCTCGACGAATCCCGACGCGGGCAGATACTCGATTTCGCCAAACGGCAGGACCAGGTGCTCATCACCGTCGCCGCGGCAAGCGACATTCCCCAGGGCGGAGCACATGTCATCGATGTCGCCGCGTTGCGTCGCGCGCAATCGCAGGACATGGACGGCGATGTGGCCGCGATGGCGGCACTGCTCGCCGCCGGACGCGGCAAGCGCACACAGACCGCGCAGACGGAGCGGTCGCAGGACAAGGATGATGAGGACTGATGCCGAAGACGCCTATCTGCGAAACCCTGAAACTCGACCAACGCAAGCTGCCGGCCGAAGTGTTCGAACGCATCAGCAAACGCGCCGGACTCCTCAAGGAACGTGAGGAGAAGTCGCGCAAAGCGTGGGAAAGCTTTGGCAAACCTGGCCGCGATCCGGTGACGATGGGAAGTATTTTCAACATTCTGGCGCAGAACGGCGCCTGGATACCCCATCTGAAGATGGCGCAGATGCGGGATCATTGGGACCAGGTTGTAGGCAAGGCGAATGCGATGCACTCCTACCCCGTCAGCCTGCGCGACGGCGTATTGACGATTCGTTGCGACAGCCCGGCATGGACCACCACATTGTCATATATGGTGCCGGCGCTGACCGATACCATCCGCAAGAATCTCGAGGGACTGACCATCAACGAGGTGAAGGTCACGGGCCCACAGCAGCAGGGATTCAGCCGTGGGCGTATCTCCAGGAAGCTCCGGTACTGACGGGCACTTTCTTCACAGTCACCTTTTCATAGGGCCTTTTCATAGGGCCTTTTCGGAGCGCACTGGGTGGTCGTTCCCATTTTTTTTCGGAGCGCAAAACGGCGATATTCCGAGGATAAAGCCTCTCGCCCGCTGTCCCCCTCCATGAGTAGAATATCTAGCAGTGTATGTAAACGCCTAGAAGGGGCCTTTATTTGCGTTCTAGGTGGTATCACCTGCGTAAATGACCCTGACGGCGGGGTAAATGCAGGAAGGAATCTCTGTGGCAGACCTTGATGCGGATTCGCTGAACGAATCAGCTGAAAACACGCAGGAAGATCAGATTCAGGATCAGATCCAGAACGACCAGCTCGAAGATGCGCAACTTGACGATTCGCTGTCTCCGGAACATTACGACGCGTCCGATCTGAGGGTGCTGGAAGGCCTTGAGGCGGTGCGTATCCGCCCGGGCATGTATATCGGCTCCACCGGCCCCCGCGGCCTGCACCATCTGGTGTATGAGATCGTCGACAACTCCGTCGACGAGGCGCTTGCCGGCTACGCGTCGCACATCGAAGTGACGATTCTGCCGGACGGCGGCGTGCGCGTGGTGGACGACGGCCGAGGCATCCCGGTCGACGAAGTGCCGGGTGAAGGCATCTCCGGCGTCGAAACCGTGATGACCAAGCTGCACGCGGGCGGCAAGTTCGGTGGCGGCGGCTACGCGGTTTCCGGCGGCTTGCACGGCGTGGGCATCTCCGTGGTGAACGCGCTGTCCACCCGCGTGGACATCGAAGTGCGCCGTCAGGGCTTCCACTGGACCCAGACCTACATCGACCAGAAGCCGACCGCGCGTCTGCTCAAGGGCAAGCCGATGGAGGAAGGCGAGTCCACCGGCACTTCCGTGACCTTCTGGGCCGACGGCAAGATCTTCGAAACCACCACCTACGATTTCGAGATCCTGCGCAACCGCTTCCAGCAGATGGCGTTCCTGAACAAGGGCCTGAAGATCTCCCTGACCGACCTGCGCGAGCCCGACCAGGCCGGCGACGAGGTTTCCGGCGAGGAATCCGAAACCGAAGACAAGTTCCAGACCGTCACCTACCAGTACAACGACGGCATCAAGGACTACGTCGACTACCTGGTGAAGTCGCGCAAGGCCACTCCGGTGGAACCGGACGTCATCGATTTCGAAGCCGAGGACCTCAAAATCGGCATCTCCGCGGAAATCGCCATGCAGTGGACCACCGCGTATTCCGAAGCCGTGCACACCTTCGCCAACACCATCTCCACCACCGAGGGCGGCACCCACGAGGAGGGCTTCCGCGCTGCGCTGACCTCCCTGGTCAACCGTTACGCACGCGAGAAGAACATCCTCAAGGACAAGGACGAGAACCTCTCCGGTGACGACGTGCGCGAAGGCCTGACCGCCGTGGTGTCCGTCAAGCTCACCAACCCGCAGTTCGAAGGACAGACGAAGACCAAGCTCGGCAACTCCGAAGCGAAGACCTTCGTGCAGCGCGTCATGACCGACAAGCTCGGCGACTGGTTCGACGCCCACCCGAACGAGGCCAAGAACATCATCCAGAAGGCCATCGAGGCCTCCCGTGCGCGTCTGGCCGCCAAGAAGGCACGTGAGAACACCCGCCGCAAGTCGATCTTCGAATCGGCCGGCATGCCGGACAAGCTCAAGGACTGCCAGTCCAACAACCCCGAAGAATGCGAGCTGTTCATCGTGGAGGGTGATTCCGCAGGCGGCTCCGCCATCCAGGGACGCAACCCGATCACGCAGGCCATCCTGCCTCTGCGAGGCAAGATCCTCAACACCGAGCGCGCAAGCCTGGACCGCATGATGAAGTCGGACACCATCGAATCGCTGATCACCGCCGTCGGCGGCGGCTACGGCGAGGACTTCGACCTCAACAAGGTGCGCTACCACAAGGTCATCATCATGGCCGATGCAGATGTGGACGGCGCGCATATCGCAACCCTGAACCTGACGCTGTTCTTCCGCTACATGCGTCCGATGATCACCGCCGGCTACGTGTACGTGGCCATGCCGCCGCTGTACCGCCTCAAGTGGACCAAGGGCCCGCACGACTTCGTGTACACCGACGCTGAACGCGACCGCGTGCTCGCCGAAGGCAAGGCCGCGGGCCGCCAGCTGCCGAAGGGCGAAGGCATCCAGCGCTACAAGGGTCTGGGCGAGATGAGCTACCAGGAACTGTGGGAGACCACCATGGATCCTGACCATCGCATTCTGAAGCAGGTGCAGATCGAAGACGCGGCCGCGGCCGACGAGACCTTCTCCATGCTCATGGGCGACGAAGTCGAACCACGTCGTCTGTTCATCCAGCGCAACGCACGCAACGTCAGCTGGATCGACGCGTAAACGCGTAGGGTTTCGCAGGACTTCAAAGCAAGGATTAGAAATTGGCAGACGAAAACAACAGCAACGAAGACGGCCAGTTCGTGCCTGACGGCTCCATGGAACCGTTGAGCCCGCAGGAGGCCGACAACACCGATTATGGCCTGATGGTCGGCGAACGCGTCCAGAAGAAGGATCTGCAGCAGGAAATGCGCGAATCCTATCTGGCGTACGCCATGTCCGTCATCGTCGATCGTGCCCTTCCGGACGTGCGAGACGGCATGAAGCCGGTGCACCGCCGCGTGATCTACGCGATGTACGACGGCGGCTACCGCCCCGACCGCGGCTACTCCAAGTGCGCACGCGTCGTCGGCGAAGTCATGGGCAAGTACCATCCGCACGGCGATTCCGCCATCTACGACACGTTGGTGCGTATGGCGCAGTCGTGGTCGATGCGATACACGCTCGTCGACGGCCAGGGCAACTTCGGCTCCCCCGGCGACGACCCGGCAGCCGCAATGCGTTACACGGAATGCCGTATGGCGCCGCTCGCCATGGAAATGGTGCGTGACATCGACAAGGACACCGTCGATTTCCTGCCGAACTACGATGGCAAGACGCAGGAGCCGACCGTGCTGCCGGCCCGCTTCCCGAACCTGCTGTGCAACGGCTCGTCCGGCATCGCCGTCGGCATGGCGACCAACATTCCTCCACACAACATGCGCGAGGTGGCAGAAGGCGTGCATTGGGCGCTCGACCATCCGGACGCGAGCCGTGAGGAACTGCTCGACAACCTGATCCGCATCATCAAGGGACCGGACTTCCCTACCGGCGCCACGATTCTCGGCCATAAGGGCATCGAACAGGCGTACCGTACCGGCCGTGGCCTCATCACCATGCGAGCCGTGGTGAACACCGAGGAGATCAAGGGCCGCATGTGCCTCGTGATCACCGAACTGCCGTACCAGGTCAACCCGGATCGTCTGGTCGTGTCCATCCGCGAAGCGGTGCGCGACGGCAAGATCCAAGGCATCGCCGACATGCGCGACGAAACCTCCGGCCGTACTGGCCAGCGCCTCGTGCTCGTGCTCAAGCGCGACGCCGTGCCGAAGGTCGTGCTCAACAACCTGTACAAGCATTCCCAGCTGCAGCAGACCTTCGGCGCGAACATGCTGGCACTGGTCGACGGTGTGCCGCGCACGCTGTCCCTGGATGCGTTCATCCGTCATTGGGTAAACCACCAGCTCGAAGTCATCGCACGCCGTACCGCCTACCTCAAGCGCGAGGCCGAGGAACGCGACCACATCCTGCAGGGCTATCTGAAGGCCCTTGACATGATCGATGAGGTCATCGCCCTCATCCGTGCCTCCGAGTCCGCGGAGACCGCCCGCACGGGCCTTATGGACCTGCTTGACGTGGACGAGGTGCAGGCCGACGCCATCCTCGCCATGCAGCTGCGCCGACTGGCCGCCCTGGAACGTCAGAAGATCCTCGACGAGCACAACGAGCTCATGCGCAAGATCGCCGACTACAACGACATCCTCGCCAAGCCGGAACGCCAGCGCAAGATCGTCGGCGACGAGCTGGACGAAATCGTCGCCAAGTATGGCGACGAACGCCGTACCAAGATTCTGCCGTACTCCGGCGAGATGAACGTCGAAGACCTGATCGCCGAAGAAAACGTGGTCGTCACCGTGACCCACTCCGGTTTCATCAAGCGCACCAAGGCCGACGAATACCGCGCGCAGCACCGCGGCGGCAAGGGCATCAAGGGCGCCAAGCTGCGCGAGGACGACGTGGTGGACCACTTCTTCCTGACCAGCACGCACAACTGGCTGCTGTTCTTCACCAACAAGGGCCGCGTGTACCGTCTGAAGGCATACGAGCTGCCGGAAGGCTCCCGCGATTCCAAGGGACAGCACGTGGCGAACCTGCTGCAGTTCGGCCCGGACGAGACGATCCAGACCGTGCTGTCGATTCCGAACTACGACGTGGCCAAGTACTTGGTGCTCGCCACCCGTTCCGGCAAGGTCAAGAAGACCGCGCTCGCCGAATACGACTCCCCGCGTCAGGGTGGTCTGATCGCGGTACGACTCATGACCGACGAGAATGGCGAGAATGCGGACGAGCTTATAGGCGCCGCGCTGTGCAACGCGGATGACGACATCATCCTCGTCTCCAAGCAGGGCATGAGCCTGAAGTTCGAAGCCAACGACGAGCAGCTGCGCCCGATGGGCCGCCAGACTGCCGGCGTGCAGGGCATGAAGTTCCGCGACGGCGACGAACTGCTGGCCATGGACGTGGTGTGGGGCGACTCCGACAAGGACCTGCTCGTGGTCACCAACGAAGGCTTCGCCAAGCGCACCGCCATCAGCGAATACCGTCTGCAGGGCCGTAACGGCTACGGCGTCAAGGCCGTGCAGCTCGCCGAAGGCCGTGGCTCCCTGGTGGGCGCCGTGATCGTGGAGGAAGAAGACCAGATCATGGCCATCATGAAGTCTGGCAAGGTCATCCGTTCCAACGTGGCCGAAGTCAAGCGCACCGGACGTACCACCCAGGGCGTGACGCTCGCCAAGCCGGACAAGAACGACGAGATCATCTCCATCGCGCGCAACGAGGAGACGGACGAGGACGAGACCGCGGAATCCCAGGAGAATACGGAATCCCAGGAAACCGCGGCCGCCGAATCGCAGGAACCGCAGGAGGAATCCGCCGCGCAAACCGCCGCCGAACCGGGCGACGGCGAGACGGCGACGGCGTGAAAGCCGCGTGGCCAATCGTCTGTGAAAACTGATAGCCTCAGCTAGAAACAGGCAAGATTTTGCAAGGAGCAACGATGAGCGAGAACAACAACAGAGAGCAATCGCATGGAGGCCAGAGCGCCCCGCGAGTGGCTCGTTCCGCTTCCAGCCAGCCATTGATCGGCAAAGAGCAGATCAAGGCGCATGAGGGCGTTTCCGCGGCTTCGACCAGCGGTGTGAAGGTCCGTGACAAGGTGGCTCGTCGCAGCGCGCCGCGTGCCCGTCGCATGAGCCTGTCCCTGACCCGTATCGACGCCTGGTCCGCGGCCAAGGTGGCGTTCATGCTTTCCATCGCGGTCGGCATCATCCAAGTCGTCGCGGCGGCTTTGCTGTGGACGGTTCTGGACGTGGCCGGCGTGTTCGATCAGGTGACGCAGATCGTCTCCTCCACCGGCCTTGACGCGGGCGGATTCGATCTTGTCAGCGTGCTTTCGCTGAGCACCGTGCTGAGCGCGGTCACCATCTTCTCAATCGTCGAAGTGGTGCTGATCACCCTGCTGGTGGTCATCGTGACGTTGCTGTACAACGTGGTGAGCACGTTGGTCGGCGGCGTGCATGTGACGCTCGGCGACGACTGATTCGGACGGATCTACTGAGATCTGCTACGTAAACGGCCCGTACCGGTATGGTGCGGGTCGTTTTTTGTATGCGCGGGCAGATGTGCAAGCCGGATATGTGGGCAGTAAAAAGCCGGTCCGCATCAATCGAATATCGGAATACTCCGAAATGCTCGAATCGATGCGAACCGGCTTGGAAAGCCGAAACGACGTTCAGCGGATCATTGCGATCATAGCACGCCCTGGGCGACCATGGCGTTGGCGACCTTGACGAAGCCGGCGGCGTTGGCGCCGAGCATCAGATCGCCCTCGTGGCCGTATTCCTTGGCTGCTGCCAGGGAGTTGGCGACGATGGTCTCCATGATGGACTTGAGCTTGTTGTCCACCTCTTCGAAGGTCCAGCTCAGGCGGTAGCTGTTCTGGCTCATCTCCAGGCCGGACACGGCCACGCCACCTGCGTTGGCGGCCTTCGCCGGGCCGTACAGCAGGCCGTTCTCCTGATACACGGCGATGGCTTCCGGAGTGGACGGCATGTTGGCGCCTTCGCATACGACCTTGCAGCCGTTGGCGGCCAGGGCCTTGGCGGATTCGCCGTCGATCTCGTTCTGCGTGGCGCACGGCAGCGCGATGTCGCACGGCACGGTCCACACGCCCTTGCAGCCCTCGTGATACTCAGCACCCGGAACGCGCTCGGCGTATTCCTTGATGCGGCCACGGTGGCCCAGCTTGATGTCCTTGACGATATCGAGCTTGATGCCGTCCGGATCGTAGACGTAACCGTTGGAATCGGAGGCGGTGACGACCTTCGCGCCGAGGGCCTGGGCCTTCTCGGTGGCGAAGATGGCCACGTTGCCGGAGCCGGAGATGACCACGGTCTTGCCTTCGAAGGAATCGTTCTTCAGGACGCGCAGAGCCTCCTGGGTGTAGTAGCACAGGCCGTAGCCGGTAGCTTCGGTGCGGGCCAGGGAGCCGCCGAATTCAAGACCCTTGCCGGTCAGCACGCCGGAATACTCGTCGCGGATGCGCTTGTACTGGCCGAACAGGTAGCCGATCTCACGGGCGCCGACGTTGATGTCGCCTGCGGGAACGTCGGTGAACTGTCCGATGTGACGGCACAGCTCGGTCATGAAGGCTTGGCAGAAGCGCATGACCTCGGCGTCGGACTTGCCCTTCGGGTCGAAGTCGGAGCCGCCCTTGCCGCCGCCCATCGGCAGCGTGGTCAGGGAGTTCTTGAGGATCTGCTCGAAACCGAGGAACTTGATGACGCCCTCGTTCACGGTCGGGTGGAAGCGCAGGCCGCCCTTGTACGGTCCGATCGCGGAGTTGAACTGGATGCGATAGCCGCGGTTCACCTGGACCTTGCCCTCGTCATCGGTCCAAGCGACACGGAACTTCACCACGCGCTCCGGCTCGACGAGGCGCTCGAGCACGCCCGCCTTCTCATACTCCGGGTGCTTCTCGACTACGGGCTGAAGGCTTTCGAAGACCTCGCGAACGGCCTGCAGGAATTCCGGCTGATCGCCATCGCGCTTTTCGACCTGCGCATACACGCGCTTGACGTACTCATCAGTGAGCATATTTTTCCCCTTCGGGATAGTTGGGTTATCAATAAGGCGATTTCATTCTATGTGCATGGTAGAGGGACACACAAGATATTGCTCAGGATTTGGCTGGAGCGTGCGGATATAGGATGGATTCGGGCATGCAAGAGAGACACGTCCAAAGAGAGACTTGTCCATTGACGCGATTCACGGAATCGCGAATGCAGAACAGGAGCAAAAATGTTCGAAGGATTCAAGAAATTCATCGCACGCGGCAATATGATCGACATGGCCGTCGGTGTCGTCATGGGCGGTGCCGTCACCACCGTGGTCAACGCGATCGTCAACAGCGTCATCAATCCGTTCATCGCCATGATCTTCGGCAAGCCGAACATGGATGGTCTGCTGGCGATCACATTCAACGGCGCGACCGTTTCGTTCGGCGCAGTGCTGGGCGCTATTCTGAATTTCCTCATCATCGCCGTCGCCGTCTATTTCTGCATTCTGGTGCCGATCAACAAATTCCGCGACATGACCGAGGCGCTGCTTGCCAAGACCAAGCTTGCCGAGCAGAAGAAGGCCGATGAGGAGGCCGCTTCGGCGGAGCCCACCGCCGAGGAACAGACCGTTCTGTTGCTGCAGCAGATCAGGGACGAGCTTGCCAAGCAGAACGCTCAGAACGCCTAGAAAATCGGAAAGTCCGAACGGGCGCGCGCGACTGAGCGGGCGCCTCTCCCCTGCCGGCTCGGCTGATTGCGCTGATTGCACCGATTCCGCCGGCTCTTGCCGACAGGTATGAAAAAAGGCTTCCGAATCATCGGAAGCCTTTGTCTGTGGAGCTAAGGGGATTCGAACCCCTGACCCTCTCCATGCCATGGAGATGCGCTACCAGCTGCGCCATAGCCCCGTGGAGCTAGCCGGGTTCGAACCGGCGACCCTCTGCTTGCAAAGCAGATGCGCTACCAGCTGCGCTATAGCCCCATAGGTGAAAAAAGCGGCTTCGCCGCTTCCTTACCATCTACGTGGGCCCGGGAGGACTTGAACCTCCGACCTCATCCTTATCAGGGATGCGCTCTAACCACCTGAGCTACGGGCCCAACTTGCTGCGTCTTGAACACAACGAATTGAAATAATACTTGAATTACATGGAAAGTCAAATGTCGCTCGTTTTTCGGCGTGTCGTGACATAATGCGAGGCATGACGAACGGACAACGCGGCAGCGGCGGAACAACGAGCGGACGCAACGGCAGGGGAGCTGGCTATCGCGGAAACAGCCGCAATCGCGTGATCTCTACAACGACCACGGACATCGCCGGAATGCGTGTGACCATCGTAAGAAAGCCCATCAAAAACATGTATCTACGTATCAAGCCGCCGAACGCGGATATCGTCGTTTCCGCGCCGCAGCGGATGGCGGCGGGCGCCGTCGAGCGATTCGTGGCGGAACGCAAGCCGTGGATCGAGCGGGCGAGACGCACCATGCTACAGGCCAGGGATGCGCAGATCGCGGCGCAGAACGCGTCGGAAGGCGGCTTCCGGCGCATGAGCGATTCCATTGGCACCGGAATGGCAGGAACGGGCGATTCGGGCTCCCACGGCCCGTTCGACGATCCGCACGCGTATCCGCATACATTCGTCTGGACGGATGAGAACAAGGCGCGGGCGAGACGCAGCATCGAATCGCAATTGCCGGCCCTGCTTGAAAAATGGCAGCCGATCATCGGCCGCGGTCCGACGCATATCACGCTGCGCGTCATGACGTCGCGCTGGGGATCATGCACGCCGCGGACCGGACGGATCAGACTCAACCTGCAGCTTGGTTTAATGGCCCCCAGATTCCTTGAATACGTGCTCGTGCATGAGATGACCCACCTGTGGGAGAACGGGCACGGAGAGGGCTTCCAGAGACGTATGAGCGCCTATCTGCCGCAATGGAGGCAGTTGCGTCGGGAGATCAATCGGCACGTGGTGCTGTAGGGGAGGTTTCTCCGGACTCGTTGGCTTCATCGGATTGGCCGGCATCGCCGGACTGGTGCCTACGCACCTCCACCGTCTCGATGCGGCGGCCATCCACTTTGATGACAATCATGTCGTAGCCGTCATCGGACGGCAGCACGTCGCCGACCTCGCCCATCTTGCCGGTGTGCGCCAGAAAATAGCCGGCGACGGTCTCATACGGGCCGTCCTCCAATTCGATGCCCGTCAAATCCGCGAAATCCTCAATCGTCATGCCGCCTTCGATGGTGGCCACACCGTTCACGAAAGCGGTGCGCTCGGTGCGTTCGCCGCCCTTCTCCTCCGGCAGGTCGTATTCGTCGCGGATATCGCCGACCAATTCCTCGGTCATATCCTCCAATGTGACGATGCCGTCAGTGCCGCCGTATTCGTCGATGACCACGGCCAGATGGATGCCGCGCTTGCGCAGCAGTTCGAGGCTTGGCAGCAGCTTGGACGTGCCCGGCAGGGAGATGCCCTCACGTGTCACGTCGGCGACGGTTTTCGCCTTCGGATCGCGGATGTCGAGCAGGTCGCGCACATGCACGAAACCAAGCACGTCATCGAAATCCTTGCCGGTGACGGGGTAGCGGGAATACGGCATTTCGCGTACGTACTCGGCAGCCTCCGCGAGCGGCATGGAGCCGTCCAGGAACGCGACGTCGGCACGCGGACGCATGACCTCCGCCACGATGGTCTCGGACGCGTCGAACACATCGTCGAGGATGGTGCGCTCGTCCTTGCTCAGGTTGGTGTTGGTGTTGACGAGCACGCGCAGCTCGTCGTCGGACACCTCGCTGTCGGTTTCGTTCGGATCGAAGCCGAGCAGCCGCACGATGCCGTTCGTGTTCTTGCCGATCAGCCAGATGATCGGCTTGCACACTTTGGCGAACACATGGATGGCCGGCACCACGGCACGCGCGATCTGCTCGTTGCGTTGCATGGCGATACGCTTCGGCACAAGTTCGGAAATGACGATCGAGCAATACGAGATGATCAGCGTCAGCGCGATGGTGGTCAGCGGGGCGGCCACGGAACGCGGTACCCCCCAACTTTCGACGACCGGCACGACGTACGGTGCGATCGACGATTCGCCGAATGATGCAGACAGGAAGCCGGACAGCGTCACTCCGATTTGCACGGTGGACAGGAAGGTGTTCGGGTCGCGGGCGATCTGCGCCACGCGTTTGCCGCGGGCATCCTCCTGCTCCATCTGGTCGATCTGCGATCCGCGCAGGCTGACCAGCGCCAGCTCGGTTCCGGCGAACACGGAGCCGAGCAGCAGGAATACGAAAATCAGGAGGATGTTCAAACCAAGTGACATGGTTCCAATCTAAAGCAACGGCATGTCAAAGCGGGGGAGCGGCTGCGGGGGAAGGCCGACGCGGAGCTGCTTTCGCGGAACTACTTCATATGCTTGGCGACGGCATTGCTGACGCAGACGCGCAGCACAATCGCAAGAAAGACGACCATGCCGGCCATCACCGCAATGTCGGTCCACCACTGATCCGTGGTGTGCGCCCACAAATCATCCTTCTTCAAAGTGGGAACCAGCTTGTTGAGGTCGATGTCCGAAGCCGCCGCGGCGAAGCCCCAACGTCCCGGAAACACACGGCTGACCTCATCCAGGCCATCACGGCCCGTGACCGGAATCATGCCACCGCTGAACACCAGCTGCGCCATGACCAACACCACCAAAAGCGGCATGGTCTGCTCGCTGGAACGTACCAAGGCGGAACCGACCGCGCCCAGCATGCCGGAAGCCCATGCAGTAAGCCACACGATGACGATCAACTCTAGTATGCCGTTGTCGGTGAGCACGCCCTCGTCCGGTTTCGGTTTGCCGATGATCACGGCGGTGACGAGGATGCAGGACTGCAACAGGGTCTCCAGCCCGAGTACCAGCAATTTCGACAAGGTGTACGACGTCGGCGACAGACCGACGGCGCGCTCGCGATTGTAAATCGGCCGTTCCGCGACGATATCGCGCACGGATAGCGCCGAACCCATGAAGCAGGCGCCGAGGATCACCAGCACCAGCAGCTGGCTTGGCTCGGTCATCGCATCGGTGTCGGGCTTTCCGAAGCCCTTCGAACCAGGTACGACCATCGAAAGTAGACCGAGCAGAATCGGCAGCAGAATCAGGAAAACCAATAATCCCGGGTCGGCGATCACCAGATGAAGCTGACGCGTCATCAACGTCAGCGTCTGCCGTATGCGGAAGGTCTTCGCAGGCTTCTCATGCCCGGTGTGGTGCGCGCCCACGCTTTTGGCGTGTTCGGTGAGCTCCTTCGGCTTGGTGATGGAATGGGATTCGCGCGGATTCTCCGTCACCTCGGTGAAGATGTTCGCCCAGCGTTTGCCGGGGAATGCCTGCTCAAGCTCGCTGGTGGTGCCGAAGAACGACGGGTATCCGCCGGGGGCGAGCATGAGCACGTTGTCGCACAGGTCGTTGACGTATGAGAGCGAATGGGTGACGACGAGAACGATTCGGCCCGCGTCGGCGAGCTTGCGCAGCATGTTCATCACGGTCAGGTCGAGGGCCGGGTCGAGGCCGGACGTGGGCTCGTCGAGGATGAGCAGCTCCGGGCCTGTCAGCAGTTCGATGGCGGTGGAGACGCGTTTGCGCTGGCCGCCCGACAAGTGGTCGATGCGATTCTTGCGACGTTCCGTCAGCTCCAGTTCCTCCAGCACGTTGTCGATGATTTCGCGGCGTTCCGCTTTCGAGGAATTCGGCAGGCGCAGCCGTGCCGCGTATTCGAGCGCCGCGTCGACGGTGAGCTTGCGATGCACGACGTCGTCCTGCGGCACGAAGCCGATGCGGGATCGCAGCAATTCGATATTGTCGTGCACGTCGTAGCCATCGAAGAACACGTGACCTTCGGTCGGCTCGTTGAGGCCTGCCACAATGGAGGTGAAGGTCGATTTGCCTGCGCCGGAAGGACCGATGACCGCGGTCAGGGTGCCTTTGGCGAATACTGCGTCGATGCCGTGCAGCAGTTTGGCTCCGCCTTTGACGGTCAGTCCGATGTTTTCCGCGATGACGGCCTGTTCCAGAGCGTAGGGGGAGCGGTCCTGCAGAATGCCGTCGTGCACGATGAGATCGGTGTTTCCGATGGAGACCACGTCGTCTTCCACAAGCCAGACCTTCGCCACGCGGCGGCCGTTGACGTAGGTTCCGTTGACGGATCCGAGATCGGTGAGCAGGATGCCGTTCGGCGTGGCCTCCACCTGGCAGTGGCGTCGGGATGCGAGGACGTCGTTGATGGTGATTACGCAGTTCGGCGAGCGGCCGATGATGCCCGACTGCGTGGCTGAGGGGTCGAAGAATCCTTTGACTTTGCCTTTGGGTGGGGCGGATGCGTGGCGCTTGCCGTCCGGGATTTTGTCGGCCAGCATGGTCTGTTCGTTGTTCCGTGCGGCGAGCGTCGTGCTGTCTGGCGTCGGCGTGCGATTGATGGTTGGCGCCGGTGTTGGGAGTTGTGTGGGTGCGGGCGATGGGGCCGGCGAAGGTGCGGGCGTGACTGTTGGCGTCGGTGCCGGGCGCGGTGGCAATGATACCGGCGCGGGCGTGGCTTTCATCGTCTCCGATGTGTGGGGCGCCGATGTGTGCGATGCCGGTGGCGTGGGAGGCGTAGGGGGAAGGATTCCCCGGTTCTGCTCCGGCTGCAGCTCGAAATGAAGCGTGGTGCTGCTGCTGAGGGTCACATCCACGGAGGATGTAATGTTCAGCGTCGTCACGCGTATGCCCTGGCTGATCAGTCCGTTGGTGCTGTTCAGATCCTCCAGCATCCATCCCTGATGGGAGTAGCTGAGCCGTGCGTGGTGGTGGGAGACCTTCGGATCCCGCAGCACCACATCGCAGTCGACGCTGCGTCCGATCGAGGTGATGCGGTTGGGATCTATCTGGTAGTTACGGCCTTCCGCTGTGACGATAAGTCGGGCGGTCATATGAGAACCCCTTCTAGAGTGGCTTCTTCTTCTCTGAATGCACCCTAGTCTATTGTCGGCGGGTGACGTGCGGATCTGTCGTTCGTCGCAGCCTGCCGACCGTCAGAAGCTCAGAACCTCGACCTTGCCGGAATCAAGCTGGTAACGCGCGCCGGTGATCATCAGCCGGTCTTCGGCCAACGCCTTGCGGATCACGTCGGAACGATCCACCAGCTCTTCGATGGTGCGCGCGATATGCACGCGTTCGAAATCCTCCGCCGATTCGAGCTCCGATTCATGCGCCTGCCAAATCGACAAGCCGACGGTGCGCAGCATCAATGATTCCGCGTTGAGAATGCGCTCGTCGAGATCGGCGATGCTGTCGGCCGCCATCAGTGAATCCTCCGCGTCGGCCGTCAGCTCGTGAAGCAGCTCCTCGTATTCCTTGCTCGCCTGCTTGATCGCACCGCAATTCTGGTGCCCAAGCACCACCAGAAGTCGCACGCCAAGCACATCCACCGCGTATTCCAAACTGGCGATCACGGCGTCGTCGATGACCTGTCCGGCCGTGCGCACGGTGAACAGGTCGCCGATGCCCGAATCGAAGATGATGTCGGGGCTGACGCGCGCGTCGGAGCAGCTCAGCACGGCCGCATCCGGATCGTGCATGTCGATGGCCGCTTCCCGGGCTTCCACGCCACGGTTCGGATGTTCCGGCTTGCCTTCCGCGAATCTGCGATTGCCGGCCAGCATGCGGCTCCATACGCCGCTTGCGGTGCCCTCGACCTCGTCCTGGTTCACAAACAGTTCGTCATCGTCTGTCATGTCGCTCCCTTGTTCGGCTATTCACATCATATGGATGGGGCTGCCTACGATTTCGCCTGCAGAGTCATTCGCGGATCGTACCGGTTGTTATTTCAGTCGCCATTCCGCCCATCATTTCGCATGGATGGCCGACACGAGATTGTCTTTCAGCCAGTTGTCGATGGTGAATGCGGAGTTGTCCGAGCTGGAACCGTCGTCGTTGATGGTGCTGCGGGATGTGGCGAAATCCAGCGTGCCTCCGGACTGCAGGTCGGTCAGCTCCGTGTATTCCGCGTCGGATTTCAGGTCCGATTCTCCAGAGGCTCTGCCCATGGCGGAAATAACCGGATAACGATGGGCCCACACCTCCACATGGCTGTCGCCCAGCGTCACATATCCCACGACGGAAAAAGAAACGTCTCCGACGTCCCGCGGCTGGGATCCTTCCTCTACTCTGATGGAGCACACCGGATTGTCGGTATCCGGATAGGATTTCGACAGGATGGTCACATCGTCGCCATCCACCTGCACGGTGACGCGGTCCCGCCAGTATGCAGGCAGGTCGAATTCATACGATTGCGCGCTCACGTGGTATTTCGCGGTGTCCCTCAACGTCGGACGCTCGTTTTTCTTCGATTCGGTATTCTGCTTTTCCGTGGATTCGTCGTTCTGCTTTTTCTTGGACGCGTCCGATTTGTCGGCATCCGTTTTCGCCGTTTTCTTCGATGCCTTGTCATCGGTCGTTTGTGCCGCCGCTGGCTTGTCATTGCGCCCCCATGCGCCTGCTGCGAAGCTGATGCCCACTCCTGCTCCGGTGGCGCCGACCAGCACGGCCGCCACGATGGCCGCTATCGCCTTCTTCGACATTGCTGCGCCAGCCGCCTTTCCTGTTGCCGACGCGGGCAGCGGGGGAGGTGTGGTCGGCATCGGCGGCTGGGCGTTTGGCATGGGCGGAACGTCAGGGGACGCGGGATTGGGTGTGGATGGGTTGGAAGGCTGGCTGACAGGCTGGATAGAAGGTTGATTCGCAGACGATGCGGGGGAAGCGCCGGAAGGTAATGGCACCATCGGTTTTCCGCATGAGAAGCAGAAACGCGTCCCATCGGCGTTTTCGGTATGGCAGAACGCGCATTTCATCGTCGTGAACCCCTTTCCATTGGTCTTGCGTTGCTTTCCAATGTAGCCTGTGGCAACCCCGTGCCAGGCGCCGACGATGCTCGAACATAGGTCGAAAGAAAGAAGCATAGGATCGGATAGGTGTAATTCTCCTTCTGACCGTGGGTGAGCTCTTCCTTGTCCACGCGCTTGCGCATATGATAATGGATTAGAGAATCTCCCTCATAAAATGTGAATATAAGTCAAAATCTCCCTCATAAAATGTTGTAGTAACAATAAAACTCACTCATGAAAATGTGGAATGAGAGCGTTGAATGTTTTGGAAGGAGCTAAGGGAACAGTGTACCTGCGCAGGAAGATCGACCGGTTTCTCTTGGATTGGAAAGCCGACAGCAATCGCAAGCCACTCATCGTCAAGGGATCGAGGCAGGTCGGTAAAACAGCCGCCATCAGGCATTTCGCATCCGCCAATTACCGCAGTGTCGTCGAGATCAATTTTGTGGAGAATCCTAAATACCGTGCGATTACGCAGAATGGATATTCCGTCGACGAAGTGGTGAAGAGCATGTCGCTGCTTGACCCGACACGGTGCTTCATTCCCCATGAGACGCTTATTTTCTTCGATGAGATCCAGGATCATCCGGACATCGCCACGACGTTGAAGTTCTTCAGGCAGGATGGACGGTTTGATGTCATCTGCAGTGGATCCATGCTAGGAATCAACTATAGGACTATTGAAAGCAATAGCGTCGGGTACAAGACCGACTACGAGATGCATTCGCTTGACTTCGAGGAGTTCCTGTGGGCCAAGGGATATGACAGCGATACCGTCGAATCCATGTTCGGTCATTTGGCCTCGTTGAGGCCTTTTTCTCAGATCGAGATGGGCGCATTCACCTCGTTGTTCCTTGACTACTGCACCATCGGCGGCATGCCTGAGGTTGTTTCTTCCTACATTGAACGCGGTACCTTCGAAGGCACCTTGAACATGCAGCGTCAGCTGGTTCTGGACTACGAGGAGGACATCCAGAAATACGCGGATGGCATGGATCGGGCGCGGATACTCAATGTGTTCAGGCATATTCCGGTTCAGTTGGCAAAGGAGAACAAGAAGTTCCAGATCAGCAAAGTTGCCAAAGGAGCGCGCTTTAAGGACTACCGCGGATGCGTGGAATGGCTGGAAACAGCCGGAATTGTAAACGTGTGTCATTGCCTGTCGTTCCCCGAATTGCCTTTGCGCGGCAACTACGACGAGAACAAGTTCAAGATGTACTTCGCCGACACGGGACTGTTCGTCTCCATGCTGGACGACGAGGCCAGCGACGATTTTCGCGCTAACCGGAACCTTGGCGTATACAAGGGTGCCTTGTACGAGAGCGTGGTCGGAGAGGCTTTGCGCAAGGCCGGTTACGATCTCTATTACTACAAGAGGGAAAACTCCACCTTGGAGGAGGATTTCTTCGTAAGGTCACGTGACGCACTCATTCCTGTTGAAGTAAAACCGAAGAACGGTACCGCAAAATCGTTGCGTACGCTGATTGCATCGGATTCATATCCGGACATCCGGTTCGGCATCAAACTGACAGCGGGCAACATCGGCAGCAGTAATGGCATCTTCACAGCCCCGTATTTCACTACTTTCCTGCTGCGTCGTCTGCTCAAGACGTTCGATGAGGATGGAATTGACCTTTTCGGAACTGCCTGTGCCTGAAATCTCCCGTAAAGCATTTTGCGATTTTGAAGCATAACGCGAACGGGGAGGCCGCGCCGTTCGCCGGCACGGACCTCCCCGTTCGCGTTATCGTTAATCAGCTGAAAATCAGCCCGTGTTCTGCAGACCTGCAGCAACACCCGAAACGGTGCACAGGATCAGATAGGTGTAGTTCTCCTTCTGGCCGTGCGTGAGCTCTTCCTTGTCCACGCGCTTGCGCAGCGAGCCGAGGGCGAGCACCTGGGTGACGGACAGCGCGTCCACATACGGCGAGCGGATACGGATGGCCTGGCCGAGCACGTGGCGGTGCTGCAGCGGCCATTCGTCGCCGACGATCTTGAGCACCCACTTGCGGGTGAGCTCCATCTCGTCGAGGACCTTCTTGTTGAGGTCCTCACGGTCGCCGAGGGCGAGGTACATCTTGGCGATGCGCTCGTCGGTCTTGGCCAGTGACATCTCGATGTTGTCGATGAACGTGGAGAACAGCGGCCATTCCTCATATGCCTGACGCAGGGTGGCGAGGTCGCCGAACTTCTCGCATGCGGTGCCGAGACCATACCATGCGGCCAGGTTGATGCGGGCCTGGGCCCAGGAGAAGATCCACGGAATGGTGCGCAGATCGTCGAGGGACTTGGCGCCCAGACCACGCTTCGCCGGACGGGAGCCGATCGGCAGCAGGCCGATTTCGGTCAGCGGCGTGACGGTGGAGAACCACGGTGCGAAGCCGTCGGTGTTCAGCAGGTCGAGGAAGCGCTTGTGCGCGGCCTCGTCGAGCTTGCTGGCCATGTCGGCGTACTTCTTGGTCATGTCCGTGTTGCGCTTCTCAACGCTCGGCGCGGACTGCAGCAGCGTGGCGGCCGCGACGGACTCCACGTGGCGGATGGCCAGCGCCGGGTTGCCATAGCGGGCGAAGATGACCTCGCCCTGCTCCGTGAGCTTGAAGCGGCACTTGACGGAACCGACCGGCTGCGCGAGCACCGCACGGTTGGCCGGGCCGCCGCCGCGACCGACGGCGCCGCCGCGGCCATGGAACAGGGTCAGGTCGATGTTGTGCGATTCGGCCCACTTGGCGATGCGCTCCTGAGCGGAATGCAGAGCCAGGGTGGCGGAGGTCGGGCCGGCGTCCTTCGAGGAATCGGAGTAGCCGAGCATGACCTCGAGCTTGCCGCCGGTGGCCTTCAGACGAGCCTGCACTTCCGGAATCTTGATCATGTCTTCGAGCACGTCCACCGAGTTCTGCAGATCCTCGAGCTGTTCGAACAGCGGGATCACGTCGATGGTCGGCACATCCTCCGGATGGGCGAACGCCAGACGGTTCAGCTCGTACACATCCTTGATGTTCTGGGCGCTCTTGGTGAAGGAGATGATGTAGCGGCGTGCGGCCTTGATGCCGTTGCGCTTTTGGATGGCGCCGAGCGCACGGAAGGTGTCGAGCACCTCGTGGGTCATCGGCTGCAGTTCGCCGCGCTCACCGTGCAGACCATGCTCGCGGATGTCCTCCAGAGCGCGAGAATGCACGACGGAGTGCTGACGGAACTCCATCTCGACCATGTGGAAGCCGAAGGTCTCAGCCTGCCAGATGAGGTCCTGCAGCGGGCCGTAGGCGGAACGCTTGGCGTTGGCCTCGGCGAGGGAACGCTGCACCACCTTCAGATCGGCGATGAAATCGTCGCAGGAATGGTACATCAGATCGGCGTCGCGGTCGATGGTGGCCTTCAGACGATCGGCCATGACCAGCATGACGGCGCGATGCAGCTCCTTGGTGGAGATCAGGGCGGCCTTGTCGGTCAGACGCTCGCTCATTTCCTTCTGATGGCTCCAGAGGGTCTTGAGCTCGGCGCTCGGCGGGGTGGTCTCGGCCTCCATCGTCAGGTTCTTGCCGACGCGGCGGGTCTCGATTTCCAGCGCGCCCAGCACATGGTCGCTGAACTTGCGGGCCACCTGACGGCTCACCTTGGCGGTGACGTTCGGGTTGCCGTCACGGTCGGAACCGATCCAGCTTCCCGGATGGAAGAACGCCGGGCACACCGGCGGCACGAGGCCGGCCTTGTCTCCGAGGACCCAGTCGTCGAAACGACGGTAGACCTGCGGAATGGTGTAGAACAGCGTGTTGTCGAAGATATCGAGGATGGTGTCTGCTTCCTCGACCGGCGTCGGCTTCTTCAGCGCGATCGGAGAGGTGCGGAACAGGGCGTCGATCTCGTTGAAGAGACGACGGGAGTTTTCCTTCTTGTCCGAGCCGCCGAGCAGCTTGTGCGCTTCGAGCAGCTGAGAGATACGGCGAATCTTGCCTTCCACGGCCTTGCGGCGGGCTTCGGTCGGATGCGCGGTGAACACCGGATGGAACTCGAGCTTGTTGAGCAGTTCCTGAGCCTTGGCTGGACCCATCTCGTTGATGAGCTGGTGGTAGGCGCAGGTCATTTCGTTCACCGGATCGACGGCCTGATCCTCATCCACGGCGGCCTCGCGCTGGTGCAGCACGGAGACGCGGTAGTTCTCCTCGCACAGGTTGGCCAGATGGAAGTAGGTGGTGAAGGCGCGAGCCAGCAGTTGGGCGTCGTGGACATCCATCTTGTCGACGACGTCGACCACCTTCTGCAGGTCGTCCTGGTCGGGATTCGTATCCGAAAGAATGCCGGAGAAACGCTTGGCACTGGCGTTCAGCGCGTGCTCGCGCACCTCATCGAACTTGGCCAGCAGCTTTTCGTCGAATTCGCCGAGCACCTCGCGAAGAATCTGCAGGCACAGATCCATTTCCTCTTTGAGGGAAGCGGGAAGATCACGCTCCTCGGGGCCCTTGGTGCCGGTGCCGGACGAGACTATGGCCGCGTCGGCGGGCGTGATTTGTTCGTTTTCAGTTGTCATCAGACCTCCTTCTCCAAACCATCGGGTTGCTCGGTCTGTCGGTCCTTCGCGGCACCTCCGCGATTGTTTTGGCCATCTGTTGCGAGCCCACAGCCCTAAGTCTGGTGGGTAAATGCTCGACCATTGTACGCGCGGCAAATCGACAGTTTGGTTACGGAAACGCCGGAATGGTTCGCATTGTGGACATTGACTGTCCGGAACATGAAACTGACGCAGCGTCGTAAAATTTCTCGACCAGTCCACACGTTAGACCTGAATAGTGTGAGCGCACTACATGAACATGATGAACATGCCGAGAGCGTCAATAGCGGCGCGAAGGCAGTCAGCAAATTCCACACCCACTCCATCCCGCTCGACATGGAAGACATCGAACGCGATTGGGACAAGCCGGTCACCGAAGCGGGAATCGCGGCGAAGGCCAGCGTGATCGTACGTGTCGGCATGCTCGACCTCGGCGCCGGAACGGGAAGCTTCCGCGTCCGTGAGATGATGCACCGCATCGCCTATCCGCTGGGCGTGCATGTGCGCGCCGATGTGAACCTCACCGACATCGAGGCATCCTGCACCGACGGCAAGGACCGCATCACCGAAGTCATCGACCTGCCCACCACCGGCGTCAACACCGAACGCATCTGGCTGCTCGAACATTTCGCGGACTGGTTCAATGTGAACCTGGGCAAGGGCTCGATGTACCACCATCAGTCCGAGGTCTCCGAAGGGCTGATGCAGCATCTTGACAAAAAGGACGCCTCACAGGTCTCCGCCGATCTGTCCAAGCAGCTGCGTGAACGGCAGAAGGCCGAACAGAACCAGGAAGGTTCCGATGACCCCGTCCTCGACGCGTTGGAAATGGTGACGGAGCGTGCCAAGGATGACGATTCCACCGCCCGTCCGCTGCATTTGCGTGATATCGAGGAAGCGCAGTATCGCGCCGATTACGCGGCTTCCGGCGAAGCAGGCGATGCTGACGATTCCAAGGCTGAATCGGGGTCCGGAGCTGCGCGCGGCCGCCGCGGGCAGGCGCGCAGAATCATCAGGGAGCATGCTGGCAAGCCGCCGAAGGAATACGCCGAGCATTTCGACCATATCGGCAAGACCCGTGGCGACCAGCCCGGCATCACCGTGCGCCAGGCGCATGAGCGGCTCGACATGATCGAGCGCCGAAAGCCGCTGTACTCGCCGCTGTTCGCTGGCTTCGCCTCCGCCTGCGCTTGCGCATCCTTCGTGTTCCTGCTGGGCGGCGGCCCCTTCGACATGATCGGCGCGTTCGTCGGTGCTGGCCTTGGCCATTGGCTGCGCCGCAAGCTGTTCGCCCACCATCTCAACCAGTTCTTCGTCACCTTCGTGTGCGTCGCCGTCGCGGCCCTGGCCTGCACCGGCACGCTGCGACTCATCGGCCTGTTCAACCCGGTCGCATTGCAGCACGACACCGCCTACATCGGCGCCATGCTTTTCGTCATTCCGGGCTTCCCGCTCATCACGGGCGGCCTTGACATGGCGAAGATCGACTTCCCGTCGGGCATCCAACGCGTCTGTTACGTGCTGTGCATCATCCTCATGGCCACGCTCGCAGGCTGGATGGTGGCATCCATCGTGCACCTGAATCCGGAAGGCTTCGAGCCACTCGGACTGAACCCCGTCGTGAACTGCCTGCTGCGTATGCTGTTCGCCTTCATCGGAGTCTGGGGCTTCTCCGTCATGTTCAACTCGCCGCAACGCATGTGCCTCGTCGCCGCAACCATCGGCATGATCACCGACACGTTGCGCCTCGAAATCGTCGATGCGGGCGTTCCCGCCGAAGCCGGCGCCTTCATCGGCGCCCTGCTCGCCGGTCTTCTCGCCTCCGCCTGGCGCTCCGCCGTCCGTCGAGGCTGGCTCGCCCCGCACCTCGGCTACCCCCGCATCTGCCTGACCGTTCCGTCCATCGTGATCATGGTCCCCGGTTTGTATATGTACCAGGCCATGTTCCACCTCGGCCAGTTCGATACGCTGAACGCCTTGGACTGGGCGTTCCGCGCCTTCATGGTGATCATCTGCCTGCCCATCGGCCTTGCGATGGCCCGCGTGATCACCGACAAGTCCTGGCGCTACGACATCTGATTGCGGCGAACGGCGCGACATTAGAAAGGAATTACGTGGTTTCCAAAGACATCTGGGTGCTCATGGCCATGGTCATCTACTTCGTGGCCATGCTGACCATCGGCTTCGTCTACTCCAAGAGGTCCAACTCCTCCACCAAACAGTACTTCGCGGGCGGCCGTGGCGTCGGACCATGGTTGACGGCATTGAGCGCGGAAGCCTCCGATATGAGCGGCTGGCTGCTCATGGGCCTGCCGGGCGTCGCCTACTTCACCGGCGCGGCCGACCCAATGTGGACGGCCATCGGTCTGGCGCTTGGTACTTACCTCAACTGGAAACTCGTCGCACGCCGTCTGCGCCGCTACTCCGTGGTGGCCGGCGACGCGATCACCATTCCCGACTTCTTCTCCAAGCGCTTCCATGACGATCGCAATATCGTATCCACCATCGCGGCGCTCATCATCCTCGTATTCTTCTGCGTGTACGTCGGAAGCTGCTTCGTGACCGTCGGCAAACTGTTCGCCACGCTGTTCGGCTGGGACTACCATCTGACCATGGTGATTGGCGCGGCCATAGTGTTCGCCTACACCATCATCGGCGGCTACCTGTCCGTGGTCGTGACCGACTTCATCCAGGGTCTGCTCATGTTCTTCGCGCTGGCGGTGGTGTTCGTAGGCTCCGTGGCGTCCGCCGGCGGCATCGACAACACCGTCGCCTTCCTGAATGGCATTCCGGGCTTCCTTGACGGCACGCATGTGGCCACGCCTATTCTCAACGATGCCGGCGAACAGATCGTCAAGGCCGGACGGGCCATGTTCGGCGCGCCCGCGGACTACGGCGTCATCACCATCATCTCCATGCTCGCGTGGGGGCTGGGCTACTTTGGTATGCCGCAAGTGCTCGTACGATTCCTGTCCATCCGCAGCTCCGGGGAAATCAGGAAATCCCGTATCATCGCCACCACGTGGTGCGTGATTTCGCTGGCGTGCGGTGTGTGCATCGGACTGGTCGGCCGTGCCATGATGCCGACCCAGTTCGCTACGCAGGCGTCCGCGGAGAACATCTTCATCGTGGTTTCGCAGGCGCTGCTGCCGAGCTTCATGTGTGGCATCGTGGTGTCCGGCATCTTCGCCGCCTCGATGAGCTCGTCGTCCTCGTACATGATCATCGGCGCTTCGGCGGTGGCAGAGAACATCTTCCACGGGCTGCTGCACCGCAAGGCCACGGATCGGCAGGTCATGATGGTGGCGCGCATCACGCTACTGGTCATGTTCATCTTCGGCATCGTGGTCGCCTTCGACCAGAATTCCTCGATTTTCCAGGTGGTGTCGTATGCGTGGGCGGGCCTTGGCGCGTCCTTCGGACCGCTGATGCTCACCTCGTTGTACTGGAGGCGCACCAACAAGTACGGGGCTATCGCGGGTATGCTTTCCGGCACCGCCACCGTGCTGATCTGGCACAACCTCATCAAGCCGTTGGGCGGTGTGTTCGCCATCTATGAGCTGCTGCCGGCGTTCATTGTCTCGCTGTTGTTCATTGTGGTGGTCTCGCTGCTCACGCCGGCGCCGAGCGCCGAGGTGCTGCACGAGTTCGACCATTACCTCGACGACCCGGACGACCGTCACGTCGACGATGATCTGGTCGCCGCCGAAATCGCGGCAGGGGAGAAGCGCGCGCAGATCTGAGGCGTCTGCAGTGGGTGTTCGCCCGCTTGGCAGAACGGCAGCCTTCGAATCTGTCGCAAATAAGCCGATAAGCGAATTGGCTGTGTTTTGGAGCTTTATATAAAGCTCCAAAACACAGCCAATTCGCTTCAGCTTGCCGGAATTGTGCCTATACGGTCAGTAGCGCATGCCCATGGCTTCGCGCACCTGCTCCAGCGTCTCGTTGGCGATCTCGTTCGCGCGCTTGTTGCCGTCATGCAGCACGTCGCGGATGTAATCCATGTCCTTGGCCAGTTCGGCACGGCGCTCGCGGTGCGGTGCCAGGAACTCGTTCACGGATTCGATCACGTACTTCTTCAGCGCGCCTGCACCGGAGTCGCCGATTTCCTCGGCGATGTCCTTCGGATCGCGGCCGGTCACCAGACCGGCGGTGGTCAGTAGCGCGGAGACCTGCGGGCGGGCAATCGGGTCGAAGGTGATGCGGCGCTCGGAATCGGTCGGGCTCTTCTTGATGAGCTTGGCGGTCTCCTCCGCGGTGGCGCCCAGCATGATGGAGTTGCCGTAGGACTTGCTCATCTTGCGGCCGTCAAGACCCGGGATCTCCGGCGCTTCGGACAGGATGGCGCTCGGCTCCGGGAACACCGGGTTCTTCTTCGCGTAGCGCTCGTTGAAGCGGCGTGCGATGGTGCGGGTGATTTCGACGTGCGGCAGGTTGTCCTTGCCGATCGGCACCACGTTGGCCTTGCAGAACAGGATGTCGCAAGCCTGATGCACCGGGTAGGTGAGCAGCAGGCCGGTCAGCGCATGGCCGGAAGCCTCCATTTCGGACTTCACGGTCGGGTTGCGGTGCAGCTCGGCCTCCGTGACCAGGGACAGGAACGGCAGCATGAGCTGGTTCTCGGCCGGAACGGCGGAATGGGTAAAGATCATGGTCTTGTTCGGGTCGATGCCGGCGGCCATGTAGTCGAGCACCAGGTTGAGCACATTGTCCTCGATGTGCTCGGTGGTGTCGCGGTCGGTGATCACCTGGTAGTCGGCGATGATGATGTTCGAGTTCACGCCACGGTTCTGCATGGCCACGCGCTCGCGGATGGAGCCGAAGTAGTGGCCGAGGTGCAGACGGCCGGTCGGACGATCGCCGGTGAGCATGGTGAACTTCTCCGGATGCTCCTCCAGCTTGGCCAGCGTCGCGTCCGAACGCTTCTTTGCGGCGAGGAAGCTGGCGCTCATTTCGTTGCCGACAGCGGTGATCTGCTGCTCCTGGGTTTCGTCCGTCATATGTGTCCTTTTCTTAAGAAAATCAACGATTTTATCGTAAAAGTCTGAGCCGACAACGAAATAATGCTCAATAAGTGGTACTCTCTTGTTTGATGAATTGATAGCACAGTAATCTCAGGGGGTCAGATGGGCCGCGGACGTCAGAAAGCCAAACAGCAGAAAATAGCCCGAAAGCTCAAGTACCTGACCACCGACACCGATTACGATGAGCTTGCCAAGGAGCTCGGTGCGCAGGAGCCTGGTTCGGGTTCCTTTGACCCGTTTGCCGATATCGAAGCCAAGTATGCCCACGATGTGGACGCCGAAGATGAGACCGCAGGGGATGGTCAGGCATCTTCCGATTCCGTTGACGACCTCGATGAATACGCCAAGTGGGCCGCGGAAGCTGCGGCGAAGGCCACCAGCGGCGAGTTTCCTGCAGCGAAGGCAGCACCGAAGCCACGCAAGCCTATCCCGATGCCGGTGCCCAGCGCGCTGAAGCCGAAGAAGCAGGACTGACTGCGATAAAAACCTTATTGAGGGTCGTTTCGATGATGCCATCGGAACGGCCCTTTTCCATCTCTTTTTTTGTGGTTGGGCTTCACGTATGTGGATGAGTTGGGAATCCGCCGCTTTCCAAGGAGAATCCGGCATCATAATTTTTTTAATGACGTGTTCCAACAAGCTTGAATAGAAACGCCGGTTACGTGGAAACGGATGCCGCTTTATCATGAAGGCGAATCCAAAATAGTCTAGGAGGAGGCGATTATGGAAGTCATTAAGGGGAATGCCAATATCTCTTCTTTCAAGATTAAAATCATCATCAAGTGGTGATTGATCGTTGATTGCGTTGGCAGAGCGTAATGCTCTGCCAATTTTTATTATTTTGTTTTATTGACGTATTGGGGAATGCGTAGTAGGGGGCATGTCACATGGTATTGCAAGATGATCAAGAAGGGGACGCTCAGACCGCGCCATCGCTATGGAAGGACACGGATTACGGATGGTGGCTGGCTGCGGATACCTCCGCATCGGTGTCGTCCGACATCGTCTCGTTCGTGATTCCGCTGATTATCCTGTCGGCCAGCGGTTCGGCGGCATTGGCGTCGTCGATGGATGCGCTGCAGGTGGCGGTACTGTGCGTGCTTGGCTTGGCCGGCGGCGTGATCCAGGACCGGTACGACCGCAAGAAGCTCATGCTGTTGGAAGGCGGCGCGCTGGTCGTGCTGTACCTGCTGTCTTCCGCCGTGTTGATCGCATCGGATGTATTGCACAACAAGGCATTGGTGTGGCTGTTGGTGCCCATTCTGGTGCTTGCCGCAGTGCGCGACGGACTATTGGGCAACACCTCCAATGTCATGTTGCGCGGCATCGTTCCCGATGACCAGCTGCCGAAGGCCATGTCGCTCAACGATGGCCGAGATGCGGTCGTCGGCATGGCGAGTGGACCGATCGGTGGCGCGCTGATGTCTATCGGTCGCGCGGTGCCGTTCCTCACCGGAGCATGCTGTGGTCTGATCGCCCTGCTGACCACTAGCCGCATCACCCGCTATTGGCATCGTGGTGCGGAAAGCCGATGCGCAAGCGCGGATACGCAGACCGGCGAGGGTGATGCCCGGAACACCGATGAAAGCGAGAAAACCACAACGGAACCACCCAAGTGGCGTGAAGCATTCGCCGGATTGCGCTGGCTGTTCGCCGGCGCGTTCCAACGCAGGCTGACCATCGCCTCCATGATCGTTACCGGCGGCAGCAACGCATTTCTCACCATCACGACGTTGGAAGTCTCCGAAGGTGGACATCAAGCGGCGTCCGCAGGCTTCGTCAACGCGTCGGTGGCATGCGGCATGCTGCTTGGCGCAGTGGTCGCGTCTGCGGTCGTGCAGCGCATGCGTGGCGGTGTGTTGGTGGCATTGGCCTTCGTCACGCTTGCCATGGGATTCGTCGGTGCCGCATTAAGCCCATCCACTCCTGCCAAAGCGGTATTCCTAGTGCTGTCGGTGCTGTTCCTGCCCGCCGGCAACGCGGTGCTGGGCGGGTTCGCCAATATTTTGGTAGCTCAGGACAAGCTCGGCCGCGTCGGGGCCGGTAGCTCGCTTGCCCAATACGGTTCCTACGGATTGTGTGTGCTGTTCGCCGGCATTGGCATGCAATACGTCGGATACTCCGCGACGTGCTGGGTTCTCGCGGCTATGCTCGCCGCCGTGGCCGTATACGTGTTGTCCATGCGCGCCCTGATCACCCTGCCGGCGCCGGGGCGCTGGGCCGATCACATCCAGCAATGTCGCATCTCCCGATTCGAGTGATGCATGCGTCTTACGTTGTTCGCGGTGTGGCGCATGCGTATACGCTGGCGCCTTTCGGCGTGTCGGCATTCGCCTTGTCGGTTTTTCAGTGCAGCGGCAGCAGTCCGCTTAAGTCGTCGCGTTCGCCGACGGCGGTGATGCGGCCGGCGTCCTTTTCCTCCTGCCAGCTGGTGATGCCGGTGGCGAGCCGCATCCACACGTCCGGATCCAGTTCGATCACGTCCGGTGGCGTGAGATTATGCGGATCGGACGCCGGTCCGTCAAGGATCTTGATGGCCCCCCACGGCGCGACGCGCACCTCCACGCCTTCGCCGGGCGCCTTCTTTTCCAGCAAATACAGCGAATAACGCACCGCCATCGCCCATAGCTGGCGCGGCAGCCGCGGAAAGAAACCAAGCCGGAAATCGCGCGCGGCGGCATCGTCGGCCGGCATATGCTCTTCGAAAATGTCGTGCGCCGCTTCCCGCCATTGCTTGAAGGCGGCGTGCCCCCTACCCAAGTCCTGTTCTCGTATGACAGCCATACCGGTATTGTGCCGCGCGCAAACGACTACGCTGTTCGATAGGACATTATCGGCTTGCTTGCGCCGATTCCTTTCGATCATGTGGGAAACCGTTGCATCCCATTGCACCGGTTTTGCATTGTTCTGCAAATTTTTGCAAACGAGTGCCGACAAGCGATTGCTAGGGATTTCGTCTTTTTCCGATTGCGTAGTATGCTATACATGAGAACGTATGCATGATGCTTAGTGTTCATGCGGCCGCAAATGCAAGGACGCTGGAGTAAGGCATAATGTTCCTGGAGAGTATCCGTCAAAGGGAGTCAATCAATGACTGAAATTACCGCACCGAAGTCCGCGGTCACCGCGGAACAGTTCGCTGACGAGATCCGTGAGCAGCTGAAGTACACCCAGGGCGTCACCGTCGAGCAGGCCAAGCCGGCTGATGTGTACGTCGCCGCGTCCGCCGCAGTGCGTCGCCATCTCGTGGATTCCTGGATGAAGACCCAAGCCGACATGGTCAACGGCAACACCAAGGCCGTCGGCTACCTGTCCGCCGAATTCCTCATGGGCAAGCAGCTGGAGAACGCGCTGCTCAACGCCGGCCTGACCGACCAGTTCAACAAGGCCGTCAAGGACCTCGGATTCTCCGCCCAGGAAATCATCGACGCCGAATACGAGCCGGGCCTTGGCAATGGTGGTCTGGGTCGTCTGGCCGCCTGCTTCATCGACTCCCTCGCCTCCCTTGGCGTGCCGGCGTTCGGCTATGGCATCCAGTACAAGTACGGCATCTTCAAGCAGGAGTTCGACGAGAACGGCAAGCAGATCGAGACCCCGGATTACTGGCTGGCCAATGAGGAGCCGTGGGGTCACATCGATTACAACCGTGACCAGAAGGTCTCCTTCGGTGGCGAAGTCGTCGAAGAGAACGGCAAGAAGGCCTGGAAGCCGGCTTGGTCCGTGCGCGCCGTCCCGGTCGACTACATGGTTCCGGGTTACGCCTCCGGCCGTGTGAACACCCTGCGTCTGTGGACCGCCAAGAGCTACGACGAGTTCGATCTGCTCACCTTCAACAAGTCTGAGTACCTCGACGCCGTCAAGCCGCAGGTCGAGGCCGAGAACATCTCCAAGATCCTGTACCCGGAGGACTCCACTCCGCAGGGCAAGGCTCTGCGCCTCGAGCAGCAGTACTTCTTCGTGTCCGCCTCCATCCACGACGCCATCCGCGTCTTCTACCCGGGCCAGGACAAGCCGGATCTGACCACCTTCGCGGACAAGATCACCTTCCAGCTCAACGACACCCACCCGGTCATCGGCATCCCGGAGCTCATGCGCGTCCTCATGGACGAGTACGGCTACGATTGGGACACCGCTTGGAAGATCACCAACAAGACCTTCAACTACACCTGCCACACCCTGCTTCCGGAAGCCCTGGAAGTGTGGCCGTCCAAGCTCATCGGCGAACTGCTGCCGCGTCACCTCGAGATCATCGAGAAGATCAACGAGCAGTTCGAGGCCGAGCTCAAGGCCAAGGGCGTCGACGAGGCCACCATCAAGGACATGGCCATCTACACCGGCGACTCCGTGCGCATGGCGTTCCTGGCCTCCTACGGCGGCTCCCACGTCAACGGCGTGGCCGAGCTGCACTCTCAGCTGCTCAAGGACGTCACCCTGAAGAACTTCTCCGACGTCTACCCGGACAAGTTCACCAACGTGACCAATGGCGTGACCCCTCGCCGCTTCATCAAGCTGGCCAACCCGCGTCTGTCCGACGTCATCACCGAGGGCCTCGGCACCGACAAGTGGCTGTCCGACCTCGAGCTGCTGCAGGGTCTCGTCCCGCTGGCTGAGGACGCCGAGTTCGTCAAGAAGTTCGCCGCCGTCAAGCAGGCCAACAAGGTCGACTTCTCCAACTTCGCCAAGCGCAAGTACGGCTTCGACATCGATCCGAACACCATGATCAACACCATGGTCAAGCGTCTGCACGAGTACAAGCGTCAGGCCCTGAAGATCCTGTCCGTCATCGCCGACTACGCCGACATCAAGTCCGGCAAGGTCTCCGCCGACGACGTCATGCCGCGCACTATCGTGTTCGGCGCCAAGGCCGCTCCGGGCTACTACCTGGCCAAGCAGACCATCCAGCTGATCAACAACGTCGCCCGCGTCATCAACAACGACCCGGACGTCAAGGGCAAGCTGAACGTCTACTTCCCGTGGAACTACAACATCGAGCTGGCCATGAACCTCATCCCGGCCACCGACCTCGACGAGCAGATCTCCCAGGCCGGCAAGGAAGCCTCCGGCACCGGCAACATGAAGTTCGCCCTCAACGGCGCTCTGACCGTCGGCACCCTCGATGGCGCCAACGTCGAGATCCGTGAGCGTGTGGGCGCTGAGAACTTCTTCCTGTTCGGCATGACCGAGCCGGAAGTCTCCGAGCTGTACGCCAAGGGCTACGACACCAAGGGCCTGTCCCGCGAGTACTACGAGAAGGACCCGCAGCTCAAGGCCGCCATCGATATGGTTGCTGACGGCACCTTCTCCGACGGCGACAAGGACACCTACAAGGACCTCGTCAACGATTGGCTGAACAAGGATTACTTCATGACGCTCGCCGACTTCCGCGCGTACATGGACATCCAGGCCCAGATCGAGGAGACCTACCGCGATCCGATGAAGTGGAGCCGCATGGCCGTGCTCAACGTGGCCAACTCCGGCTACTTCAGCTCCGACCGCTCCATCGAGGATTATTTGGAGCGCATCTGGCATACCGGTCCGCTCGCCTGACGGCTCGCGTTCCGGTACGCCAGCTGCGCGCTGGTTTCTGCCTCACGGCATAGCCGTTCGGCGTCGCCTACGGGCAGCCCACTGGGCTGCCCGCTTGACGGCTCCGCACTCTGGCACACCGGTCCTCTCAAGTGATCATGGAGTGTCACCTACGTTGTTCGGGACTCGACGTACCTTCGTACGCCTTCGTCCCGGACGCCTTGGTGACACACGCATGATCGCTTTCGCTCCGCTCGCCTGGTGACTTGCGCGGTGGACAAACATGTGATGACGAAGGGTCTCCGGGATTTCCCGGAGACCCTTTCGTGTGCCCGGTCAAAAGACCCGCAGCACGTCATCGCAGGAAAGCCTAGGAAAGCCCAAAATCGCACGAAAAAGCCCCGCATCGCAAGACGCGGGGCTTTTTCTGATCTGTCGAAAACGTACGACAGAAAAAACGTACGACAGAAAAAGGAAGATCAGGCGGCTTCAGGCTCGGCCGCAGGCGCTTCGGCTTCAGGCTCGGCATCCTTGTCCAGCCCGAGATCGACCGGAGAGGAGCTGTTCTCCCACGGTTCCTCCCATGGGTCGTAATCAGGATTCTGCTGCTTGTAGATGTACAGACCGACGACGCCGGCAAGCAAAGCTCCGAAGAGCAGCGCGAAGAACTTCCAACCGTTAGAAGACTTGTTCTCCATGACGGCTCCTTTCAAGGTTTCCAAACATTGGTTGGCCTGTTCGTTCAAGCCAACTGCGCTTCCCATTTTAATTCGCGGAATGTGTCGATTGGGTGGATTTACGCGCCGGGAATTCCGGCGCATGCCGGTAGTGTTGAGCTATGGCATATCAACGATTCAGTCTGTTCCCCGATTCCCCTTCGTTCAGGGACCTGTTTTCCGCGCGCTCGCTGAGATACCGCTGGCGCAACGGCGATCCCGTCATCACCATGATCATCATCGCGCTATGCGTCGTCGTATGGCTCGTCGAAGCGGTGCTGTACGCAGTCTGGCCATCGGCGGGCAACGCGTTCGTGAGCGCCGGCATGCTGATGCCCGCCACGGCAGTGCGCCATCCGTGGACCTTCATCACGTCGATGTTCCTGCATCAACCGAATTCGCTGTGGCACATCCTGTTCAACATGCTGACGCTGTGGTGCGTGGGACCGGTGCTGGAACGGATGATGGGGCACTGGCCGTATCTGGCGCTGTACGTGCTGTCAGGTCTCGGCGGCGGCGCCGGATTGATGGTCTGGGCCGTGTGCTCGCCGTCGGGCTGGATGACCGCGGCATACGGCGCCTCCGGAGCTCTGTTCGGCCTGTTCGCCGCGATTCTGGTGGTGTACCGCCGTATAGGCATGGATATCCGGTCGATGCTGATCTGGATGCTGATCAACTTCCTGATGCCGGTGATCACACCGGGCATCGCATGGCAGGCGCATATCGGCGGTTTCATCATCGGCGGCCTGTTTGCATGGCTGCTGGTTTCGGGTCTGCACGCGTTCCGCGGCAAGAGCCTAGGCTGGCGTGCAGCGGTGTACGGCGTTGCCGTGTTTCTTGCGATAGCCGTGATCGTTGCGTGCTGCGACATGCGTAATCCGTTGCTGCAGATCATGGCATGGTGATATTAGGGGGTATCTGGAATGCACAGTTATCCACAAACGTGGATAACTGTGTGGATAACTGGGGTAAAAGCTGTGGGTAACTCGGGGATAACGTGGTGAATTGTCCACATGGATATTCACAAAATGGCGGAATGCATGGAATTTCATGGGTGGAAAATGTGGATAACCGTTATCCACTCCCCATAAAAATGGGGAAAATCGCCGACGATATTTCGTGGCACGCGATTGTTTGAGACACGAGATATAGACGTTATCCACATTCATCCACATTTGTCCACTTGTTATCCACAGGCGAATGTGATGACTGGGGTGTATGACGAAAAAGCTGGATCAAACGGACGGACAAACGGAAGAAAGGTGGTGTGGAACGGTGTTCGATGAATCGCATGGACAGCCGCAGGAACAGCCGCAGGACGGATGCGACGGCGGAATCCTGGAAAAACCGTTGATGAACGACGTGACGCGCTCCTTCGTCGAAGCGCATCGCGACGAGGACGTGCGCGACCTGGCGCTCAAAGCGAAACGGAAGGAAGGTCTCGACCTGCCGATGGCGCTCGACCAGATTGCCGGCTGGCAGATCGCACGCAAAAAACTGCCGGAATGGGCCTCGTGCGCGGATATCGTCTATCCTGCGCATATTTCCATGGAACAGTGCTCATCGCAGTTCACAGCGCAGTATAAGGCCGAAATCGCACGACGTCTGCAGCAGTCGACGCCGCCGTCGGCGCCGCAGTCGAAAGAAAGCTCGACCGCCGAGGTGGGCATGGTGGATCTGACGGGCGGATTCGGCGTTGATTGCTCGTATATCGCACGCGAATTCAGCCAGGCCACGTACGCGGAGCGGCAACCGCATCTGTGCGGGCTCGCGGCACACAATATGGCGGCTTTGGGGCTTGCGCACGTGCGCGTGGTGCGCGGGGACGGCGTCGAATACCTCCGTTCCATGGAGCCCACGTGGCTGATCTACATCGATCCCGCGCGACGGGACGAGCATGGCGCGCGCACCTACGCGATTGAGGATTGCACGCCCGACGTGCTGGCGTTGCGCGATGAGCTGCTGGCGAAGGCGCGGTACGTGATGGTCAAGCTGTCGCCGATGCTCGACTGGCGCAAGGCGGTGGACGATTTCGCGGGCGCGGTGGCGGAGGTGCACATCGTGTCCACCGGCAACGAATGCAAGGAGCTGCTGCTGGTGCTGGACGGTGACGATGGCGGGCCGCGGGCGCCGCACGTCTACTGCGTGAACGACGACCAGCGGCTCGATTACGATGCCGCGGCATACACGCGCGGCCTGCGCATCGGGGAGGCGCCGCTGCCGGAGCGCCCGCATTACCTGTACGAGCCGAACGCGTCGATTATGAAGGCCGGTTGCTTCGACGTGATCGAGGAGCGGTATGGTGTGACGCAGGTCGGTCCGGGCAGCCATCTGTTCGTCTCGGACGCGCCCGTTGCCGGCTTTCCGGGACGTGGTTTTGCGATTGAGGCGGTCGGTGGCATGGGCAAGAAGGAGCTGCGGCGATTGCTTTCCGGCCTGGATCGCGCCAATATCGCCGTGCGTAATTTCCCGCTCACCGCGCCGCAGCTGCGTCGGAAGCTCAAGCTGGCCGACGGCGGTGACGCCTATCTGTTCGGCACCACCATGCAGGGTGGTGCGCATGTGCTGTTCCGGACGGCGAAGATCGACGTCGGCTGCTGACAGGCAGGTTCATCCGGTCGACGGAACGAAAACGAAACGAAAAAGACGCCGAGGAAATCCTGGGCGTCTTTTTTGAAGGATTGAATTCGGCCGGGTCTGGTCTTGGTGCATCCGATATCCGCGAACCGGCTCAGCGCCACCACATGGTCATGATGAAGCCGACCATGATGATCGCGAACGCGATGGCCAGATTCCAAGCACCGATGTGCGGAATCGGGTAGTCGGAGGTCAGGTAGTAGACCACGGCCCACACCAAGCCGATGATCATCAGCGCGCAGAACAGCGGCACGAACCAACGCGGATTGGACTTGGTGCCCTTGATGGTCTCCTCCACGCGACGGGTGTTCTCCGCCTGGCGGTTCATCATGCGCTGCATTTGCGGCGACAGGGAATCCTTGTCGGCGGTAGCGTTCAGCACCGCCTCCACGCGGTCCATAGGGATGTCGAGATCGTCATCGTTGTCTTCGGACTTGGCGGCAGCTTCGTCGCCAGTGGTCTCTTCCGCACTCGTGCCAGCTTCGGCGTCGGTCTCGGCCTGCCAGTCCTTCTGGTCGTCCGCGGTGGTTTCGTGCAGCTCTTCGTCAGCCATCAGCATAGTCTCCTTAAATCGGCTAAAAGATATAATAGTGGGTGGCCGCGAAAGCGGCGAACCTACGGCGCGAAACTGTTCACAATCGGGACAACCGTCCGTAATCGTCCAGAAAGGCATCATGGCAAAGCACACCGGGAAACATAGCGTGAAACGGTCCAAAGTGGCCGGCGTCGCGGCTTTCCTCGTACTGCTGTTCTCGGGATTCCTGCTTGCTACCAATCTGCGCGTCAACCGTTCCGTGGTGGTGAGCAATGACACCGCCGAACTCGTGGAACAACGCGTGAAAAAGGTGAATTCGCTGCGTTCCGAAGTCGACGCCCTCAGCTCCAGAGTGAACGATCTGAGCAAAACGCTCGACACCCAGAACTCGGACGGCTCGCAGGACAGCGAGAACGCCGGCAACGGCACCATGCTTCCCGAAGTGGAAGGCCCGGGACTGGTGGTGACGCTCGACGATTCCCCGTTATGGGAGAACATGGTCGATTCCAATGGCTCCAGCGCCAACATCAACGATTACGTGGTGCACCAGCAGGACGTCGAGGCCGTGGTCAACGCGTTATGGGCGGGCGGCGCCGAATCCATGAAGATCATGGATCAGCGCGTGCTGTTCAACTCCGCCGTACGCTGCTCCGGCAACGTGCTACTGCTGCAGGGCAAGAAATATTCGCCGCCGTTCAAAATTTCGGCGATCGGCCCGGTGGGCGAGATGAGAAAGGCGCTCGACGATTCCACGGAAGTGTCCATATACCGGCAGTACGTCAGCGCGTTCGGTCTGGGATGGCAGGTCGAGGAAAAGGACAAGCTGCATTTCGAAGCAACCGACGCCTTGCAACAGCCGTTGCAGTATGCGAAAGCGGTGGATGGCGGCAAACGCGATGAATCGCAAGAGGGGAAACAATAACAGATGAGACATGTGGCCCAGAAAAGCGGCGGACGTGCCAAAGGCGTGCTGTGGACGGTGCTTGGCATCCTCGCCGAACTCATGCTGACCGCGGCCGTGGTGTGCGCGCTGTACATCGCATGGCAGATGTGGTGGACGGGCGTGCAGGCCGAACACAACCAGATCGAGGCCCGCCAATCCGTATCATGGTCCGATCCGGCGCGATCCGGCAACGTCACTGTGGCCAAAGCCCAGCAGGGCGACCCGCCCGTGCAACCGCAAAGCGCCACGGAAGGCGAACTCATCGCCCAGGTCTACATACCGCGATTCGGCGGCCAATGGGAACGCAACCTCGTGGAAGGCACTGACCTGACCCAGCTCAACAAGCACGGCCTCGGCCACTACACGGACTCGCAAATGCCCGGACAGATCGGCAACTTCGCCTTCGCCGGACACCGCAACGGCTACGGACAGCCGCTCGGCGACGTCGACAAGCTGCAGGAAGGCGACCCGATCATCATCCGCACGCAGGACTACTGGTACGTGTACCACTACACCAGCTACAAAATCGTGCTGCCCACGCAGATAGAGGTCGTGGCACCCAACCCCGAGAACCCGGGCGCGACGCCGACCAAACGCATGCTGACCATGACCACGTGCGAGCCGAAATACTCCACCCCGACCCATCGCTGGGTCAGCTACGCCGAATTCTCCTACTGGGCGAAGGTGTCCGACGGCATCCCCCAGGAACTGGCCTCCACGGACTCGAACGGCAAAGTCAAATTCGTCAACAACGAGCATCCGTCGTTCGCCTCGTCCATCGGCACGCTGAAACCATGGATCCTGGGAGCGCTCGCCGTATACGTGATCGTCTTCATCTCCGCCGCCGTGGCATGGCGGTGGCCGTACATCGCCGACGTGCGCGCAGGATGCCGCAAGAAGCCCGATTTCAGCCTGTACGGAGGTCTTATGCGACTGCAGCCAGGCGTATTGCCGATCCGCTTGCTCCTGCTGGCGCTGCTGCTGTTCTCCGCCGCCGCGGCCTGCTTCGAATGGTTGTTCCCATGGGCTGCGTCGACCATTCCGATGCTGCGGGAGATGTCGAACTACACGGCGGTGTGATCCGACGCTCGCCTGCTGCGTGAGACGCGGACTGCACGGCGCCCCGCCCCGCACGTACACTGCTGTTCAAACGTTGATTGGAGCAAGATGACCGATTCCGCACGCATTTTGGTGGTAGATAATTACGATTCGTTCGTCTATACGATCGTCGGCTATGTGAAGACGCTCGGCGCCACCGTGACCGTGGTGCGCAACGACGCGATCGACCCGTCCCAGCCGGGCGTGATCGACGACTACGACGGCGTGCTGATCTCCCCGGGACCCGGCGCCCCGTCCGAATCGGGCGCCAGCGAGGACATGATCCGCCTGTGCGCGAAGCTGAACAAGCCGATGTTCGGCGTGTGCCTCGGCATGCAGGCGCTCGCCGAGGTGTTCGGCGCCACCGTGAGCCACGCGCCGACCATCATGCATGGCAAGACCAGCCAGGTGGAGCATATCGACGACGAGATCTTCGAAGGCGTGGCCAATCCGATGACCGCCACGCGCTACCATTCCCTGGCTGTGGAACCGGATTCCGTGCCGGACGAGCTGGTGGTGACCGCATGGACGCAGGGCGACCACATCGTGCAGGGCATCAAGCATCGCAACAAGCCGATGTACGCCGTCCAATTCCATCCGGAATCCGTGATGACGCAGGACGGCTACCGTCTGCTGGCGAATTGGCTGAAGGTGTGCGGACAGGATTCGGCGGTGGAGCGTTCGGTCGGATTGCAGCCGAAGGTGATCAAGTAGTTTTCCGACGAATTCGGCGACGGCACGGGCGGTAGTGGACCCGTAGCGGCAGGCCCGTAAAGAAGCCGACATATTCCATTCGCGACACACTCAAGGCGGCCAAGCCTACGGTCTCGAACGAAATATGCCGGCTCCTTTCCTATCCGGTTATCCACGGATTTTCATCGATGACGATTCGCGGGCGTACGGAGAGCATACGGAAAAGGGAGCGGTGTTAACCGCTCCCTTATTCGTTTCACCGGTTGGCTGGCTGGTTAGTTGCCTCCGTTGTTGTTGTTGTTTTGTTG
>ERZ1034669.89-NODE-89-length-42702-cov-11.065444_pt1 | contig 42702 bp, 39 predicted proteins | sample MGYA00520705_ERZ1034669 | MGnify/ENA primary metagenome ERZ1034669 (study PRJEB33766, sample SAMN09781766) | gut metagenome | biome: gut microbiome | host: Homo sapiens | place: Madagascar | study: EMG produced TPA metagenomics assembly of the PRJNA485056 data set... | reverse complement strand
CGGGTCTATTCTATCACTCTTTTCCTTTATCAACACTTAACTGGTACTATCCTAATGAACAATAAAACGCACAATCTCTTTTGAGAGCACCAAAACGAAATCCAATAAGGGTAAAATGGTAATCGGCAGGAATTAAACATGGACCGAAAAGCTAATTCTTACCCAGTACTAGATAATGTGAAAGCAGTGTTCTTTGATTGTTGGGGAACACTTCTTCACGAAAAAGAAGACAGAAGAGTATACCTGAAACAGATTTACGATCATTGTGTGAACAAGGAAGAGGTTCCTTGGGAGAGGGCATACGAGAAGGCTTCACAGTTCTGGGATGACTATCAAAGAACAACGCACAATGATGTTAGAATTGATGCGTTTGTTAATCTTTTTTGTCTGATGTACGATGTAAGACTTGATTCTAAAGTAGAAGTTGTATCTTCAAAAATCATTGATGATATTGCTGGTGAACCAATGGATGGAATTGAAGACTTTCTCCATGAACTTAATAGACGTCATATTTATCATGGTGTTATCAGCAATACTGTATTTGATGGAGAAGAAACCGCAAAGATTATCCAACAGAAGATTCCTGATAATGGATTCGAAACCTTTTTCTTCTCCAATGACTATGCTCTTAGAAAACCTTACCCTTTGATTTACAAGGCTGCCTTAAAGCAGGCGGGAAAGAAAAAAGAAGACAGCATCTTTATTGGTGATTCCTTCCTGGATGATGTTGTCGGTTCCTTCCGGTTTGGATTTTCAAAATCGATTTTTCTCTCTCATCGTCCTTCTCAGGAGCTATTAGCTGAAAAAGACGAATACAGAGATGTAAAATATATACGTATCCATTCTTATCGTGATTTGATTCGTTTGTAATGAAATTGGAGGTTCCTATGATTCATTTTGGTACAGGTGGTTTCCGTGGTGTTATTGGTGATGATTTCACAAAAGAAAACGTGAAAAGGATTGCACAGGCAATCAGTGATGTTATTCATGAAGACAACTCAAAGAAACCTGTTGTTATCGGCTATGATTTCCGTTTTGGTTCGGATGCCTTTGCGATTTACAGGGCGAATACTTTAGCTGCAAATAATATTCCGGTTATCTTAGCCAGTGGACCGACTCCGACTCCAGCTGTCAGGGCTGTCAGTAAAGCTATGGATAATGACTTTGGCATCAGGATTACGGCTAGTCACAATCCCTATTATTTCGATGGTGTGAAGTTATTCCAAGGCCAAGGCATGGATGCAGAGGTTTCCTTGACAGACAAAGTTGAAAACAAAGTCCAGGCTCTTAAGGAATACAAAACAAGGAACTATGAAGATGCCTTGAAGGAAGGAAAGATTGTTAAGAAAGATATCTTGACTCCTTTCTTAGAGAACATCCGTAACTTCCTCCATCCGACAAAAGAACCTTCCCATCGTCTTCATGTTCTCTTTGATCCAATCTATGGTACTGGTGCTCTGACTCTTAGGAGCATCGCGAATGACTTAAATATTGATGCTGATAGGATTCATTCCGAGCATGATGCTTTCTTTGGACATCGTCTTCCGAACCCAATTGAGGAAAATCTCATCGAAGATAAGAAACTCATTCTTGAGAATCACTATGATTTAGCTATCGGCACGGATTCTGATTGCGATCGTATTGCTATTCTCGATGAAAAGGGAAACTATGTTGATGCCAATGAAGTCAGGGCTTGCATTTACTACTATCTTGTTAAATTCTTAGGTAGGAAAGGTGATTGTATCAAGAACATTGCAACGAGTAATCTTCTTGACGCAGTCAGCGAAAAACTTGGATTCCACTGCCACAGGGTTGATGTTGGCTTCAAGAATATCTCCGCTGGTATTAAGGAACACGATGCCTTAATCGGAGGCGAATCCTCTGGTGGCTTAACCATTCGCGGATATATCTTCGGAAAAGATTCCTCCTTTGCTTCAGCCCTCTTCTTAGAGATGGTCAAAGCAAGGGACAAGCCGGTCAGTGAAATTGTCAAAGAAGTCCGTGACTTTGCATCCTTCCATTCTGTCAGGATCGAAGACAGCTATACCTTCCGTTATCGTGAGAATGTTTTTGCTGCTGGACAGAATAGGATGCCAGGATTTGAATCTTCACCAAAAGAGAAAATCTGTCTGAATAACAACTTCAAATATCTGTTCGATGATGGCGGATGGGCATTGATTCGTTTCTCTGGTACTGAGCCCTTATGCCGTATCAGGGCAGAATCTCCGGATATCAATATCACTAAGAAGAGAATTGAAGTTCTCAAAGATTTCTTAGCGAAAGCAGATCACGAATAAAAAATCTGTCTGCATTCACACAGACAGATTCTGATTCTCCTTTTTGTGGGACCCAGAATGGGTCCCTTTTTTTAGAGAGACGAATTTTCTAGGGGCACTTGTTTGATATTCTATGAGAGAACATTTAAAAAGTGGCCGCCAGCAACACAGTTGCATCACAGCCACTTTCGTTCCCTAAGACGCATCAAAGGGCATGTTTATCATTTAAATTATAGACCAATTCTTAGAAAATCCAAGAACTTCATGAGACTACGAAGGGACAATAGTTTTGCTTTTTGAATTTCTTGCTTCTTTCGAAATCAAATGAAATGCCTTTGACTTTTAAAACACATCTGTTCCGTCTTTACTTGAAGAATCCGGCTAAGTTATCAGCGATGTTCTGATCTTCTTCCTTTGCTTTCTGCCTAGACTCTTTTGTGACAGAGATATAGGCTTTCAGTTTCGGTTCTGTTCCAGAAGGACGGACAATGATGGATGATTCATCTTCAAGGACGAATTTGAGAACATCTGCTTTTGGAAGTCCATCGAGTCCCGGCAGATAATCGAAGGATTTGATGACTTTCTTTCCACCGATTTCCTTGATACCAGAACGGAATTTCTTCCTGATTTCCTGCCTCTTTTCAAAACCAGAAGAACCATCGAACTCATAGTTATGAAGAGAATTATTCGTATATCCGTAGGTCTTATAGAGCTCATCCAGCTTATCTAATAAGGAAATGCCTTTGGATTTGTAATAAGCAAACCTTTCACAGATCCTGAATGCACCATCGACAGCATCTTTATCACGAACATAGGTGCCAGTCAGACATCCATAGGATTCTTCGAATCCAAAGAGGTAGTTGGATTCTTTTCCTTGCTTTTCAAGAAGACCAATCTGTTCACCGATGTATTTGAATCCAGTTAAGACATTGACGATCTTCACATGATAATGATCTGCAATCTTCTCTGCCCTGTCGGAAGTAACGATAGTCTTGACTAAGACCGGTTCTTTTGGCCTGATGCCTAAAGCAATACGACGGCTGCAGATATAGTCAAAGAGAAGCCTTCCGGTCTGGTTACCACTGATGAGCTTGTAGTTTCCATCCTTATCCCGGACAGCAATTCCGACACGGTCGCAGTCTGGATCTGTTGCAAGAAGAAGATCAGCATTGTTTTCTTTTGCATATTTCCTTCCTAAGGCCATGGCTTCCTGGATTTCCGGATTCGGGAATGGACAAGTCGGGAAGTAGCCGTTCGGGAACTGCTGTTCTTTGACAACAGTGATGTTTGTATATCCGGATTCTTCTAAGGTACGAGTGACCGGGATAAGCCCGGTTCCGTTTAAAGGAGTGTAGACAATAGCAACGTTCTTATTGATACTTTCGTTTCCTAATAAGGACTGGCTCTTCACTTCTTTGATAAAGGCAGTCAGAACCTTTGGAGGTATATAGGAAATAAGGGCCTTTTCAAATCCTTCATCATAAGAGATAAGCTTGATGTCCTTAAAGATATCGATAGACTCGATTTCAGATAAGACTTCCGCTGCAGCTTCTGTTGTTATCTGGCAGCCGTCTTCTCCGTAGACTTTGTAGCCATTGTACTTTGAAGGATTGTGGCTTGCCGTAACCCTGACACCAGCAGAACAATGCAAATAGCGAGTGGCAAAAGAAAGAGTCGGAACAGGTGAAATCTGAGGATAGATGTGGACTTCGATTCCATTGGCAGCAAAGACACGAGCTGCAATCTTGGCAAAGACATCGCTCTTTAAACGGCTATCTCGTGAAATGGCAACAGACCGTTTTCCATTTGGATAATGTTTGCAAATATAGTTTGATAAGCCTTGGCTTGCTTTAGCAACGGTATAGATATTCCTGCGGTTTGTTCCAGCTCCGATAACGCCGCGAAGACCTCCAGTGCCAAACTCTAAGTCACGATAGAAAGCATCTTCTATCTGTGCTTCGTTCCTTCCTTTCAGCTCTTTGGATAAGTCGACATCATCGACTTTCCTAAGCCAATTCTGATAAATGCTTTTGTAGTCACGTTCTGCCATTTTCAAGACCTCTTTTCCTTATTCATTCTATTCCAAACCCATTGATTTTGGAACAGATAGAATAAGAAAAAAATCACTCTATTTGTTCTTTGCCTTCTCCACAGAAAAAGCAGGCTGTTAGAAGAAACAGCCTGCTTATCTATTGGAGAATGATTAATCGATTTCGAGTGAACCAGCGGAAATCAGCTTTTCACTAGTCTTATCAAAGAGCAGGATATCATTTCCTTTGAATCCGACTTTGATATGCTCGTTGACTTTGAAGTCATTGGCGCCGAAGATGACACCAGTGACGACATAGCCATTGATATCCATCTTGATGGTCGTCTCCCTACCACTCGGCCTGGCGGAGTAGACAATGGCATCCCTGCCTTTTCCTTCTCCTTCGGCGAGAGTGATGAACTCCGGACGAACACCTAAGATATAGTCTTCATCGGTCGGATCATGCTCTTCCTTACGCTCATAGATACCATCGGTCTTGGTGATCTTGTAGTTGAAGGTTGTATCCTTGTTGAGCTTCTCGACGTAGCCTTTTTCCTGTTTCCTAGCTTCTTTTTCAGCTTTGGCCTTTGCCCTTTCCTCATTACGAAGACTGATTTCTTTGCTGAGGCTCAGTGGTTCCTTCGGTTTGAAAACAGCATGGATAGAATCAAAGAAGACGCACTCGATGGTTCCGTCTTCTTTCTGATGGACTTTGGTTTCCCTTAAGGTCCTAGCCGGGTTACCGACGAAGTCGGCAACGAATAGATTGTTCGGACGGCTATAGACAGTCAAAGGAGCATCATACTGCTGAAGAGATCCATTGTTGATTAAGCAGATACGGCTGGCAAGTGTCCTTGCTTCAAGCTGATCGTGGGTGACGTAGACAAAGGTTGCACCAGTTTCGACATGGAGACGTTTCAATTCGGAACGCCTTTCAAGACGTAACTTGGCATCGAGGTTCGAGAGAGGTTCATCCATGAAGATGACCTTCGGCTCTGGTGCTAAAGTACGGGCAATGGCAACACGCTGTTGCTGACCACCGGAGAGCTCATTCGGATAACGTTTCCTGAACTCTTCGACTTTGACAATACGGGCAACACGGCGGATAGCCTGTTCGCATTCTTCCTTGGAAAGGCCACGATGCTTGAACCTGACTTCTCCGTTCTGGAAAAGCAAGCCTTTTTCGTTGACTGTGATGCCTTTGGCTTTGTATCCTTCAACGATGGAATTGCACTTTGCTTCGCATTCTGCAATTTTGGCAGCTACTTTGTTTTCCTTGTCGCCTTCTTCAAGGTGTAAGGCATAGATTTCCTTTGCCGTATACCTCGAGATGGTGAAGTTGTCGATTAACTTGATTAAGGCAACATCTTCATTGATTTTGCCTTTCTTATCAACAGAGTCCTTAACGAAGTAGATGACACGATCTGCTTTGTTTTTCAGGATACGGATAATCTGCTGGCGGGTGACATAATCGAAGTCAATTTCCGGCCTTATATCCTTAATGTTCTTCAGACCGAATTGGATGTTCTGATAGACAGTCCTGTTCGGCCAAAGTGCGTAGTTCTGGAAGAGGAAACCAACACGACGCTTGTTCGGCGGAACATTGATTCCCTTCTTGGAAGAAAAGACGATTTCATCACCAATCTTGATTTCTCCAGATGTCGGAGTCTCAAGACCAGCAATCCTTCGTAACAGAGTTGTCTTTCCGCATCCGGAAGGACCAAGGAGGACAACGAAGGATTTATCCGGAATGTCCCTAGTGATATGGTCGCTTCCGTAGAAATCCTTCCAACGTTTGACAACGTCTATGATTTTAATTTCTGGCATAGTTTTAATTCTCCTGAATGGATTTATTTGTTTTTGCTGGCAACTCCACCGTCAAGGCGTGAACCAGTTGTCCACTGTACGATCAGGTTAGCTGCTAAGACGAAGATGATGATAATAAGGTTACAAGCGGAAGACCTTGCGTAAACGCCGATTTCATCATAGTGGTTCCTTGCTAAGGTCAGTAAGCTAGAGGAATTGGTGGATAACATGACGAACAGAGAGAGCTCACGAGTACATGTAATCAAAGGAAGCGTGTATCCAGAGATGAAGGAAGACTTCTGAATCGGAATGATGATCTTTCCCATACGTTTCGGCCAGGAGGCATTCTGGATTACGGCTGCTTCTTCGATTTCGCCAGAGAGCTGGCTCATTGCGTTAAGAGATGAACGAGAGGAGAAAGGTATGTACTTGATGGTACCGACAAGGACGAAGAGAGCTGTTGTACCCATCCTGTTCCTCTTTCCGCCGATGACGGCGAATGCGGCACCGAAACCGATGGAAGGAAGCAGATAAGGAATGAATGCCATTGCATTGACGTACTGGGCAAACCCGTTCTTTCGGTTCTTGCTGACTGCATAACCGATTAAGTTACCAATCGTACCGGCAAAGAGAGCACAAATTAAACCGATTTTAACCGTATTTCCGAAGGCTGACCAGATAGTAGGGTTGAATAAGATGCCAAGTTCGTTCCTTGTTTCAGAGTTGCCTGGATCGCTATTTGTCCACCATAAGTTGGTGAATCCCATAGAGAAGTCGTTCGGATTTGGAAGGAATGTCTGTAACGCGAATGAGACAATCGGATAAATAGCAGTAAATGCTGTGGCAAGAATAAGGAAGACTGCAGCAATCCAACGTCCGACCTTGCCAAGATTGACTGGCTCGACCTGACCGGCTTTTCCAGTGACCGTCGTATATTGCTTACGGCTTCGGCTTGACCTAGTGTTGACGAAAAGAATGACGAATCCAATCAGTGTCATGACAATTGCAATGGCTGCTGCCATGGAAGGATAATCCTTCTTCTGAAGCATGTATTCAACAGCTAGGTTATCGTATTGCAAATAGTAAGGAACTGGATAGGCTCCAATAGCATTAGAGAAGACAAGAAGAATGGTTGAAAGAATAGCAGGAGTAATCCTAGGAATGGTGACACGGAGGAAGATCTTCCATTTTGGTGTATTAAGAATTGTAGCAGCTTCTTCCAGGTTGGAATCCCTGTTCTTAAAGACGTTTCCAATCCTCATGTAAGCGAAGGCTGCGTAGTGGATTCCTAGGATCAATGAGGTAGGGAAAAGACCTTCGGTTAACCATTTCGGACAATTGATACCCCAGTTGGCAAGGATGCCGTTTGTTTCTCCAGGGTTCTGTGCTGTCCAGAATAAGTATTTCCAGATTAAGGCTAACGTCCATTGCGGCCTAATATACGGGAAGATGAAAATCGTGGAAATATAGGATTTGCATGGCCTGTTGGTACGAGTGACCAAGTAAGCGGTGAGTCCACCGAAAATGAGAGCAAAGACACAAGCTAAGACGCCTGTGATTAAGGAACGTCCTAGTGGTACCCAGAAGACGGTTTTTGCTAATCCAAGGTAATCCTGATTAAAGGCGGCAAGCCATCCAAAAGGATAAATTGCACCGATTTCCTTTTCTGAGAACCTATTTTCAAAGCCTGCATGGATGGTAAAAGAATCGGAAACCAAGGAAAACATCGGAGCAATGATTCCGATAGTCAAAAGGATGCCGAAAACAATCAGAATAATGTGGTCTGGTTTGCGGCAATAAGTGGCGATTTTGTTCCAAGTCTTTCTCGCAGAACTGATTTCATCGTTTTTCTGCGGCTTTGGACTTGAATTTGTAGTATTAATGTTTGTGTTGACCATTAATTTTCTCCTATGGATATAAAGCCGGATAAACAGATTTTTAATAAAGAATAGCGAGATGATGGTTCATCTCGCTATTCCATTTACTGATTTTGTGTAGAACTACTTTTTCAGTGATTTCAGTGTGCCAAGCCAGACAGAGAGTTTAGCATGTGCGGAAGAGTAAACAGGATCTTCTTCGACTAATTTATCCTTCCAATAGCTCCATCCCTTATCGTTCCTGGTCTCAGCAGTGATTACCTTATCGACCTCACCGGTTGCTTCGTTGTAGACTTTCCAGCCTTCGCCGCCTTTAGAATGATCGACACCGACAGTGGTGTTGATTGGGTAGCAGCCCATATCTTTACCCCAGGCATAGAAGCCATCCTTGTTGCAGGTGATGAAGTGGCTGAAGGCGCAAGCTGCATACGGATACGGAGCGTCTTTGAAAATCTGGCAATAATGCTTGTAGGAATATCCACCAACACCTTTGTATTCCGTGTTGTAAGAAACGATATCGACATTGTTGACAGAGGACTCTTTGGTCTCTTTAATCTTACGGAGCTTGGAATAAACAAGTAAGCCGTTCCTACCGGCATTGGATTTCTTGGCTAAATCAGTCCTGATCGGTCCATCATCCGTTGCATAGGAGTTGTTCCTGCCAACAAGGTAGTCCCAAGCTAAGGCATATTTTCCGTTGGTGGAAGTGATGCCATAGATTTTGGCAATATTATTCTTTTCGACATATTTGATGGCAGCGTCAGCAGTTGCTTTTAATGCAGAGTCATCAATAGCATCATAAGCTGCCTTGACCTGATCAGCATATTTGTCCTGAGTGAGCCTGATTAAGAAATTACGGCCGACAGTTTCGTTCTGGAAGTTCCTGAACTGGAAGTCTGTTCCAGTGAATTGCCACCTGTTCTTAACTTTCTTGCCATCGGCATTGTTGTGCCTGAAGACCTTAGCGTTACGTTCCCTGCCTAACGGAGCATATTCTTCGCCCGGAGCAGCTGCCTTGTATTCCTTTGGAACAAAGTTGAGAAGGTTACCAGTCTCGATTTCCTTTGCCTGGAGATCGTTTGCGTTCTGGATAAGTGCCCTATTTAATTGCTTAGCACCTTTGATATCGTTGTCAACATAGTCATAAATCTGACCACCGGTCTGGTTGGACCAGTTGGACTTGACAGAGAAGTCGGTGTTGTTGTAGGCCTTCAGTGTTGCATAATTGGCATCAGTGGATTCAACAAAGGTCTTATGATCATCAGCATATTTGTTGCCCTGTAAGCACTGGATGAATGCATCCATAGCGCCCTGTCCACGGGAAGTGTTTCCGCAGGCAAACCATTCCTTTCCTTTTAATTCATCTTTTGCTTTCTTATAAAGGTCAACCCAATTTAAGGTTTCGGCATCTTCGATAGCTTTCTGAACACGGGTCTTTTTAGCCGGTTCAACGGTTGCTGAATCTTTTTTCGGTGCTTCAGTAGTACCAGACGTATCTCCCTTCTTGCAGCCGATTAAAGAGAATAACGACAGCGCAGTCAAACTTAATGCGACATACTTTTTCATCTTTAAAACCCTCCTTAGTGGTTTTATGTGGATTTCCACAACTGCGTATATTGTAGTTTGTAACCCCTTTCTTTTCAAGAGAAAAATGTAAGCGATTTTATACACTCTCCTGTCATTTATTAAAAAACACACAAAAAATAGGAAATTATCCTCAAAAGCTATATTTTTCTTTACTTTTCAATAGGTTCTAAAGGAAATAATACGGAAACTTGCTTGCTTCTGACAAATAAGCAAGGAATGGACAAAGAAAGAGGAAAGCCCTCTTTCTTCAAGTCTTTGTAGAAAGGTACACATTGTATTTTTTTGTTTTGGATGAATACAGGATATATTGGAATAAGGAAGGAAGGAACACCCTGCTTTCTCAGAAACGCAAAGACGTCTTTTTCTACTAAATCTGTTCCTAGCTGATCCCCTTCTCGATAGTTCCGTATTAATACAGGAAGGGATTTCCTATTAAATGCAGAAGGATCCTTTAAATCAATTCTAAAGTATTTCTTTTGGTAGATTTTCTTTTCCTTAAATATATATTGATAAGAAATCTTTTGTAAATCCGAAAAAAGGAAAAAGCCTTCTTTCCAACGATACAGGAATAGATTCTCTGTTAATTTCATAACACCACTTTCTCTGTTGCAGAGGAACGAATACCTTTTTTTACCTAGACCATAACAGAACTTGGTTTTGTTTAAGGATTTCTCAAGCAAGTAGAAGCAGAATCGCTTTCTCTGATTGACTGTCCTTAAATAATAATCATCAAAAGAAAAAGGCGGTTTCCTTTGATTAAAACAGGCATAAAGAGAAGAGAGATAATTATTCCTGTTTTCAGCTTCTTTGATTTCTCTGTTCCTATCTTCCTCTTTGATTTCCTGACGAATCCGGTTTCTGCTTTTTTTCCTATTGTAATTGGTGATGTCATCATAGAAAAGTGTGTTTGTTTCTACCAATTGCTTTGTCAGAGCCTCTTTGCTTATCGATAACCTCGGTCGAAGGATTGGCCTTCCTTTATATAAAGACGTTGTACTTAATCCATAGTGTTTGGGCAGATTGTTTCTTTTGAGTTGAAGAAGATAGGTTTCAACCAGATCTGTTTTCTGATGGGCAGTGATGACTCCCTTATATTGATAAGAAGAACATAGTTTCTGGAAATAATCATATCGATACTTTCTCGCCCATTCTTCGAAATTCCCGTAGGACTTTCGATAGTGGACGTCTTTTTTGAAATAGGTTAAGCCAAAAAGGGAAACGTAATGAAAAAAGATAGATTCTTCCTGTGCCACGAACGGAGAATCATGATAATTGATGTAAACTAAGGTAATATGATCTTTTAGTTTTTCTTGATAAAAGAAATGAAGCTGGAAAAGAAGAAAAACCGAGTCTCCACCAGAGGAGAATGCAAGAAGATATTTATTCTTTTGCTTCAACAACTCACTTAACGATTTCTGAACCGATTCAATCGGTTTAAGGTTCATACTCAATGATGACATCTTCATATGGAATAAAGATGTTGTTTCCTTCAAAGTAGATATCGGCGTAGTCTTGATCTTTGATGTTATTGTTTTCCTGAGCTACATTTTTGTATTTTTCTACAATCTCAGCTTCTTTTGCCTTTAGAATTTGATTCTTTTGGATCTGCTGGGCAGAGAGAATGACCATGACAGCAAGGAGAATGATACAGAAACCCATGACAGCAATATAGATGATGGACCTTGTTTTCTTATTCGAATAACTACTTCCTTGTTTCTTTTTCCTCATCTTGTTTCTCCTCCCTGATTTCGTACCTTTGGTCGGCATCATCAATCTTAGACACCCTGCGGATCTGTTTGATTTTTGCACTCACTGTTTTTCCGACAGGAGATGAAATTTCAATAATATCATCGAGTTTTACTTCACTGGATGGTTTGGCTATTTTCCCATTGAGTTTTACATAGCCTTTATCGATGAATTCTTTCGCTGCGTTTCTTCTTTTTATTAGGCGGCTTACTTTCAGATACTTATCTAGTCTCATAATAATTAATCCTATCTCTTCTATTATCGTTTTTTCTGATGGAAAAAGAAAGAAATAGATGGAAGGATTCAATCGTTTTTAACGAATGGCAGATTCCATTCCTTTTTTCTCTGAAAAAACAAAACAAACAGAATCCGTTGCAAATAAAAAACAGAGGCTTCACTATTGGTTGTTATAGACCTAGTCAAGAAAATTTTTAAAAAATATTTCGAAAAACTAGAAAAGCCTTTTCTTTCTTAAAAAACATCGATAAACACGGGAAATAGCATGATTTTATTGATAGCGCTTTCTAAATCGATTTTAGCAGAAAAGAGAATGACTTTTTATTTCCTGACCTTATAATGTTTCTGTCATCGCGAGATGACTTTATCGTTTCTATTCGTATAATTACCCAGATTGGTGGGAAGTCTCTACGCTGTGGACCGCAAATCCAGCACTACGAATAAAAAACAATCCATCACCTTTTTTCATTTTTTATTTAAAAAGAGATTTTCATCCGTTCTTGGTAATCAAAGGCCAAAAAGGAGAAAATTCAAAATGAAAAAAGGTCTTAAGTTTGCTGGTCTGGCTCTTTTATCTGTTTTTGCAAGGACGGGATGCACCAAAGGCGGAGATTCTACTGCTACTGCTGGAAGCAACAAACCTGCAAGCACGCTTAAAGTCGGCTTAATCTGTGTCGGTGATGAGACTGAGACCTACTCCAAGGCCCACATTGATGGAATCAAGGCAGCTGCTGATAAGCTTGGAGCTACTGTCATTTATAAAAACTCTGTTCCAGAAGGAACCCAGGTTATTGATGCCTGCACGGAATTAAAAGAAGCTGGTGCACAGCTTATTTTCACCAACTCCTATGGCCATCAGGATTATGCCTGTGCTTTTGCTAAAGATAATCCGGATCTTACCATTGTCGCTGATACTGGTGATTATGCTGCTATCTCTGGACTTTCCAATCTCAAGAATGCTTTCACCAACATCTATGAAGCACGTTATGTCTCCGGTGTTGTTGCTGGAAGGAAACTGAAAGAGCTCAATGCTGCTGGAAAGATTGAAGCTTCTAGCAAGGATGCTGCTGGAAACATCAAGATCGGCTACGTTGGTGCCTATAACTATGCTGAAGTCGTTTCTGGATACACTGCTTTCTATCTTGGTGTCAAGGAAGGCTTCGAAGCAGATAATGTTGTCAGGGAAGTCAAATATACCAACTCTTGGTATGATCATGATGCTGAAAATACTGCTGCCAAGTATTTAAGGTCCAAAGGCTGCGTCATCATTGGTCAGCATGCTGATTCTACTGGTGCACCGGAAGCTGTCGAAGAAGAACACAATAAAGGCAAGGAAGTCTATTCTGTTGGATATAACATTGATAGGCTTTCCAAGGCTCCGACTGCTGCATTAACCTCTTCCACGAATAACTGGGAGAAGTATTATGAGTATGCCATTGGCCAGTTCAAGAAAGGCGAATCCATAGCTGTTGACTGGGCAAAAGGATATGCCGATGATGCTGTTGGTATCACTACTCTTGGTCCGAAGGTTGCTGAAGGAACCAAGGCTAAGGTTGATTCCCTTGTCGCTGAAATCAAAGCTGGCACCAAGCATGTCTTTGATACTTCTAAGTTCACCATCACCGGTGCTAACAAGGACAACTTCAACAATGCTGGTGCCACTCTTGATGAAACCGGACATGTCACTAAGAACAGGGTTGACTTCTCTTACAAAGATTGGACCCAGGGCGGAAAGGTCGTCTATCAGGGTGAGACTGTCGACACTGTCAAGAAGAGCGGCGATGTCAGCTACGTCGAAGAATCTGTCAAACGTTCTGCTCCTTACTTTGCTCTTCGTGTTGATGGTATTACGGAAACTGCCGTTGATGCCAAGTAGTCTTTCAACGAAGGAATTCTAAAAATCACAGGGAGGGCCATACCCTCCCTGTTTGCCGTTTATGAAAGGTATGAAAAATATGGGTGAAACAGCAATTCAGAGGATCTCAATCAGCAAACGTTTCGGTAAGACAATCGCAAACGAAAACGTTAATCTAAGTATTGAGAAAGGCGAAATCCTTTCTTTATTAGGCGAAAACGGCTCTGGAAAGACAACCTTAAGGAACATGCTTTCCGGAATCTATTATCCTGACTCGGGTGAAATTTATGTCGATGGAAAGAGAGTGGTGATTTCTTCTCCGAAGGATGCTTTTGATCTTGGTATTGGAAGGGTTCATCAGCATTTTAAGCTGATCGATGTTTTCACTGCTAGTGAAAACATTGTCCTTGGCTTGAAGAACGAGCCTTTCTTCCTCAGCCGTAGAAAAATCAATAAGAAAGTCAAAGAGATTTCAAATCGATATGGATTTGATCTTGATCCCAAGAAAAAAGTCTATGAAAGGTCTGTCTCTGAAAAACAGATTGTTGAAATCAGGAAACTTCTTTATCGTGGTGTTCATACTTTGATTCTTGATGAGCCGACCGCTGTTCTGACCCCTCAAGAAACAGAGCGTTTATTTCATGTTCTTCGTGAAAGGAAGAAGGGTGGAAAAACGATTATCATTATTACCCATAAGCTGAATGAAGTTCTTGAACTATCGGATCGGGTTGCTATTCTACGCAAGGGAAAACTGGTGGATAGGATTAAGACGAGTGAAGCGAACGAGAGCATCTTAACCGATGCAATGGTCGGCGAGCATGTCAAGCTTGAAATCGAGCGGGACGAGATTTCAGCTGAGAAAAAAGAAAAAGTTCTTGAGATTTCTCATCTCTCCTGCACTGCTGAGGATGGAATCCGTTGCTTGAAAGATGTTTCTTTCTCCGCTTATTCTGGTGAGATTCTTGGTATTGCAGGTGTTTCCGGATCTGGGCAGAAAGTCTTACTCGAAGCCATCTGCGGACTTCAGCATGCCGATAATGGAAGCAAGATTCTCTTCACAGACCATCAAAACATTACAGAAGATTTGATTGGAAGGACTCCGAAACAGATTAAGCACAAAGGTGTCCGTTTGGCCTTTGTTCCAGAAGATCGTTTGGGTATGGGTCTTGTGGGGGATTTCGGAAGGACTGGTAATAGGAGGTTGCGCTCCTATGAAGATGGAAAGTCTCCGTTTATTAATTTCCGGAATCCGAAACATACTGCTGCGGAAGTAAAAGAAGGGCTCAATGTTCTCACTCCTTCTTTGGAAACTCCTGTTCGTACTCTCTCTGGCGGAAATGTTCAAAAGGTTCTTGTCGGACGTGAGATTTCCTCTTCGCCTCGTCTCCTTCTCACTGCATATGCTACCCGTGGACTTGATATTAACACCTCTTATGCAATCTACAACATTCTGAATGAACAGAAGAAGAAAGGTGCTGCTGTTATCTATGTCGGTGAAGACCTGGATGTTCTTCTTGCCTTATGCGATCGAATCCTTGTCTTATGCGATGGGCAATGCACTGGCATTGTCTCCGCAAGAGACACGGATAAGAGGACGATTGGAAAGAGGATGAGCAGGAATAAGGAGCAGAACAATGACTAAAACAAAAAGACCAAAGATTATCCGAGTTGCTAAACGGAGCATTGCTTCCCCGTTTGATAAGATCAAAGCTTATGTTGTCCCTTTGCTGTTCGCCTTAGTTCTTTCTGTCCTTTTCTTATGGCTGGTAGGACGAAAGAATCCGTTCACAGCTGTTAAGTATATTTTTGAAGGAACTTTCTTCATTACGGATTCTGGATCTTTATCTCCGTCTCGTCTCCTTGCTTTTGCTAAGAATGCCATTGTCCTTCTCTGGATTGCACTTGCTTTAGCACCATGCTACAAAATGAGATACTGGAACATCGGTGGACAAGGACAAGTTCTTATTGGAGCACTTCTTACGGCTTGCTGCAGGATTTATCTTCCGCAGACAAGGCCGAACGCTCTTGCTGTCATGATAGCCGCTGTTGTTGCTGCCATTGGCGGAGCTATCTGGTCTTATATTCCTGCAATCTTCAAAGCCAAGTGGAATACGAATGAAACCCTCTTCACTCTGAGGAGGAACTATCTTGCCATCCTTCTTGTTGAATTATGCACGAATATCTGGCGTGGAAGTAAATCCGCACTAGGGCAAATCAATGTCTCGAATCGCTTTGGATGGTTCTACCAGATTCCTCATACAGCAATCAAGAACCAGTTCCTTAACAGCAATGTGTTCTTCCCGTTGATTTTTGTAGCTGTTCTTGTTGCTGTTAGGTTTGTCTATATTAAATATACGAAGCATGGCTATGAAAGGACTGTTGTCGGCGAATCTCTTTCCACGGCTAGATACACTGGTATCAATGTCCGTCATGTCATTCGCCGCACCGCTGCTTTAAGTGGATTGCTTTGCGGTTTGATCGGATTCTTATCTGTTTCGAACTTCGATCATTCTATCTCCACCTTCTCTGATTTTGGTTATGGTTTCACGGCTGTTATTGTCTGCTGGCTTAGTAACTTCAATCCTTTCGCTAGGATTGGTTACTCGTCACTTCTTGTCTTTTTGGAAAGAGGTGCCAAGAACCTTAGCGATAGTCAGTATGCAGCACCATATCTGAACGAATACTCTACGCAGTTTGTCATTTTCGTCATTATTCTTGCATTCCTTTCTGCTACCTTCTTCCTCCGCTATCAAGTAACTCTTGATTTGCCAGGAAAGCAGAAACGAAGGAAAGCGAAACTGACAAAAGGATTATGGAATCCAGCAAAGAAGGAGGCTAGGTAATATGGAAACGTTCATCTCCTGGTTCACGATTGCGATTGTCTACGGAACCATCCTTTCTCTTTCTGCCTGTGGAGAAACCATCAATGAAAAAGCAGGACATCTGAATCTTGGTATTCCTGGAATTAGGTATTTAAGTGGCGTTGCTTCTTTTGCACTCACCAGTAGGTATGAAGGAACTGGAAACCCTAACGGATTTGTGGTTGCTAGGATTGCAATTCTTTCTTCCTTTGCTGTTGGTGCAGTTCTTGGTTTTATCTACTCTCTCTTCGCTGTAACCTTCAAGTGCAATCAGAACGTTCTTGGCCTAGCAATCGCTTCTTTCGGCGTCGGCTTCGGAAAGTTCATCTCTGTCAGGCTGGGAAATACTCCGAAACTCACAAAGGCCAATCAAGTCTTTAACGCGGGCATCCCTTTCTTTAAGGACTTAGGCGTGGCCGGAAAGCTTTTCTTCAACTACGGGTTCAGGACTTATATCACATTATTGATTCTGATTCTGTCAAGGCTTTTCTTCCGCAAAACAAAAATCGGTCTTAATCTTCGTGCTATTGGCGAATCTCCAGCTACATCCGATGCCGTTGGCTTGAATGTTACAAAATACAAATATATTGCAACTAGGATCGGGTGTGGACTAGCAGGACTCGGTGGAAGGATCTATGTCAGGCAGTTCTCTACCGGTTCTTGGTCTACGAATAACAACATTGAAGCCTTAGGATGGCTTGCTGTTGCCCTCGTTATCTTCGCTTCTTGGAAGCCGGTTCATCTTATCTGGGGTGCTCCTTTATTCGGATTCCTCTTCTGGGCTTGGACTTATCTTCCTTCTCTTCTTAAAATCTCAGGCTTCAAAGGCAGGAACGAGCTTCTGGAAAGGCTTCCGTATCTTGTTACCATCCTTATTCTTGTCTTTAATTCGAGGCGCAAAAAGAAAGAAAACCAGCCGCCGGAATCTCTTGGTTTATCCTACTTCCGGGAGAACAGATAGAAGAACAAAGGCCGGAGCTAAGACTCTGGCTTTTTTGTAGACAGAAAATCGAAGCAATGTCTATGTAATAATTCTTAGGAAAAATAAAGGCAAGATAACTATTGACTAATAAGTTAGTTAGGACTAATATTTTGTTAGGTGTAACAAACTATGGGAGGCTTAACATGTTTGCATCTATTCTGATTTGCAGTTCGCTTCTTGGCGCTAGCTGCTCTTCCCTGTCATCTAATCCCCTAGATTCGTTGGAAAACTATGGGTTATCTCAGGAAGAAATTGATTTGATGGATCAAAGTACGATTTCTTCTCTTTTACAGGCTAACAAAGTAATGTTCTACACTGCCACTTATCCTAATACTGAAGACGATGAATCAGAAGTTAGTCCATTGTCTTCTGATGTGAGTGAAAATTATCAAGACAGCTATGTGACGATTAACTTGATCGTTTCTGATTTATCAAACGGAAAATATCATTTCTATGCCACATCAAAGTGGGACAAGAGGCCGTTTAATCGTGGAAAAGATTCTTTTAGCATTTGTGCTAATGGTGTCATACCAGTGTTTTCAACGGTAAACGGGTATGTTACCGATATTTGTAAAACCTTTGTTTCTAATAAGGGGCATTCGTATAGTAAATCAAATAGTGAGACACATTCTATTTCATCTCAAGAATTAAAATCGGCTTCTGAGCAAAATACTTCTGGAATCGGCTATCTTTACGACCTTCCGAATAATAAAACGATATTTCAAATTGAATACATTTATTCTGATGTTCAATTTCATCTTTCATTTGATGGTGTGCTTCAATATCCGAATCAGACACAGAACTTTAATGTTTTCGCTATTCATGATCATTTGGAACGAAGCTTCGCTTTTGAACCATCTCTTACTTTTTCTACAAATGGTTCCTGCTTCGGGCTTGGACTAAATTCAAGTTGGATGACGCGACGGAGATATGCCGTCACCAAAGAGCCTATTCACTACGATGCTTAAGAATCGCAAGAATAAGTAATCAAAGGAGAACGCAATTATGGAAATAGCTATATGTGTTGCTGTTGTTGCCCTTTTCTGTATTGTCGGTACCTACTGGGATTGGTTTGGAGGACTCTTACTTGAACCGACCACATCGTTATTTCTTTCCATTATTATGTTCGGAGTTGTTCTCTTCTATATTCGTTATTTTTCTAAGAGAAAGAAATAATCAAAGCAACCTTTCCTCGAGTATTACTTGGGATATTTTGGCTCTTTGAGAGAGTATACGAAAATTTAAGAGTGGAGAAAATTAACAGAGTTTTAAAATAGGCTTTTCCTTAAATAGAAGTAGAAACTCTCTTCTCTGAGTAATCCGTCTGAAGAAAAGACAAATCTGTCTTTGATCAGAAATGGAACATGCAAAAAAACAAAACAATATGTTTCCATCCAGGCAAAATTTAGAAGGATGGATATTGGACGAATCTACCTATATTTTCGCGTTTTCTTTCTTGTCCTACCTTCAAAGGGATCTGGTGGAGTAGAAATTGCACGGAATGGAAAATTGAAAACTCTCGGAATAGAATCTGCAAAACACTCGGGATTGTTTAAATTCATATCAGTAGGAAAATAGAATGAAGATACCAGAATACAAAGCACGTGTCATTGATAAGAAAATTGATACTCATCTTAAAGTGTTTTGCGCTTTGCTGATTGAAGGCCCAAAACGGTGAAGCAAGACCAGGACGGGCATGTTTCATTCCAACAGTCAATTCTTCCTGGCAAACCCTAAAGGTAATTTTAATAATAAAAGAATTGCCGAGATGGATCATGATTTAGTACTAGACGGAAGTTCGCCTCGATGAATTGATGAATGGCAGGAAGTTCCGGCCATTTGGGATGCAATTAGAGGAAGAGTTGACAGGTCACCGAAGAGGAAAGTGCCTTGGAGCATCTTGTAGAGTACCTTTCCTGGTATGAGACACTGTACAACAGGAATCCGTCCGTCGAGGAGTTCGAAGACCGAATCTTCGGCGATTGCCTGCAGAAAATAGGCAACAACGCTTTACTGGGATTATACTAATTTCTTCTTGAATTGGCATAAAGCACGCAAAGAATATTGGCTGGTTAAGATCAAATAAAACTTTCTGGCAATCTTTTTGCTTGCATGATTAGCCGAACGAATGATTGAAGAAACGAAAAAGAACCTCCTTGTTGAAGGGAGGCTCTTTTTTTGAGTTTGACTGACGAGCAGGAATCCAAACGGATTAACGTTTAGAGAACTGTTTGTCCTTACGGGCCTTACGGAGACCGTATTTCTTACGCTCGACGACACGGCTATCAACCGTGACAAGTCCTTTAGCGCGAAGAAGCGGCTTGTAGGTGTCGTTAGCTTTGACTAAGGCACGTGCGATTCCTAAACGGAGTGCACCAGCCTGGCCAGAGTAGCCACCACCGATAATGTTGGCCTTGACATCGTACTTCTCAGAAGTGCCGGTAACTGCGAACGGCTGCCTGGCATCCCTGATTAACGTGTCGTGCGGGAAGTACTCATTGATCTTACGACCATTGACGATGACTTCGCCTTTGCCAGGGGTTAAGAAGACCCGGGCGACAGAAGACTTACGACGGCCGACAGCTGCGTAGATCAGCTTTTCAGTTTTTGCGATAGCCATTGTTTTTACTTCTCCTTCTTCTCAGTCAGCTCGACTTCGATCGGCTTGTTGTGCCTACGATCGTGTTCTGGTCCGGCATAAGTGAATAACTTGCCGAGCCTCTCCTTGCCTAAAGGTCCTTTCGGGAGCATTCCGGAGACTGCATGGCGAACCATTTCAGTTGGATACTGTTCCTTCCTGACTTTGGCGGAGCGAGTACGAAGACCACCATAGGTTTCCGACTTGTTGTCGTAATACCTCTTCTTGGTGAGCTTGTTGCCCGTTAATCCGACCTTGGCGCAATTGGTGACGATGACAAAATCGCCACAATCGAAATTCGGAGTATACTGAGGTTTGTTTTTACCCCTCAGGATAATCGCGATTTCCGAGGCTAACCGACCAAGGGGCTTGTTGGAAGCATCGACGACGTACCATTTCTTGGCGACGTCGCTCTTCTTGTAAATAGTAGTTTGACGCTGCATTTTCTATTTTTTACCTTTCTATGATCACTAAGCAAACTGTAACCTTACCGGGGTGTAGTTCACAATTAGCCATAGGATATTTTATCACGCATTAGTGCAAATACAACTCTTTTTAAAAGAATTTCAGTTCCTTTGATGTTTACCTTAGCCCAGAGTGGAAAAGAAACATACTATTTGTCATGCAACTCAAAATAAAGAAGAAAAGAAAACAGAAGAAATCCTCTCTTAGATGCTATAATTTTCATAAGTTTACTGAGGCTTTACTACACTATGGAAAAAGAAAACAGGCTTGTTATTGATGTCGGAACACAGTCGTTGCGTGCATCTGTGATTAATCGTAAAGGTGAGACTCTCGCCTTTTCTCAGCAGAAATATCCAGTTGCTTATAATTCTCCTGCGAACGGATTTGCAGAGCAAGATGCTGATTTCTATTTGGATAGGCTTTGTCTGGCTACAAACGATTTAAAAGTCCGCTATCCAGATATTCTCTCTAGTGTCCTTGGAAGGACAAGGGTTCCGTTCCGAGATACGGCTGTTTTATTAGATAAAGATAAGAACCCGATTCGTCCTTGTATTCTTTGGCTGGACCAAAGAGTCGAGAGACTGAACGGCAAGAACCTGAAATGGTATGAACGGATTCTTTTCCATGTTATTGGAAGGACCGATACGGTTGTTTACAATTCGGAACGTACTGGAACCCACTGGATTAAGAGCCATGAGAAAGTAAACTGGGCTAAGAGGAAGTACTATGTTCCTCTTGGTGGTTATTTTAATTATAAGGTGACTGGGAACCTTGTCTGTTCTACAGCGGATACGATTGGACATTATCCAATTAACTTCAAGACGGGAAAGTGGTATGGAAAGCTTCATCCGAAACAGAGTGTTTTCGGTATTCCTTTTTCTGCTTTGCCACCGCTTGTAGAACCTTCTTCTGTTATCGGAAAAGTTACGGATGAGTTCAGCGAAAAATCCTCTATTCCGGAAGGTACTCCTGTGTTTGCATGCGGAAGTGATAAATCTTGTGAGACATTCGGAAATGGATGCAGGGATAAAACAACCGCATCTATATCTTTAGGAACAGCTTGTTCGATTGATGTTGTGGATAAGAAATATTCGGAGCCAGAGCGTTTCCTTCCTGCCTATATCACTCCCTATAAAGGCGGCTATGATTTAGAAGTCCAGATTTACCGTGGACTTTGGATGCTTCGCTGGTATCTGGATAACTTTGGCGCCAATGATCGGATAGAAGCCGAGAAGCTCCATAGGAGCGTTGAAAATTATATTGATAGGCAGGTCGCTAAGCTTCCTGCTGGATCGGATGGACTTGTCCTTCAGCCTTACTGGGGACCAGGACTTAAGCGCCCGAATGCTAAGGGTTCGATTGTCGGCTTCTCTGCTGTTCATACCAGATTCCATCTTGTCCGTGCTATTTACGAGGGTCTCGCTTTTGCACTTCGGGAAGGACTCGATGAAATCAGGAAGAAGACTCATCGTAAGCCGGACTATATTGTTCTTTCCGGAGGTGGATCCGTGAACGAAATTGTCCCGCAGATTGTAGCGGATGTCTTTGGCATTGAGTGCCATATTTCAGTTACTCCGGAATCTTCTTCCTTAGGTGGAGCTAGGGCAGGCTTTGTCTCGGCTGGTGTTTATTCTTCTCCTAAGGAAGCTGTGAAGAACAGGGTCAAAGAAGGAAAGGTTATTCTTCCAAATCCTCAGAACCACGCTGTTTATGAACGGCTTTATCATGACGTGTATCTGAATAGGTATCCGTCTTTGAAAAAGGTCTATAACAACTGCAAGAAATTCTATCTGGATAATAATAAAGACTAAGATGAGCGCATTCTACATTCCTGATTTTCATATTACCCATATTGGCTATAACGCACTGAATAAGTCGCGTGAGGATCTTCATCATATTTATGAATCCTTAGGCTTTACGCCTTTGAAAAACGAAATCCTGACTCTGAATGACGAGAAGATTCAGTATTTTGCATCGAATAGGGATATTCTTGGCGGATATGTGAATGAGATTCTCGGTCTGATTGAGAAAAAGTGCAAGAAGGGCGATTATCTTTTCCTTGATTTTCCATTTGCTATCAAATTCGCTGGGTACAGCAAAATTGTTTCTTATGCAAAAGGGAAAGGAATGAAGATTGTTTTCTTTATTCATGATTTAGATGGCATCCGGTTCCGTAATCCGCTTGTCAATAGGAGCGATTCTTCTTGCTTGGATAGGGGAGACTATAGGATTTCCGCTTCCGATGAAATGGATAAAGTCCTCTTTGATACTTTGAAAGTGTCGAAAAAGGTAAAGACGGTTAATTATGATTATTGGGATTATCTTTGTCCGGATATCCCGAACAAGAATCGGAATGCTCTTCTTTGTTTTGCTGGCAATCTGGCAAAGTCTAGCTTTATCTCTCAGCTTCCGGATGTTCTTGTCCAGGAAGGAATCAATCTCTACGGAAAAGGGTTTGCTTCGAATTACAAAGGAAACTACTGCGGGGAATATAAACCGGAGGAGCTTGTTTCTGTCTTAGATGGCCGCTTTGGTCTTGTCTGGGATGGAAAGAGTTCAAAGACGTGTGGCGGAAACTTTGGTAAGTATCTGCGAATCAATACTTCTCACAAGTTTGGTCTTTATAGGGCAAGCAGGAAACCGGTTGTTGTCTGGAGAGAAGGTTCCTTAGCTTCTTTTGTGGCTAAGAAAGGAATTGGAATCTCCGTGTCTTCACTGGATGAGATACCTTCTGTGTTATCAAGACTGGATTCTTTTGCTTATCAGAATAGGTTAAAGAATGTTGAGAATGTCCGGAAAGATGTTATTCGTGGCGAACATCTAAAGCGGGTCATTCTATCTACCAGGAAATGATTCTATCAAGTCGTTTCAAACAGAGAACGAAAAAAGCAGCTCTTTCAGCGGATGAGCTGCTTTTTTGTTGGTTATTCTTTTACTTCCTGTTCCTGCTTGGCAACAAGGTCGTAGTCGGGATCTCCGAAGTTCGTCCTTGCCCGGCGGTCATACCTCCTTGCCCGGCAGACATCATAGAAGGTATCGTTGATATCTGTGAAGGTGTCTTTTACGGCAAGGTAGTCACAGGCTTGATCGTAAGGAGTTGCGTTCTCATCCGGACCCTCTTCGACAAGTCTCCGGTAATCAGCGAGGTTCTCTTTGACATCATCGAAATAGCTGAGTTCGAGAAGGGTATAGGACTCTAAGGTTGCAATGAGATCCTCATCCGATAAGGATTCGATTTTCTGACGGTTAAAGATGAAATTCTTCGTGAATTCGGGACTTAAGTCCTGGCCGACATTCTTCTCATCGGAATAGTATTCGGCAATGGTCCTGAATTTTGCAGCCGTATCTAAGAACTGCTTGTATCCTTCTGTCCTCTTTTTTAATGCTTCGTCTGGTGTTCCTACTTTCGGAAGATTGTTTTCTTCGATCATTTTTTCTTCTCCTTTTTGTTCGATTGGAAGTAGCTGAGAATTGCCTGTACGCTTTTCTTTGCTGCTTTCTCTTCACCGTCCTCGTCTTCATCGCTGGAAGGGCTGTTTAAGTAAACGGATAGTTCCTTCTGCCTTTCTTCTTCGTTCCTGTTATAGATTCCATCTAGGACAGAGAAAGGAACTTCGTCCTCTGGTACGATGAAAGGCTCAACCCCGTATTCGAGTATTCCTTCCTGGATAGAATCACTCCTTGCTTTCACACGATAGCAAGAGAGAAGGCGAATCAGGAATTCAATATAGGCATCCGTAATGGATTCCTTGGATAAATCCAGTGGGGAGAAAGGAGAACCATAGATATCTTGCTGTTCTTCTTTATAAGCAAGAACAGAGAGAACATCATTGATGTTGCTTTCTGTCAGTACTTCACTATTCAGAAGGAAATCCTTCCTCGTGTTGCCGTCTGTCCTCTTTGGCAAAAGCCTTGCAAACTGATCTGCTTCTCTGTAGATCAGCTCTTCGTTTTCATCGCTCCTTCTTTCTTCAGGATCGAGTCCATCCTTTCCTTCCTCCACATTTCTTAAAGCGAGAGTAAAGGACAAGGATTTGATCCTCTGCGAATATGCGATAAGGAGTTCCTGATTCCTTAAAAGGAATTGAACTCGGTACATTGCTGAATTATTCATATGGCTTATATTATAGTATGAAAAAGAAAAAGTCCCGAACGAATTTATCTTTTAAAATCAAAAATATGCAGTTAGCCTATTCTAAAGGACTGAAAATGAATTAGTCTATTAAGGAGGTGATATGCTATGACAAACCTGTTATTAAGACTTTTCGTTAAAGATTATAAAAACACAGAAGATATTACAGTCCGGAAAAAATACGGATTGTTAGGCTCTTTGTTCGGACTGATTACCAACTTGATTCTGTTCCTAGCTAAGATTGTAATCGGCGTTATCAGGCATAGGACATCGATTCTTGCGGATGCTATCAACAACTTATCGGATTTCGGTAATAATTTCCTTTCGATTTTCGGATTCAAGGTTTCGGCTAAGAAAGCCGATAAAGAACATCCTTTTGGACACCAAAGAAGGGAATATGTGATCTCCTTGATTATTTCCTGTGTCATCATTGCTCTTGGCGTTGTCATGGGATATCAAGGCATCAATGATGGTATTGTCTTCTTCAAGTCCATTGTTTCAACAGGCAAGCCAACCTTAGATCAGACTTTCCTATCTGCAGATGGCAGCAAAAATGTAGTGAAGTTTGCAGTCACTCTTTCTATCCTTGCCCTTGCTATTCTGATCAAATTATCCCAGTCTCTTCTCTATCGTTCTTTAGGCAAGAAGATTAACTCGCTTCAGTTAGAGGCTTTATCCAAGGATTCTAGAAACGACAGGATTTCTACTTTGCTTGTTATTGTTGGGGTTATCATCACTTGGTTTACATCCTATAATGTCGATTGCTTCTTTACTTTAACAGTTGCCGTTCTTGTTATCATATCTGGAATTGGAATTAGGAAGACAGCAACAGAACTTCTGATTGGAGAAGAACCAAGCAAGGAAGTCATCCGAACGATGGCCAATCGGATTCTTGCTCACAAAGGCGTTCTTGGCGTCCATGATCTGACAAGGCATTGCTATGGTAAGGTCGTCTTTGCTGTTATCCATGTGGAAGTCGATGCTTCGATTCCGATTAGGAAGAGCCATGAAAGGATTGATGATATCGAACGGGAAATCCAAAAGACGATGGATATCCAGCTCACGATTCATAGGGATCCTATCAGGGTCCATGATCCAGAAACAGATCAATATCATCAGGCAGTCCTTGAAGCGCTGAAGAAATATGGTCATTCGATTCATAGGCATGACTTCCGTCTTGTAACGGCTGATAAGTTTGTTAATCTTGTTTTCGATGTTGTCATGCCAAATGATATCGATGATGAGAACGGACGGAATTCTTTAATTAAGTATCTGGAAAAAGAAATCGATGGTAAGTTTGGCAAGAAAACCTACTTTGTCATCAATTTCGATGACTCGATTCAGGACTTCCTTTCCAACGCTCAGGAAAACGAAAAATAGTTGAAAGACCTGAGGAGTTCTTGATTCAGTTCCTCAGGTCTTTTCTATTCTCTAGTTTTTCCTTATTTATCTAGTATAATAACTATATTGCTAGTATTTATTTACTCTTTTAGGAAAGGACAGAATATGGCAAATCCAAACAATAACGAAGCAAAAGAAAAAGAAGCATATGAAAAGCAACTGAACGACCAGGAAAGGCACCGCAGAGAGAAACTTGATCTCTATCGTCAGAGGGGAATCGATCCTTTCGGACATAAGTTCGATGTCAATTCTTCTGCTGTTCAGCTGAAAAAAGACTATGCCTCTCTCCAGCCGGAAGAAGTCAAGGAAGACAGCAAAGTTAAGATTGCCGGCCGTATTGTTCTTCTCCGGAAGATGGGAAAGGCTTCTTTCCTTACTCTTCAGGATAAGACGGGCCGCATCCAGATTTACATCCGTCAGGATGTTGTCGGGGAAGAAAACTACAAGGTTTTCAAGAGGGCAGATTTAGGCGATATCTGCGGTATTGAAGGCGTCAGGAGGAAAACAAAGACCGGAGAAGTTACCATCCGTGCTACTGCTTACACGCATCTTGTCAAAGCTCTTCGTCCGCTTCCGGATAAATTCCACGGACTTACGGATCCAGAAGATCGCCGTCGTCATCGTTATGTCGACCTTATTGTCAACGAAGACAGCCAGCGTATTGCTTTCAGGCGTCCGAAGATTCTTTCTGGCATCCGTCGTTTCAGGGACGGGCTTGGCTATGTCGAAGTCGAGACTCCGATCCTTCAGCCGATTCTCGGCGGTGCTAATGCAAAACCGTTTGTCACTCATTACAACGCTCTGGATTCGGATTTCTATCTTCGTATTGCAACCGAACTTGAATTAAAACGTCTTCTTGTCGGTGGCAGGGAGCGTGTTTATGAAATCGGACGTAACTTCCGTAATGAAGGCGTCGATTCCACTCACAATCCGGAGTTCACTTCCAGGGAAGCCTATCAGGCTTATGGAAACCTCGATGACAGGAGGCAGAGGACCGAAGATCTCTTCCACTATCTTGCAAAGGAAATCGTTGGCAAGGAACAGTTAAAGTGGCTTGGCTATGATATCGATTTATCTAAGCCGTTCAAGAAGGTCACCAGGGCTGGCGCTATTAAAGAAAAGATCGGTGTTGATTTCTATCAGGTCAAGACCTTAGAAGAGGCCAAAGAACTTGCTAAGAAATACAATGTCGAAGTGGAACCTCACTTCTTATGGGGACACATCCTCAATGCTTTCTTCGAAAAGTTCTGTGAAGAGGATCTTGTCCAGCCGACTTTTGTCTGCCAGCATCCGGTTGATATTTCTCCTCTTGCCAAGAAGGATCCAAATGATCCTCGCTTCACCCAGCGTTTTGAGAGGTACATTTCTACTCATGAGAGGTGCAACGCCTTCACTGAGCTCAATGATCCTCTTGATCAGCGTGCTCGTTTTGAAGAGCAAGTCGAAGAAAAGAAAAAGGGCAATGATGAAGCCTGCGAAGTCGATACGGACTTCTGCGAAGCCCTTGAATACGGAAGGCCGCCGGCAGGTGGTATCGGATACGGAATCGATCGTCTCTGCAGGTTCTTTGCAGAAACCGATTCTATCCGTGATGTTCTTCTCTTCCCGACCTTAAAACGGAAATAAAATAGGATGTCTGAACGGAGCTTTTTGGAGAAGGATTTCCCGAACATCTGGGATTATCTCTATGCTTATGGAAACACTTCCTTTCAAGAACTCCGTTTTAATGATGCTGATAATTTAGTCCTCGCCTGTCTTGCCTACATTCCATGGGAGCAGTTTGAAAAGACCAATGAGTCTTTTAAGCCTCTCTCTCTGAAGCAGGCAGCCGAGGACTTTCTTTATTGGCTTCGTCCAGACTTCCTTCTGTATCATTATCCGGACTGGAGCAAGAAACAGATTCTTGTTGCATCCGCTCTGCTAAAGTCTTCTCGTTTTTCCTCTTTGCAGTGGACCTCGTTTGGATTTGAATTTTCGGATAAGGACAAGACACAGTTCGGTGCTTTCTGCATCGAACTTGATGAACATACTATAGCAGTCTGTTATCGTGGCACGGATAACTCGATTCTTGGATGGAAAGAAAGCAGGAATCTTGCTATTTATCCTTCTGTCCCTGGCCAGGTCTCTGCTGCTAAGTTCCTGAAGGAGCAGAGGCAGCGTTACCCGGAACGGAAGTTTGTTGTTCTTGGTCATTCCAAAGGCGGAAACCTTGCTGTCTATGCGGCATCGATGCTTTCGAAAGAAGAATCCGAACGTATTCTTACTGTCTACAGCGATGATGGACCGGGGCTTGCTCAGGAAATCTATGATCTTCCTGGTCATCTCCGGATGCAGGAGAAAATCATTCATATTGTTCCTCAGTGCGATGTTGTCGGTTCTTTGCTTCTTCATGAGCAGGTGACGAAGATCGTCCTGTCTTCTCCAAAGAATGACTTTGTCAATCAACACGATTTAGCAAACTGGCATCTGAAGAAAGACTGCCTTTATGAACTGGATACTGTAGATGCACTTGATCCGACCGCTTTGTTGCTTGCGGATAGTGTGAATGAGCTTTTGGAAACGAAGCTTAAAGAAAAGAAAGAAAAAGAAAGGTTAGTATCTGGACTATTCAGTACCATCAATGATATCGGAATTACGGAAGCTGGACAGATTATTGCGAATCCGAGTCGTTTCAGGCGAAAGTTTATTCTAGAATTTCCAAAGCAAGATAAAAAGGAAAAGAAGGCCAGGATGTCCTTTGCCTTCGACTTAGCTCGTATTATCCAGAAGAATTGGGCAAAGAATAGGTCTTTGAATAAAAAGAAGGTAAAAGAATCTCCATCTATTTTGTCGAAAGAGAGTAGTAAAACATGATTAATTTATTGAATAGGCATAAGAAAGACGAAATTCATTCACCAAGTGATGTCATTAGGGAAGTGTCTCAGCTTGTGAAGACCTATGACGATTTCACTGCGGTTGATGGAATTTCGTTTTCCGTGAAAAGAGGAAGCCTTTTTGCGTTCCTTGGTTTAAATGGTGCTGGTAAGTCGACCACGATTAACATCATTACCAGTATTATTCCTAAAAATTCCGGTAAGATTTATATTGATGGACTTGACTTGGATAAGCACCGGGATGCCATTAAAAACAAGATTGGAATCGTCTTCCAGAACTCGGTCCTGGATCCCGTTCTGACTCCAAAAGAGAATCTTACTCTTCGTGCGGGATTCTACGGAATCACTGGCGATAAATTCAAAAAGCGGCTTCAGGTTCTAACGGATAGGCTTGATTTGTCTTCCTTTAGGAATCGTCCAGTCGGCAAACTCTCTGGCGGACAGAGACGACGTGTGGATATTGCACGTGCCATGGTTCATGATCCGGAGCTTTTGATTCTTGATGAACCAACGACAGGCCTTGACCCACAGACCCGTCTTTCTGTGTGGAACCTTGTTAACACACTTCGTGAACAGACTGGAATGACTGTGTTTTTAACTACTCATTACAGGGAAGAAGCTGAAAAAGCAACTTATGTTTTAATTAGGAACCACGGACATATTATTGCCGAAGGCACACCAGCTTTCTTACGAGATACTTATTCTGGTGACTATGTCAGGATTCATCACAAGAATACGGATGACTTTGAAACAATTATAAAAGGAATGGAGCGACCTTATTCTTATAATCATGATGCCCATACCTATCAGGTGAAGGTTAAAGATTCCAAGGATGCGATTGCACTGTTAGAAAAATACAAAGATATTATGGATGACTTTGAAGTGAAGAAGGGAAGCAGGGATGATGTTTTCCTCAATGTCACTGGCATCAAACAGATCAGGGAGGCTGATCATCATGAAGCGGAATGAGTCTTACTCGAGTCAATGGCGTGCGTTTTTATCCTTGGTTCGTCGTCATTTCTTAGTTTTTCTTAAGGATGTCCCTACGAGGATCTTTACGTTAATGGTTCCTCTTGCGATTTTTGCTGTTTACGTTGTTTTCCTTCGTCCGATGGAAATCGACGAAATCAAGAATTTCAGGGTGACCAATGTCCACGGATTAACGCTTGAGAGGCTTAAAGGGGAACAAAGGGAACCATTGAGGCATCGTATTTATGGTATCGCGGACTGCTGGATGATTTCGGGTGTTCTTGCCGTTTCCTGTATTACGGTATCGCTGAACTCCAACTATATTGTTGTCCGTGATAAGGAACGAAAGATTTCCATGGATTTTGTCTCTTCTCCGATTCTTCCACGGACGATTTCTTTCTCTTATAGGATTTTTAATTGGATTGTGACTTTTAGGATCAATCTGATTGTCTACTTTATTTGCTTAATCTATCTTGCCGCCTACGGTGCTTATAGGATTTCCTTTGTTGATTTCCTTGCTGTTATTGGGGTTATTCTGCTCTCTTCCTTATCAGCCTCTGCTCTGACTTACTTTATCTGCTCCTTTATTCAACGAGAAGCGGTAAGGTCACCGATTGTTGCTATTGTCTCTGCTGGCGTTGGATTCTTGATTGGTGCCTATAGGCCATCGAATAGGGGACCGAAGTATATCAATGAAATCACGAGGTTCTTCCCTGGAACCTATTCTGCCGGTCTTCTTCGGAACTACTTTAGGACTCGCCCGATTGAAAGGCTGACTGCTCAGTTCTCTCAACCAGGTTTTGAAGTCTTCCTTCCACTTGTCAAAGAACTTACGAATGAATTCTCCTTGACGTTATCCTTCTTTGGACGTTCGGTCTCTCCTTTTAGGATGATGTGGGTTATTTTTATCTTCACTGGTATCTTCCTTGCTCTTGATATTATCTTTTCTTCTCGTAATGCACTGAACTTCCTCACTGCAAAGAAAAAGAATAAAAATAAGAAGAAATCTTCTTAGGAGTGTAAAAGATGAAACTTACGAATGATGAAGCTATCCAGATTTTGAATGCTGGTTTAGCTACCGGTGCGGATTTTGCAGAGATTTATCTGCAGGATAGCAAGAGTGAGAATATTGCTCGGAGATATCAGAAGCCTTATGGGGTATCAAAGAGCCATACCATCGGAGCTGGTATCCGGCTCAGGAAAGGGAAACAGACTGTTTACGGATACTCTTCCGATATCTCTGTTCCTGCTCTGATTTCCTTGGCGAAGAGTCTTTCCTATGGATTTGATGGGAGCCAGGAAAAGGTTTTATCTCAGCTTGTAGAAAAGAAGTTCTCTGATCTTTGCCCGAGGAAGATTCCTTTCTCTGCAAAAAGCCTAGAGGAAAAGCTCGCCTATCTCGAAGAAGGGGAAAAGGCGGCTTATTCTGTCTCACCCTTGATTCAGGATGTGACCGTTTCTTTAGCAAACGTGGATGCTTATATTGAAATCTACAATTCCGATGGTTTTTTCTGCAAGAAGCATCAACCGATCTGTCGGCTTGCTGTTGTTGCCGTCGCTACCGATGGAAAAGAGTTTGAAACTGGATATGAATCTCCTTCCAAAAGGGAAGGACTGGAGCTTCTAAAGGAAACGGATTTTCCTAGAATCTGTAAAGAACAAGCGGAACTTGCGGTTGAGCTTCTTTCTGCTCCCTATGGACCAAGCGGAGAAAGGCCGGTTGTTCTTGGGAATGGATTTGGTGGAGTTCTTTTCCATGAATCGTGTGGCCATCCGCTGGAAGGTGTTGCGATTTCCCATCAAGAATCTCCTTTTGCTGGCAAGCTTGGAGAAAAGATTGCCTCGGATGTTGTCAACGCCTTTGATGATGGCACGATTTGGAATGCATGGGGAAGCGAAAGCTTTGATGATGAGGGACATGCCCCGACAAAGAACCAGTTAATCAAAGACGGTGTTCTTGTATCTTATAGGCTTGATAAGGATAATGGTCAGCGATTAGGTAGGAAACCGACGGGTGCTTGTCGTCGTCAGAACTATAAGTATGCTCCAACCACTCGTAGGACCAACACCTACATTGGAAACGGAAAGAGCAAAAAGGAAGATATTATTGCTTCTGTAAAAGACGGCATTTATTGCAAGGCTTTTTCAGGCGGACAAGTGAACCCTACCACGGATCAATTCCTTTTCACGAGTGATATCGCTTATGTGATTAAGGATGGCAAGTTAGATCATAGGATCAAACCGGTTACCTTGACTGGATATGGATATGAAATTCTCAAGAATATCACAAGGGTCGGCGATGATCTTGCCTTAGCTCCTGGAAGGTGTGGTGCGGCTAGCGGCAGTATTCCGGTATCTGTTGGTCAACCGACGTTGCTTATTTCTCATAGGCTTGTCGGTGGAAAGAAGGAAGACTAAAAATGAACATTGATTCCAAAGCATGTTTCCTTGCTGCAAAGCAAGCTGGGATGGATTTTCTTTCTGTTTCGGAGAGCTATTCGAAAGAAACGAGTCTTTCTATTCATAATGAGGAAGTGGAGAGTCAGCAGATTGGTTCCTCTTCTCAGTATTCCTTTAAAGGAATCTATGATGGAAAAAAGGGAATCTATAGTCTTGATTCGTATGAGCCTGGTAGGAGGGATGATATTATTTCCTCTGTCAAAGAGAGGTCTTCTTTTGGCAGAGAAGATAAGATTGAGAACTACTTTGATGGCAAGGCGGAATATGAAAAGGCCAAGACGCTTCGTGAGGACTTCGTTCCATCGAATTTAGAAGAGAGGAGAAAAGAAGCTTCTTCCCTTTCCGATGAAATCCGTTCAAAGGATTCCCGGATTATCAATGTCGACGTTTCTTTTTCTAGGTCTGAAGAGGGCGGTGAAAAGAAGAACAGTCTTGGATTAGACTGTAAAGAAGAAACGAAGTACTTTACGGGAAGCAGGTATATCTCTGCGAAAAGCGAAGATGGAGTTATCCGGAATTCCGAGAAGGGTGCTTATTCTAGGATTTCCTTAACCGATTTAAAGAAGAAACTAGAGGAAAAGATTCCTTCCTTGCTTGAATTAACCATGGATTTCTTCCACCCTGAGTGCCTACCGTCAGGATCTTATCCCTGTGTTTTCTCAGAAAGCAGGGCTTCTGTTCTTCTGAACTGCTATAGGGGACAGCTGTCTGCAAAACAGGTTCATAAACACCTTTCTCTCTTTGAAGGAAAGCTCAATCAGAAAATCAGGTCGGATGCTGTGACTATTCTTCATACTCCGCATATTGAATACAGGGGATCCGGTTCTTTTGATGCAGATGGTTATCCGACTCAAGATTTTCCTGTTATTGAAAAAGGTATTCTTAAGACTTATTTCTACTCTTTAGAGACTGCTCATGAAGAGAACAAGGAATCCAATGGATGCTCTTGTGGAAACGGAGAAGGTGAGCCCTTGGTCTTAACGGTTCAAAAAGGCGACAAGAGCTTAGATGAAATCTTTGCGGACAGGAAAGACGGAATCTACATTACCGAATTGAAGGGACTGAATTCCGGAATCGATGGACAGAGTCTTCAGTTTTCTCTGCCATGCTCTGGCTATGTTATCAAAAACGGAAAGAAAGACCATGCTTTCGATAGGAACATTGTTTCTGGTAACCTTAAAGATCTTTTCCTTCATGTTGTTGGATTTTCAAAGAATCCGATTATAACCAAAGGAAATAGGATACCGAATAGGTACGTGAGTGAAGTAGATCTTTCCGGCGATGATCAGTAATTAGACTTTATAGAACTATAAACCGATGGAGCGATAGAGCTTGTCGGTTTTTTTCTTGTGAATGAATCTTTTTATGTGAGGTGCTAGATTCACAAGAAGACCGAAAACAACAAAAGGAACGTAGATTAAGGTTGTGTATCCTAAATGGAAATAGAAAGGAGCTGTCCTGGTTGCTGATTTCCAAATGATATCTGCTATCAGAGTGCTTAAGAATCCAGTGAGGAACAAAATAACTGAACTGATTATGGATGCCTTGACAGAATAGGTGATTTGGAAATGAATAGATAAAATCCTATAGGCAAGGAAAAAAGGAACAATCAGAAAATAGAGAATAAATTCTGTCGTGCTAACTGCCCCGGCATCTAAACCGGATGCTTTGTTTGATTGATAGGTACATTCAATATCTGGATTTCTTAGAATTGACTTGAATTGTTTCAGAGATTCTATCTTTGAAATATAGTAGGACTTTGAAATATAGTAGGAATGAGAATCAATTATCGCATTAAACCGATTCTCTGTACAGAGAAAAGATGTATCAATCCTGCTAATTAAGAAAGGGCTCCTTCGATTATCTTTTGATAAGACGTTTACTTTTGTATCTAGGATACCAACTACTTTTAGAACAGTATCTCCAAGCAGCTGCTTTTGCTTGAACTCATAGCCAAGCCACTTTTCCCCTTTTGCTAGCTTTATGGTGCTTTCAAAAATACGGGAAACCATGATTTCATTGTCGTTTTCAGGGTAACGTCCCTCTGAAAGGAGGGTGTCTTCCTTTAGTCCGTCTGTGAGGATTGTGAAAGAATAGGTGCCATCTCTTGCATTGATTTCCTCTCCTGGTATGGGGTTTGGAAGCGACTGGACTAAAGCAGATCTTTCTCCTTGGAACCTGAAGTAGTCTTGATTGATTTCCTTGCTTTCCGCATAAATCTCTTCGATTCTGAATCGCTCATTGTTAATGGAGAAACTGGTTTTTGAAATTGTCAGAAAAGACAGACATAGTAGCCTTAGATTCTGTAAGACAAGTGCTATTATTGCAACATGTTTTTTCATTAAATTGTTCTCCTTTATTGTACCAAAATGGATGCAAAATAACTCTTTTTATCAAACAAGTGATCTGAAATAAAAGATAAGCTTTGACTTAAAATAAAAGACCCTATTGGAGACTCGTTTAATCCAGGAATTAATGAAATAGCTAAGTCTTTGGAAAAATTGAAAAGAGCTTTCATAAATCCCCTTTATTTTCTTGAGTATTCTAATAAAAAACGCTTACATGTCAAATAAATAGCGCTTTTTTGAAAAAGTATTTAATGTTTCTTTAGATACGCTAAGTCATTTCATTAGTGTTTTTATCTTACGCGAACTGATAATCTTTTTACTTTGCTTTTTCCTGTTTCTACTTAAGGAAAACGGATACAGGAAACAAATAAACATTGATAGAAGGTAGTTATTTGAGTATACTTATAAAGATTAAGATTCAGTGAGGAATAGAATGAACACACCCGCACAGATAGTATTGGTTGTCTTATCCTTTATCCTGATTGGCATAGTTCTCCTTCAGTCTGGTAAGAGCCAAGGTGCTTCTTCCGCTGTTATGGGCGGTAACAAGATGAATATCTTTACCCGTACCAAGGAGCGCGGAGCCGACAAAATCAGGACAATAATCACCGCCGTCTTCGTAGTTGCCTTCTTTATTACGGCGCTGCTTGCCAATTATCTATAAACCAAGATTAAGTCGATTACGGGGGCCTAGGAAGTCCCCGTTTATTTTTGAAAGAGAAACGAGAAATGACAGAAAACGAAATTATCCGCTTGCTCCAGGGAACGGTTCGGAGTGAGAAAAGCATTGATGAGCAGAGGGAGGCTTTCTCTGCCCATGACAAAGAACAAGTCAAAGAATTATTAGATCATAGGATTGAGCATGGCATCATTGCCGAAGACGATGATGGCTATTTTATCTTGAAGGAACAGAAAAGGGTCCTTGCCAAAGTCACAAGGAAGAATCGGAACTTCGTTATTCTGAAATCGATTCCGGATAACAAGGAATATCGTCTTTCCGGAAAGGAAGCAGATCAGCTTCTCTTAGGAGACCTGGTTTATCTTCAGGAATTCCAGAAAGGTGTTTTCCATGCTGTCGATTATTTAGAAAGCACGGATCATCTTAAGGGATCTTATGCTGTGACTTCCGATGGTCAGGGACAGATTCATGTCGATTATTTAAACAACTGTGGAAAGGTTGTCCTTGTCACGGAATTTGAAAACAATATCGATAAAGCAGTTCAACCAGGTGATTTATTAAATTGCCGGATTACGGAAATCAAAGGAAATATCATCAAAACAACCGCGGAATCTATTCTGGTCCGCTCCGATGATGTCGGAAGCGATATCTCTAGGATTATTGCGGATCATGATGCTCCTCTTTCTTTCCCGGCTAAGGTTACGGAAGAAGCCAAATCGGTGGAACAGGAAATCTCTCCTGAAGAAAAAGAGGGTCGTGTTGATTTCACAAAGGACTGTGTCGTTACGATTGATGGGGATGACTCCCATGACTTCGATGATGCTGTCTCTGGAAAGAGAGTCCTTAATGGTTACGAAATCACCGTCCATATTGCAGATGTCACCCATTATAGGAAGAAGAATCATCCTCTCGATGAGGAAGCCTTTGAGAGAGGAACTTCCATCTATGTTGCTGATCGTGTTGTTCCTAGGCTTCCGTTTGAATTATCCACTGGAATCTGCTCTTTGAATCCAAACGAAGAGCGTCTGGTCCTCTCTGTCACTAGGAGGGTAGATGCAAACGGAAACGTCTTCTCTTCGAAGGTTAACCGTGGTGTCATCAAGAGCCATGGACGTCTTACCTACAATAAGGTCAATGCCTTCTTCAAAGGCGAAGATGTCGGATTCTCCAAAGAAATCGGAGAGACTCTGCACATTCTCCATGAAGCTGCTCTTAAGATCCGGAAGCGCCGTAGGCTCAATGGTGCTAGGGAACTGGAATCCACTGAACTCAAATTCACTTTAGATGAAAACGGCAATCCGATTGATGTCAAAAAACACGAAAGCGGAGAAAGCGAACAGAGGATCGAGGACCTTAGGATCATCGCCAATGTTGCTGTTGCTAAGCTTCTTAAGGAAAAAGGAGTTCCGGTTCTCTATCGTATCCATGAATTCCCTCCGAAAGATAAGCTGTCGAATCTTCGTCAGTTCCTGAAACGTCAGAAACTCTATACCGACTTTCCTAAGAGTGATGAGGATGTCTCTGGTAAGAGCCTGAATGACTATCTGAATTCTATCAAAGAACCTGGAAGGAAGAAAGCTGCTAATTACAGGGTTCTCCGTTCTAGGGCCAAAGCAAGATATTCTCCGGAAGACAAAGGACACTTCGGACTAGCTGAATCGACCTATTGTCACTTCACTTCTCCAATCCGCCGTTATCCCGACGATATTATTCATCGTGAAATCAAGGACTACATCCTTGACGGCAAGCCTTTCGATAAGGAAGAGCTGACCAACCGGCTTAGGAATGAAGGTGATTTCCTTTCGGATTGCGAGGTCCGTGCCGATAGGATTGAACGTGACTGCGATGATTTGGAAGGTGCCAAATATAGGAGGAACCATATCGGCGAGACCTATCATGGCATTGTTTCCGGAATGGTCAATCGTGGAAGGTTCATTGAAAGGGACAATGGTATCGAAGGCTTCCTTCCGTACCACTGCAGGAATGGAGACTTCTTCCGCTATAGGCCGGATTCCTATGGCGTCTTTGGCCGGGATACGGACATCTCCTTCACTTTAGGAACTCCAATCGATGTCACTGTTTTATATTCGGATCCGGACCGCGTTGATATCGGACTTGCAACGCCTGTCTTCTATGACAAGTTCTGCAAGGACAGGGATATCTATCAGCGTAAGGATGTTGCTCTCAACGGATTGCATCTTGTCCATGATGACGAAGAGGGAAGGTTCACGCGTCCTGGTGAATTCTTCTTTGATGATTTTGCAAAGGATGAACAGAAAGAGAACGATAACATGAACGAAAACGAAGAAAAGATTGAAAACCAGAGCGCAGAAGAAGAGAATCTCTCGGATGCTTTGGATCAATTAGACGGAACCAACGAGAAGATTCAGCGTGCAAACGCTGCTCATGCAGAAGAAGATGATGATGATTTCCGTCCGACTCCAGAACAGTGGAAGGAAGTCGATGTCATCCGTGCTGTTGAAGCAAAATATCCAGACGATGAGGCAAAGGTCATCTCTGTCTTAGCTGTCATGGATATCGATGAAGACGAATACAAGCTTTTGAAACGCTTTGCTGCTCCTCGTCAGCGTCGGGAAGGACGTGGCGGTGGACGCTCTGGTTTTGGCGGACATTCTGGACATGGCTTCTCCCGTGGAGGCCGCGGAGAAGGCCGTTCCTTCGGACATGATCGTCATTCGGATCGTGGCGGATTTGGCTCTGGACGTCCGAATCGTGGACGTTTCTCCGATGAAGGCAGAAAAGAACGTCGTGGTGGAGATTCTGGCTATGCTTCTAAGACACGCCATGCTTCCTTCAGTGGCTATGCTGGAGCTTCGGATCGTGGCTTCTCCCGTGGTGGAAAGGATTCTGGACGTGGAGGCTATTCTTCCCGCGGCGGAAAGTCCTTCCGTGGAGACCGTAAGGGCGGATTTGGCCATGATAAGCCGACTCCGAACTATGGCAAGAAAGGCTTTGCCCGTGCAGGGTATGGCAAGAAACGCCGGGGTGAATAATCTTTTATGGCAGATTTAGACGGCGAGATTCTTCTTTGCACTAACAAAAAAGCCTATTTCAACTATTTCCTGTCCGAGTTCACGGAATGTGGAATCGAACTGAAAGGCTCTGAAATCAAGGCTCTTCGTGCGGGACATTGCTCTTTGGATGACAGCTATGTCATTGTCAAAGGCGGTGAGGTCTATCTTTTAAATAGGAACATTCCAGTCTTGCAGTCCAACAATTCTCTTTTCTCTCATGAACCGACGAGAACGCGGAAGTTGCTTCTCCATAAGAAACAGATTCTCGCTTTTCGTCAGAATGTCGAACGGGAGGGCTATACCTTAGTTCCTGTCCGCGTCTACATCAAAAAAGGAATCTGCAAGGTTCAGATTGCCCTTGCGAAGGGAAAGAAGAACTACGATAAGAGAGAAGTCATTAAGGAAAGAGAAGACAAAATTCATGCTTCTAGAAGGAGGAAGGCAATCAACCAGCGTTGATTGCCTCTTCTTTTTCTTTGTTGTATATTATCTGTTAAAATGTTGAATATTATATAGAGGCGAACAGAAATGAAGAAACAGTTCAAAGACCGGAATAGGATACTTGTCATCGGTTCTTCCCGTCTTGGAGCATCCATTGCTTCCATGTCTTCCGTAGACGGAATCTATACTTCCATTATCGACAGGGACCAGAACGCATTTAAAAAACTCGATCCGGATTACTCCGGATATACTTTTGTCGGTGATGCAACGGATAACAGCATCCTTGAAAAGGCCCATATCGACTCTGCTAAGGAAGTCGTTGTAGCAACTGGTGAAGACAATGTTAATGTCTTGATTGCTTCTAGGATTGCTACTCTTTATGATGTTCCTTATATCATTGTCCGTCTCCGTGATGAACGAAAAGCGTCTCTTTTGAATGATGATCGTATTTCGATTATCTCTACTGGAAGGCTTTCTATCCAGGCTTATAAGACGATTCGAGGAAGGGAGGACGAAGATTAAAATGAAAATCTTGATCTGTGGCGGAGGAAGCGAAGCCGACTACGTTCTTTCTGCCTTTGCAAAAACCGGAAATCAGATTGTTGTCAGGAATGATGACAAGAAGGTGGCCGATAGGATTTCCGAGCATTGGAATATCCCGGTTCTTGTCTCTGATCCGACAAAAATCTATTCTTTTGAGACGGCAGATGTCACAGGATTTGATTTGGTCATTGCTTTAAGGCATAGCGATGCTGACAACTTTGTCTGTTGTAAGATTGCAAAAGAGCTGCTCGGCATTAAGAAAGCTATTTGCACGGTTCACAATCCTCACCATGTTCGTCTCTTTGTCCAGATGGGTGTTGATAGTCCGATTTCATCTACTTATTTATTAACGGAACGAATCAAAGGCGAGTCGGATATTGAGTCTGTATTCCGTACCTCTTCTCTTGAAAATGATAAGTTGGTTATTACAGAAATCCGTATTAAACCAAGCTTCTGGTGTGTTGGGATGAGTTTAAAGAATCTTGGACTTCCAAAGACTGGAAACATCACCTGTATCTTCCGTGATCCAACGGTTATCATTCCTCGCGGTGATACTAGGATTCAGGCAGAAGATACTTTGATTATCGCTTCTGCTCCGGAAAACCAGGCAGAGCTCGTTAAGTTCATCAAGGGGTAATCATGGCGACGAACGACTTTTACTTCCAGTTTGAACAGCCAAAGCAACAACCGGAAAAGAAACTGGTTACCGGAACCCGGCTTGTTCTCGGGTACATCGGTATCTTTTTGATTACCATCGGTTTTTTTGTCCTTCTGCCTCTGATCATGCTTGCTTTTTATCCAAAGGAATGGAAAGATTATCTTTCTTTTTTGATTCCGGGTGGAACTTCGTTAGGACTTGGCAGGATTCTTGTTCTCTTGATTTTTAAGAAGCCAACTGGAAAAAGGACTTCTTTGCAGGCTCTTGGCATGTTGGTTGGCATCTGGATTCTTGCTATTTTGGCTTCTGCTGTTCCGTATCTTTTCTATGGATATACATTTAATCAAGCTCTTTATGAATCGGCATCCGGCTATGCAACGGCTGGTCTTACCATCATCGATTTTTCGAAAGAACTTTATTCCTTACCGAATGGAACCACGGATGTCTATCATCATTGTTTGTTCTTTCATCGGGCTTTGACTCAGTTTGTCGGAGGTATCGGCCTTGTCTTAACTGCTGCTTCTGCCTTCTCGGAATCTTCTGGATTGAATCTGTATCAATTAGAAGGACATAACGATAAACTTCTTCCGAACCTTGCAAAATCTGCGCGCCTTATCTTTTCTATCTATCTTGCTTATAGGGTTTTGGGAAGGGTGCTTTATATTTCCTTTGGAGTCAAACCCTTCGATGCTCTCTGTCATTCGATTACGGCTCTAGCAACTGGCGGATTCTCAACGAAGGCAAATAGCATCAATTCTCTTTCTCTCGAAGTGTCTTTGAACGGACAGTGGAGAGGTATTGCGATAGAAATTGTCACCGAAGTCCTGAGGCTTCTTGGTGCTACGAACTTTAGGATTCATTATTCTTTGTTTAAGCGGAAATTCAAAATTCTTCGCCATTTTGAATTTGTTGTGTTCTTCTTGATTCTTTTGCTCGTCTGGCCTTTCATTATTGCTGGATTTTCTCAGTATTTTGGTGGAAATATTGCAGCCGGCTTCCGTTACGGAACGTTTGAAAGGATCTCTGCACTTGCTGGTGCTGGCTTCCAGTCTGTAGATAGTTATCAAGCCCATGCTGTTAGGAATTCTGCTTTTGCCTCCTCTTCCTCTGGCTTTTATGGATTTACGTCTCTTGGTTCCCTGACCCCGGTTATGGCTATACAGGGATATACAAGCGGACAGAGGATTCGTTTCCCTACTTATGTGGTCTTCCTTCTTACTGTGCTTAGGAGGACTGGTGGCCAGAATGGATCCACATCCGGTGCTATTAAGCAGCATCGTATTGGTCTTGCTTTGGGAGATATTCTTTTCCGTATCAAAGCCTCTCAGAGAAAGAACGGAGAAGAAGAGGTTCAGACCATCTATAAGTATGGAGTCAAGACCAGAGTTACCAAGGAAGAAGTATCCGAAGCCTGGACTTACATTGCTTCCTATACGATAGTGACGCTTTCTGGTTCTCTTCTTATGGCTTTGATTGCAAAACAGTGCAATTGGGCAAGAGGAGATAGGACCGGAGACGCTTTTACTTTTAGTGACTGTCTCTTTGATTTTGCTTCGGCTATCGGCGGTGTTGGTCTCTCTACTGGAATCATCAACTACTCACGCTCTAGGACCGCTCCTGGTATTGCTGTTCTCTATATCGAGATGGTCGGAAGGTTATTAGGCCGTCTTGAGCTGTTTGTCTATGTGTCTCTCTTTGGAAAGAGGATTCGTTCTCTTAAGAACAGAAAGAATTCCTATAGCAAGAAGAATTTAGGACTCGCAAAAGCAGCACAGGAAGAGAGGAAAAAGAAAGACGAATTTGCTTCTACTGTTTCCGGGCAAGTCTGCAAAGAAAAAGACGATAATTCAAAATCGGATGAGAAATAAAGCTCCTGTTTAAAAGGATATCTATTTATTTCCGATAAGATTCTGATAGGTTGTCGATTTGCACGGATATTCTTGAGATGGACATAAGTTTATTTGGAAAAGAGGGATGGATCGTAAAAGGAGAACAAGACTCTTCTTTGTGGTTTGATGCAAGAATAAAAAAGGACAATTCCAGAAGATTTGTTACTGGGGTTGTCCTTTTTCTATTACTTTAATTCTGTAAGGTAATATTTTTTCCTTGCTTGGAAGGTTTCTTCGCTGAGATCGTGTTCTACTTTGCAGGCATCCTCATAGGCGGTTTCCTTGGAAACTCCAATGGCAATGAAAATGCCACCGATAACCTGATGCCGTTCATATATCTTTTTTGCAATCTTCCTGCCTTCATCGGTTAAGGTGAGAACCTGTTTTTCTCCAACGGAGACAAGTCCGCTATCCTCTAGCTTTTTTAATGCAATGGAAACACTTGCTTTGGAATAGCCCATCGATTCCGCAATATCGACTGCATGAACGTTTGAATTTCCGTTTTCCTGAAGCATTAAGATTCGTTCAAGATAATCTTCTTTTGACTCATTTGTTGTAATCATAATAAATAATATGATAAAAGGAAAAGAAAAGTTATTCAAGCAATGCGTTCATTAAGAACGAAACTTTTTCTTTAAACGGTAAGAAAAAGATTCCTTGACTCCCTCTTCGTAGGTGATTCCAAGTAGCTTGTATCCAGAACCACTGAGTGCTCTCTCGGCTTCTTCCTTATTTATTTTATTGTCAGAACAAATAATGGAAGTGTTCTTTCTTGCACTGCTTTTAACATCCACTGCTTCTTTAATGTGATCTAGAAGCAGACGGTTGACATGGGCTTCGCATTCGGGACATTTCCTCCCATCGATGGATAAAACTGTTTTTATCATAGGTAGATCTCCTTTGCTGTTAGTATAC
>ERZ1034669.88-NODE-88-length-42727-cov-9.560344_pt1 | contig 42727 bp, 47 predicted proteins | sample MGYA00520705_ERZ1034669 | MGnify/ENA primary metagenome ERZ1034669 (study PRJEB33766, sample SAMN09781766) | gut metagenome | biome: gut microbiome | host: Homo sapiens | place: Madagascar | study: EMG produced TPA metagenomics assembly of the PRJNA485056 data set... | reverse complement strand
ATCTTCACAATCTGATACGGAACACAGTAATCAATGGTACAGTGAACGACACCAGCCCGATTGCATTACAATCAATCAGCTTCAGACAACGATTGATGTTCTGATTGACCGATATGCAAATTTGAGAAAGATTCACGGGGGGAGTTGAGATGAGTGAAAAAGACACAGAAAACTTTATTGTTGGTGGAGGAGTTTTACAACGAAATTCTGACGGTTCTTTTACCGAGGTTGAATCTTTTAATATGAATATTGGAATGAACTCTTATGATAAAAAGAATCACAGGACACAGATACAACAGGCACCTGTCAAAGAAATTGTTGACTTTGCAAAAACATATCCGCACAAGTATATGAGAAAATGCTTAGAGCAATATCCGTATTGGGGAAATAAAGACAATGGTTTTGATCGGCAGAAAATTCAAGGAGATTTTAAATGAGCATCAAATCAGCATTTGAATCTGAGGGGATAGATTTCTCTCAGGTAATGAATCCACCGGAGCCGTGGGACGGACGGGCATTAATAAAGAACATCAATGGAAAGTTGTGGTATTGTTGTCCTTTCTGTCAGAAGAAAGCACTTCTGATTAGCCCAGAGACGAAAATTCGGCATCTTAAATTGAAGTGCAAGGGTAGCAACTGCAAGAAAGAGTTCGAGGTAAATGTATGAAACTCCCAGAATTTGAAAAATGTAAATGTTGTAAAATACGTAAACTTAATAACGGAGATATTCGTTTATGTTGTGAACCGCCATTTTGGGAATACTTCCATACTACGTGTGAAGAAAGAAGAACAGAACACCCAGAACAATGCAAAGAAATATTCGAAAAAATCGAAGACACCAAAGTATATACAGCAGAATACACTAACGTTCCGATAACAATTATGAAACCATACGAATCAGCAATATCTTCGTTTCTTGTTACGGTAGAACAAGAAACAGAATATGCCGGCTTTGTAGCTGATGTAATTGGTAGATTAGACTACGACGAAACACTTATGGTGAAAGTAGGAGAAAGTGAGATTCCATTTAAGGTAATTCACATTGGAATCTCCGATAATACTTTTCCAATACGCTTTGAACTTATGGCGAAACAGGTTGGAACATTTTCAACTGGAAGATGGGAAAAGATATTGAGAGGTGTTTTGAATGAAAATAAGTCTTAAACGGATTAAATGTATTTTGACAGGTGGATGCAAGTTCAAAAGTTCGGATACAGAATCAAAATGTAACGACAAAGAAAAGACTTGCACCATTACAGAGACTTGCTACAAATGTGGAAAGAAATACACTGCCGTATTTACCTACAAACGGTTAGGGATTATGGATTGAGGTGAATGGATGATTTCAATAGAATATGTACCTGCACAAATTATAGAAACAGGCGAAGAAGTAAAAGCACGGATTGAAATTGACCCATTAGAAGAAGTTACATATATAAAGCTCCAATCTCAAAAAATATGTAATTACGATACATGCCTTATTAAAATTGGTTCAAAAATAATTCCATTTGTTCTCATAAACGTAGAAGAAGGCGTACCGCTTAAAATAACACTAGTATGCAAAAAAGAACTGCCTTATTTAGAATGGCTGTTAATAATTAATAATGCATTCCGAGGAATCACAATAAAACAAACTGCATCAGAATGGTCTGATATATACAACCAGAAACCAATTGAAAAAGATTATCTTACAGATGACCAGAAAAACAGATTACATAAGTTATTAGTAAAAGAAATTGATAAATATTTCCATTCTGAAAAAACCAGAATGTCATATGCTGACGTTATTAAAATTGAAGAAATTATTGCAAACGTGCTGAATGGAGAATGATTATGAAAAAGATACCAACATTATTTGAGCGAGAATTCAAAGATCATAAGGTTGTAAAGGTTCTTCCAAAAGTGCATCCGGGTATGGAATGGGTACTTGAAGGAGAAGGGATTGCAACAGTCAAATATGACGGCTCTTGCTGTGCAGTAATTGACGGAAAATTTTATAAACGATACGACTGCAAGAAAGGCAAAATACCACCAGAGGGATTTATCCCTTGTTGTGAGCCAGATTCCATTACAGGCCATTGGCCGGGATGGGTAAAGATTGATGAGAATGATCCGTCTGATAAGTGGTTTGTAAAAGCGTATAACTTTTCAATGCAATGTAATCTTAGCCCATGGGTGGACGGCACGTATGAAGCTATTGGAAAACATTTTAATGGAAATCCATATAACTATAATTACGATGACCTTATCCCACATGGGAGAAGTATCGTTGAAGTCGAACGTACATTTGATGGAATCAAGAAATATCTTTCCGAACATGAAATAGAGGGATTAGTTTTCTGGAAGGACGGAATCCCACAATGCAAAATCAAACGTTCAGATTTTGGCTTTGAATGGCCAGTCAAGAAAGCGTGACCAAATGAACAAAATTAGAAAAATATGTTGGATAATTGCGAATTTCATAATATTCAAATGGGTAGCAGATTATTTGATAGCCACAATTCAAATGATGATTGAAAATCATTGGGGATTTTCGGCAGTACCATTATTGCTCATGGCAGTATTCGCAGAGTGGAAAGTAATTGAAAATATTTTTACGGAAGTAAAAAGATAATTTTATCAAATGAGGATATGTATGACAAAACAAGAAGCCGTAGTAATTGAAACCTATACAGGAATTTGTATGCTTACAGGAGATGACCGCAAACTTGCATACGAATATGCAGAAAAACTTTTAGGACAATAAGCGGGAATCCTCGGCAATTCAATTACCGAGATGAAAGCGCAGGATTGTGCATATCTGCACATTGAAAATAATCTAATAATCCCCCTATCATTGATAATAATGCCGTAACTGACATATAATTATTCGAAAATATGTTCGATTTCTTATTGCACATATCTGCTCATTGTGCTATACTATGTGTATGAAAGAAAATCTAATACATTACAGGACTTGTGTATGTAATATTAACTACCATATGGTATGGTCGGTGAAATACAGACGGAAGATATTAAACTAAGAAATTGAGGAATACCTGCAGGAACTGGTACAGCAGATTGCTGAGGATAAGGGTTTTACCGTTCATTTATTTGAATGTGGGGAAGGTGATCATGTCCACTGTTTTGTATCAGCACCACCTAAGCTGTCCATAACAGCAATCGTCAAGTATCTAAAGGGGATTACCGGCAGAAAACTGTTCGAACGTTTTCCGGAAATAAGAAACCAGTTATGGAAGGGAGAACTGTGGAACCATTCCTATTATGTGGAAACGATCGGATCTGTATCTGAGGAAAATATCCGCCGTTATATTGAACATCAGAGTAAGTTGTATTAATTGAAAGCGGACTGTGAATACCGGTGTGCGTAACTGTCTGAAGGGGGGAGAGGAATGCTGCTGTCACACAGAACATCTGTAAAGATCCGGTCGGAATATTCCAATATCATAGGGCATATGTGTTATGCAGCTTCCAAACTCTGGAATATCTGCAATTATGAACGTTATCATTATAAAGAACTGGGACTGGAAAAGTATCCTGACTGGTATTATCAGAAAAAGGCGCATAAAGGGAATCTGTGGTACAGACAGCTTCCATCACAGACAGCGCAGGAGACCTGCAAACAGCTGGATAAAGCATGGAAATCTTTTTATGTCCTGAAAAAGACCGGAGGAATCAAAGAGCCAAAACCGCCCCGTTTTAAACAGGACAATATCCCGGTTACATACATGCAGATGGGGATCCGACATGAGAAAGGTTCAGATCAGCTGCGGCTGTCTTTGCCAAAGACTCTGAAAAGCTATATGGAAGAAACATACGGGATCCATGAAAAATTCCTATATCTTGAAAATAAGATTTTCAGGGACATGGATCATATAAAACAGCTGCGGATCTATCCACCGGAAAATGGAAAATGTGACCTTATTGTCATTTATGAGATTGAAGGACCAGAGCATCTTTCCCAGAATGGACATTATTTATCTATTGATTTTGGTCTTCACAATCTGATGACCTGTTATGATTCTGGAAGTGGCAGGACTTTTATTCTGGGAAGAAAATATCTTTCTCTGGAAAGATACTTTCATAAAGAAATTGCCAGAGTGCAGTCTGTATGGTATACACAGCAATCGGAAAGAGGAATAAAATATCCAAGAACATCGAAACATATCCAGAGACTTTACAGGAAAAAGCAGAATGCAGGGAAGGATTACCTTCACAAAGTGACCAGATGGATTGCAGAATACTGCAGAAAAGAAGATATCCGCTGTGTGGTTGTGGGAGACATCCGAAATATCCGTAAAGAAAAAGACATGGGGCACAAGACCAACCAGAAGTTTCACGGTCTGCCGTATAACAGGCTGTATATCATGCTGGAATATAAGCTGAAACTGTATGGAATACAATTGATAAAACAAGAAGAAAGCTATACCAGCCAGTGCAGCCCATTATCACCAGAAGTATCAAAAAGATATGCAGAAGCATCAAACCGAATAGAACGGGGCATGTATATAACTGGTGGAGTAAAATACAATGCCGATGCAGTAGGAGCATTTAATATCCTGCGGAAATATCTCTCCGTATCCGGAAAGAATAAGAAACTGTCCGTAACCGGACTAAAAAATCCGGAAATAATAAAAGTAGCTGTATAGCCGAAAGGCAAGCAGTATTGGTGTTATGGACGCACCCTGAAAAAGGCGGTATCCCGCCAGATTTCAGATGCTCTGGTAACTCAGTTACCGAGTAGTTCACAAGAACTTCATTGCTTCCATCAGCTTAAAAATATCGAATGGATTCGCAGGAGCCTTGGTACGCTTGGGGGTGGAAATCATTTTATTGAAGTTGACACCAATTCAAAAGGTGCAAAATACCTTGTAATTCATACTGGAAGTCGCAACCTTGGGAAGCAAGTAGCTGAAATATATCAAAAAATTGCCATAGAAGATATGCAGAGCAAAGATAAACTTGAAACTGAAATACAGAAATTAATAAAAGAATACAAGTGCTCTGGCAGGCAAAAGGAAATTCAAAATGGTATTGACGAATTAAAACGAAAATGGAAGCCAGACAAACTTGGCATTCCGAAAGAATTGTGCTACTTGACAGGAGAACACAGAAAACAATATCTGCATGATATGAAAATCTGTCAAGAATTTGCAAGAATAAACAGACGGTGTATACAGTCGGCTATATTCTACAGCATGAATTGGACGCTTCAAAGAAATACATGGTTTGACACAATTCACAATTATATTGACCACGATACAAATATTGTTCGGAAAGGTGCGATATCAGCTAAGTATGGTGAAAAAGTTCTTATCCCAATGAATATGCGAGATGGATGCATTATTGCAGTCGGGAAAGGAAATGAGGATTGGAACTGTTCAGCCCCGCATGGCGCAGGACGTATTATGAGCCGGTCAAAAGCAAAAGAAAACATTTCGTTAGAAGAATTTAAGGAGTCTATGGATGGAATATATACAACATCCGTTCAGAGATCTACAATTGATGAAAGCCCTATGGCTTACAAACCACCGCAAGAAATTATTGATAACATCAAAGATACCGTAGAAATAGTTGATATTATCAAACCTATATATAACTTTAAAGTAAGTGAATAACAGTCAAGAGAGCCACATGAGAGCCAGACTAAATCCTAAAAGAAAGGAGGTCTGGTTCTATTTTTATGGGAAAAATTACAGAAGGTTCGCTTGAATGGTATCGGACAGTTCTAAATCAGATTATCAGTAGTGATATGACAATCTATCAGAACCAAAAAGATTGCCTCGATTTGCTCTTAAATATGAATATTGACCTTCCTTTCGACAAGAACCAAGAAGCACGGAAAATGGCTATGAAAGTAAGTCAATACTCACATAACATAGCAGAGAAGTGTGCCGCATTAACTGGCAGTGGTGATTTTGATGATATCTACTGGCAGTATTTGTTACTGGAAGCACCACATTTGCTTGATTCCTATGCCATGTATATAGAAAAAGATAGAAAACCAGAAGAACGGTTCTATTTACCAAGACGCAAAACATTAAAAAAAGTAGTAGATAAATTACAAGCACTTGAAGAAGATGAACTTGACGAATTGTTTCTTCATCAGCCAGCCAGAACGGGTAAATCACAAATTATTACTGTCGGAACCGCATGGCATTGTGCAAGAAATTCAGAGATAAGTAACCTCTATGTTACATATAAAGAAGGACTTGGTGGCGCATTCCTAGATGGAGTTATGGAAATATGGACTGACCCCACATATTGTCATGAAGATGTATTTCATTCAAAAATAGCCAGAACGGATGCAAAGAACCACAAAGTAGACCTTGAAAGAAAGAAAAAATATGCGACATTATCTGGAAAAGGTTTGGAATCTGGTTTGAACGGTGAGTATGACGCATATGGTTGGCTGATTCTCGATGATATCCTGGAAGGTATTCAAGATGTATTAAATCCAGATATTCTAAGAAGAAAGCAAATTGTGTTTGACAACAATGTAATGTCACGAAAGAAAGAACAATGTAAATTGATTCTAAATGGCACTATCTGGTCATTGCATGATTTGTATATGGACAGACTATCATTTCTTCAGAATAATCCAGAAGCAAAACACATTAGATATGATGTTCTTAAAATTCCAGCTCTTGATCCGGAAACTGATGAGAGCAATTTTGACTACGATTATGGAGTTGGATTTAGTACAAAGTATTATCGTACTATTCGTTCTAAATTTGAAGAAAACGATGATATGGCAGGATGGTTAGCCCAGTATCAGCAGGAACCTATTGAAAGAGATGGCGCTTTATTTAATGCACAACATATGAATTTTTATAATGGACAACTGCCAGATGAGGAGCCATTGAAAGTAGTTTCGGCTTGCGACGTGGCTCTTGGTGGTAGTGATTACCTTGCAATGCCAGTAGCATATGTATATGAAGATGGTTCTGTATATATACACGAAGTAGTATTTGATAACTCTGAAAAGAAATTTACTATGCCAAAAGTTGTATCAGCAATTGTCAATAATAAAGTTACGAATGCTTTTTTTGAAGCCAATGCAGGTGGCGAAGGGTATAAAGATGAAGTAGAAGGAAAGTTGAAGGAGCAAGGGTATCAAACTAATCTTACTTCTAAATATGCGCAACAAATGATTTTGAATAATGGTGGACACGCACCTAAATCGGCAGTGAGAAAAGAACAGAGAATTTGGGATAATGCTGAAAACATTAGAAAATTTTATTTTCTTGATACTGGATATCAAAATGCAGAGTATAGAAAATTTATGAATAATGTCTATTCATTCACAATGACAGGAAAAAATAAGCACGATGACGCACCAGATTCACTCGCTAGCTTAGCAGTATTCTTAAAAAATGGAAGCGGAGTTGGAACCGCAACAGCAACACAGAATCCACTTTGGGGAAGGAGATAGAATATGATGACTGCAACTCAATATTTACGCCAGATTGAAAATTATGATAACAGAATCAAAAACAAGCTTATCGAAGAAGAACAGCTCAGTTCTCTTTCCACAAGTGTATCAGCAATCCCTGTTGGAGAAAAGGTACAAACTTCTGTAAAACGTGATCCGATGGGAGATATGGTTGCAAAGATATTTGATCTGCGAGAAGAAATTTCAAAAATGATATCCGAATTTTTACAAAAAAAACAGGAAATAGTCCGAACCATAGAACAGGTTGAAGACCCGTTGCTGTACAACATACTATTTAAGCATTATGTTGAGTACAAATCATTGGTTCGTATCGCAGATGAGATGGGATATTCGGAGATTCATATTAAAAAAAAGCATTTAAAAGCCATAGCAGAAATAAAAAAAATAAAAGGTTTTGAAAGATGATACCATAGTATACTGAATGATACCGTCAATATGTGTAAAATATAAAGTAGAGCATTGGATTAAAATATCCAGTGCTTTTTATTTTGCAGAAAGGATGGTTCGGCTCGTGAGAAATACAATGAATTTTGTAGATTTATGCCGAGGTGAGTTCGGGCGAAAAGTAGCCTACACAGGCGTTGACCGAATCACTCCACAAAATGTAGTAAAAGTAGTATCAGACACTATTGGCATACATAATAGAAACCGAACATTAATTGATTACTTGTATCGGTATATGAAAGGCGATCAGCCGATATTATATCGAAATAAAATAGTCCGTCCAGAAGTCAATAACAGAGTGGTTGAGAATCACGCATTTGAAACTGTGAAATTTAAGGCTGGGCAGATTTGCGGGGAACCAATCCAATATGTATGTAAAAAGAAAAATGCTGACGAAAAAATAAATGAGCAAGTTGACCTTCTGAATGACTATTTGGATGAAGCCAATGCAGATGCAAGAAATATCCAAAGGGCAATATACCAGAGCGCAACAGGAACTTCCTATAAGGCTATTCTGAAAGAAGAGGACTGGACAAAAAACGGAGATTTACCACCGTTTAGAATCTTCATTCCGTATCCAGGTGATTGTTACATTGTATACTCACAGAGAAATGGGAAACCAATGCTTTCTGTGCAGATTTTAAAAGATGAAGATGAACAGCAATATTATTTGTGTTATTCAAAGAACCAGTTTTTTGAAATCAAGAATGGAAAAGTAACTAACTACGGCATCAATGGTTTTGGTGGAATTCCTATTGTTGAATGCCCGAATAATCATGACAGGCTTTCGGATGTTGAAATTGCAATCACATTATTTGATGCAATCAACAAATATCAGTCCGATAGATTAAATGGTGTTGAACAGTTTGTGCAAGCCTTTATGAAATTTAAGAACTGCGAGGTAGACGAAAACGAATTTTTGAAAATGGTTAAACTTGGTGCTATCTCTGTTAAAGATACTGGAAATGGCTGTCAGTCGGATGTTGAACTAATGACCGCTGAACTGAATCAATCAGAGAGCCAGGTTGCAAAGGACGATATCTACAACAATATGCTGATTGTAGAAGCAATGCCAAACCGTCAAAGCAATAGCGGAGGGGATACAGGAAATGCCGTATACCTTCGTAACGGATGGGACTTCGCAGAAAGAGATGCAAAATTGGTGGAAGCATTCACCAAGGAAGCTGAAAAGGAATCTGCCAGAATTATTCTGAATATTATCCGTGGTACATCAAATGATGTTAATATCTCAACCCGAGATTTTGATGTAAAGATAACCAGAAACCCAACAGACAATATGCTTGTAAAAGCACAGGCACTTGATTATCTGTTTAAAAATAAAATTCATCCGCTTATTGCTCTGATTACTTGTGGGCTATTTAGTGATCCGCAGAAAGTTTATGAAATGAGTCTTCCTTATCTTGGAACGATTTATCCAGAACTGGCAAACCCAAAAGCAGAAGTGAAGAAAGCTCAACAATTACTGGATGAAAAATTTCAGAATCCAATCAATAAAGGCGTGATAGATAATGAATAAAGCCTTACAGTTTGATGAATTAAATGTTTTATCGGAAAATCGCAGAAGTGAACCATACGAAGAATATTTCGATAAAATGTTCATTTCTGATGAACAAAAAGCATTAAGGATAGTTTTTTCTGAAAAGGTGGAAGAAGTTATCCTTTTTGTTTTATCGCTGATAGAAACAATGGTTGAGAATGAAGAAGTTGACCAGGAATATATAAAAAACGAGTTATCCAAACAATACCTTGCGATAGCTGCTATATATTTTGCTGTTGATGACTATATTACAGATTATGTTAGACAATTCTCACATGATGTTGTTCAATCCACATTCGATCACATCAAGGAAGAGTATTATCTTTCCAGAGACAGGGCAATGTTTATTTCTGAATGTGAAGCAAATACTTCTCTGAATTATAAGGAATACACGGATGCAATCAAATCTGGCAAGAAATATAAAACATGGAAAGACATAGGAGATAAAAGAGAGCGTAGAACACATCTTGAAGTTGGCGGCACGACAATTCCAATCAAGGAGTTGTTTGCAGTTGGTGACAGTCTGATGCTTTTTCCAAAAGATGTTTCACATGGAGCTTCCAGCAAAGAAATTGTGAACTGTCGCTGCTCAATTCAATACAGTTAATTAGGGACGAGAAATCGTCTCTTTTTTATTACAAAAAAATAAAATGCATCCCGATAGCGTGAACATGGGAGACACCTTATGTTGAGCGAACAACGTTAAAAAGCGTACTGGTGAAAGGAGATTTCAATGACAAGAGAAGATGTTAAAAAGATTTTTCCAGAAGCAACTGACGAGCAGATTACTGCTTTTCTGAATCAATCTAATTCTGATGTGGCTAGAGAAAAAGCAAAAGCCCAGAAGATGAAAGAGGATGCAGAAAAAGCGGAAGCACTGGAAAAAGAGCTGGAAGAGCTCAAACAGCAAAACATGACGGAAGCTGAGAAAGCAGAACTGGAACGCCAGAAAGAAAAAGCAGCAAATGAGAAGAGGATTTCTGATCTCGAATCTGCACTTGCAACGTCTCAGAGAGAAGCCCTATTAGGAAAAATCACTTCCATTTTTGCTAATGCAGGAATGAAAGGGGATGCTTACGCCGGAGCGATCAAAGCTTTTTCCAACATGAATGCGGATGATGCTCTTAAAGAAGCCCAGACCTTTGTTGATGGAATTTCCGCAGAAAATAAAGCGACACTTGATACTGCAAAAGCAGCTTGGGAGAAGGAAGCATTGGAAAACACTCCGAATCCGGGCGGCGGTAGTGGTAGCAAAGCTACAGTAAAAAGTGATGCTGCTGAATTTGCAAAAGCTTACTCAGCAAAAATGAACCAGGAAACTAAATCAGCGGACGATAACGCCCCTGTAAATATTTAAGTAAAGGAGATATAAATAATGGCTTTTATGAAAACAGAGCAGTATGAGTCCACTCCAAATATTCTCGAATCCGAGGTTGGACTTGTACTTAAAACCTACACAGCAGACCAGACAAATGCTGAAACAGTTGGAACTAAGAAAATTATTAAAGCAGGTTCCGTATATCCAACAAATGCGACAGGCGCAATCGGCATTGTATTTGAAGATGTTGATATGACAGATGATACCAAGAGACCAATTTCCGTGATTGTCGCAGGACGTGTTCTTGAAAAGAGACTTCCAGTAACAGTTGACACTACTGCAAAAACAGAGCTTGAAAAAGCCGGAATTGTTTTTGTAGTCACAGAAGACCCAGTATTTTAAGGAGGTATGACAAATGCCATTTAATGTATTAGAAACAATCACAGAGGAAGAGAGACTTAATTTCTCCCAGAGTTTTGATGTAAAAAGACCCGGCATCCTCGGTACCATTTTCCCAGATACAAAGACCCAGTATCTGAAAGCAGAGTATTACAGACTTATGGCTGGACAGCGACTGCCAGAGGTAGCTTTTGTTCACGCACTTGATACCGAAGCAGAAATCGGTTCCAGACCTGGTTTTGAAAAGGTATTGACCGAGAAACTTTTCATCAAGAGAAAAATCAATCAGTCTGAGAGATTACAGCAAGCTATTGAAAATGGTGTTCCAGATGACAATAATCTCAAAAAATTTGTATTTGACGATGCAGCCAATCTTTTTGAGGGCGTAGTCGCAAGGGCGAATGTAATGAAAGGCCAGTTCCTTTCCACTGGTATTGTAAAAATCAAGGAAAATCATGTGGATATGAGCATTGATTACGGCGTTACATCTGATGCAAAAGTAACACTCACTGATTGGTCTAAGCCAGACGCAGATATCATGGGCGATATCCAGAAGATGGTAGCCATTGCAGAAGATAACGGATATGTGGTAAATAAAGCTCTTACTTCTCTCAAGATGATTAATTACATGCGGAACAATACTGCAATGCAGACCGCAGTTCTTGGAGCTGCAAACAAACGTCTTCTGACAAAACAGGAGCTTGCAAATCTGCTTATGCAGGAGTACGGATTCACAATTGATCGTTGTGATGAAAAATATCGTTACAGAAAAGCAGATGGAACTTTGAAAACAGGAAGATACTTCAAAGAAGATGTGTTTACTCTGTATGAAGCAAATGCGAATGGCTCCTTTGGCTCTGGACTTTGGGGTGTAACACCAGAAGAGCTTGAATACAGACAGTTCATCCAGGAAGAGAACCGTTCTTTCGTAACTCTGTCCATGTGGGCTACACCAGATCCAGTTGCAGTATGGACAAAAGCGTCCGGTATGTTTGTTCCTGTTGCACCAAAAGCCAACGGCGGTATCGTGATCGGTACCAAAGCGGGGGAATAAACGGGCATAGTCTTGATGAGAACAGCCAGTCACCAACTGTAGCAAGTTTTGATGATACATCGAAACATAAATATACAGAAAGCGAGCTGTCTAATATGACTGTATCTCAGTTAAGACAACTTGCAAGTGATAACGGCTATGCCCTGACAGCAACTAATAAGGCTGGAATAATATCAGAGATTTTATCTCAGCAAAGGTAGGTGATTAAATGGACGAACAGCTTATAGAGGATTTGACAAATTATCTTGAAGATGATGCAGAAACTGCGAGGATGATTCCTCTTTCAGCAAAGAGGGCTATTCGTTCATTTAAGAAGAAAAGGAATTATCCTTCATCTTACAGTGATGAGAAAATAAATTCCGATATGGAAAACTGCTATGATTGCATATTTGATTTGGCTCTTTTCTTTCTTGTGAAACAGGGAGCTGAATTTCAAGGATCACATTCCGAATCTTCTGTAAACAGAAATTGGACTTCCGAAACTGAAATTTATGTAAATCATGGTGTTTTTCCATTTATCGGATTCTAAGATGGTGTGTGCGTGATACGTCAATCCTCCCACGTATCGCAGGGGTGCTTCAAGCTAGGTGGGTAGAAGCAATATCTTAAAAAATGGGAGTGATGGAAAGGAATAGCGATGGGATGTGAACACGAGTGTATCAACGAACACCGCTTGCAAGAATTGGAAAGTGCCGTCCGTGAGATGAAAGAAAAGCATTCCAAAAGGGATGAAGGCTTTTTTAATCGTATCAATGCATTGGAACAGAAAATTGCTTTATACAACAATGATCTGGGACACATCAAAGATACAGTTGACGAAATGAACGACAATTTAAAAGCGCTCATGGAAAAACCAGGAAAATTACAGGACAAAATTATTGCTTATGTTATAACTGGCATAATTGGTATTGTTTTAGGCTTTGCCCTTAAAGGCATTTTCCCGGTGTAATATTGGTTCCACTAACAGGGAGGACGGTGGAATGGATAATTATAAAGACTTTTCGGAAGATGAAAGAATCTTCTATTTGCATGAAGCTGGATTTGATTCCAGAGAAAAAGAGTTATTCCAATTGCGTGTTTACGAAGAAAAAACACTTGCAGAAGCTTCAGAAATCATGGGCTACAGCCCAAGAACAGTAGACCGCATAAACAGAAAATTAAAGAAGAAAATTATGAAAGTCGCCCCGATGTATTGTCGGGGCTTTTCTTTGTATTCATAAAATGTGGCGTATTTATGGCGTTATCGTGGCGTGTTAATCAACCTCTTATTATTGTAAAATATAGTTATAAAAACAAGGGAGGTTTGAGATATGCAGTATGGTAATCCGTATTTTGCGCAACCATTTCAACAAATACAGCCGTATCAAGATAGATTAGCACAATTACAGAATAGTTATCAGCAGGCAATGCCATACGGACAGGCACAGATTCAGCAACCAATACAACAAATGCCACAAGTGCCACAAATCCCCATGCTACAAGGACAGATGGTTGATGGCATTGATACTGTAAAGGCAAAAGATGTGGATATGTCCGGCAATCCTGTTTACTATCCAAAAACTGACGGTACAGAAGTTTACCGAAAACAGTTACAGGCAGATGGCAGAAGCCGAATTTTCACTTATAGACTTGTAAATGAAGGAGAACAGCCAGAAAGCAATAACACAAATCAAGTTGATATTGTTTCGCTGATTAACCAACTTCGTGATGATGTTCACGCAGAGATTTCTGAAATTAAAGAATTATTGCCAATACAATCTGAACCGCCCAAGACACAGAAGGGAGGTAATCAGAGATGAATTTCAACCCAAATACAATAATGAAACAAAAAATTCAGCAAATGATTTCTCAAAGGTTCGGAAGTGTTGATAACATGATGAACGATATGAGTAAATTTGCTGGAAACAATCCAACATTAAAAAATGCTCTGGATTTATACAAACATGGTGATACAGAACAGTTGCATCAAGTTCAGCAAAATATATTTAAAGAAAAGAATTTTTCTCCCGAAGGAATTTTAGAAAAATTTTTAGGGATGAAATAACTTCCCCATAATTGGGTGATTTAGAATCGCTACAATTTGGGATGACAGCCGCGGATGTCTCCTATTGTAAATAAAATTTAAGGAGACTAAAAACATGATGAATGGTTCAAATTATAGTCTTAGCGACATTGCAGCCGCTACAGGCTCTAATAACCGTGCAAACGATATGTGGGGCGGCGATGGTTTTTCCCTTATCTGGCTTGTCCTTATTTTCGCAATCTTCGGCTGGGGCGGTTTCGGCGGCTTTGGCGGCTGGGGTGGCAATGGTGGAAACGGTACAAATGGTGCAGGTTTCCAAGGATGGGCTACCCGTTCAGATATCAATGAGAGCTTTGCTCTGAATGATATTCAGAATGGTATCAGAGGTATTCAGCAGGGCATTTGTGATAGCACATATGCGCTTAACAATACCATGCAGAGCGGTTTTAACGGCGTGAACGTTGGAATGCTTCAAGGTTTTAATGGCGTTCAGCAGGCAATCAATGCTGATACTGTAGCCGGTATGCAGAATACCAATGCATTACAGTCTCAGTTAGCAAATTGTTGCTGTGAAACAAGAGAAGCCATCCAGGGTATCAACTATAACCTGGCCACCAACACTTGTGCATTGCAGAACACAATGAACAATAACACCAGAGACCTTCTGGAAAATCAGAATAGCAACACAAGAGCAATCCTTGATTTTCTGACCCAGGATAAGATCGCAACATTACAGGCAGAGAATTCTGATCTGAAACGTGCTGCTTCCCAGGATCGCCAGTCTGCATTGCTTACAACTGCAATGGCTTCTCAGACACAGCAGTTAATAAATGCAATCAATCCTGCTCCGATTCCTGCATTCCAGGTTCCGGCTCCATATGCATACGCAGGATGTAGCACATATGGTAATGGTTGTTGCTAAGTAACTCACCCTTAGAGGTTGACTAAATTCTAAGAGGTGGGTTGCGGCTCACCTCTTATTGATTGAGAGGTAAAAAATATGGTATGTAAGAATGTTTGTAAGCTCTGCAATCACCTTGTGCTGTCTACTGCGGTTGCATTTACAGGTGGAAATCTTGTGGTTACTATCCCGGAAGGAAGCTACAATAATGGAGAAAAATACTGCATTGTTTTAGCACAATCTATTCCGAATACAACCACAATTACCGCCCCAGTGATGATTCAGATAGGAACAGGAACAACCTTGTATCCGTTAGAGAATCGTTGTTGTGCACAGGTAACAGCATGTGGCGTTAGAACCAGAACAAAATATGCAACCAGAGTTGCAACAAGTGCTACTGGTGGAGCGTTCAAAATGTTAGGAAATCCGGCATGTAGTCCGAACAACAGCCTGACTGCAATCAATGGTACAGCCCCAACAGCAGAAAATGTTGTACAGGCTGTGAAGAGGGGAGGTATCGTGAATGCATAAGACAGCAATGGAAATGGGAAAATGGGCTATGGAAAAAGCCAAAACACATGGCTTTGATAATCTCAGTGCTCAAGACTGGGACGATTTGAAAGACTGCATGGAAGCAGTAAAATGTGCGATTTGCGCTGATAAAGATTATCGCATCGTGGAAGCTATGGATGAATGCGAACAGGAAGAAAAATATCTTGGACGCATGGGATATGACCGTTACCGCTATTCAAATGGGCGTTTCGCTCCAAAAGGTAGGGGAACCAGAAAAGGTTATAGACCGTATCTGTACATGGAAGATGATGACTGGATGGACGAGTATTTAAACAATCCAGAATTTGAGCACAATATGTACCGCATGGGATATCATCCAGACCGTAGTGATATGGAAATGGGTGACATGAATCGGAAGAAATCCAGATATGGTGAATCCTATGATAGATACGATGAGAATCGTAGACACTATCATGATTCTAAGGACACAGAATCCAAAAGAAAAATGGATGATTCCATGAAAGAGTACACATCTGATATCATTCGCAACCTCACAGAGATGTGGTCTGATGCAGATGCAACGCTCAGACAGTCAATGAAAACTGATCTGACCCGTCTTGTACAGCAGATGAATTAGCACAATAAATGAATTAAGTCCTTGTCGCAAATTAATGCGGCAGGGGCTTTTTATTATGGAGATTGATTATGAAAAAATGCATAATAAATGTTCTGGGAACAGCATATACAATTGAACCAAGAAATTTAAAGGACAAAGATTACGATGGTTTCACAGATAACACTAATAAATTGATAGTTATACGATCTGATAACCAGAATGAAGTTGGAGATTTTGATTTCTTACAGAAAAGGCAATTAAGACATGAAATTATTCATGCATTCTTATCAGAAAGCGGATTGCAGTGTAATTGGAAACATATGGAGCAGTTCGGGCACGACGAAACTACGGTTGATTGGTTTGCAATTCAGTCTCCGAAGATTTTCGAGGTATTTAGTGAACTTGATTTAATTTGAAAAGGATGGTGATAAACCATGCTACGACAATTCTACATGAATGGGGACTTATGGAAAGTGCAGTTCGTATCTCCACATGACAGCGTGTTAATTGACCGTACAGGAAACAGAACACTTGGAGTATCGGATTATTCCACCCATATTATTTCGATTGCAAACAACCTGCATGGCGAACTTTTAAATCGTGTATTTATCCATGAATTAGGTCATTGCGTGATGTTCAGCTACGGTTTACTGCCAGAGCTTCACCGCATGGTTAAGAAACGATATTGGGTGGACGCAGAGGAATTTGTATGCAATATTCTGGCAGACTACGGACAGTTTGTTATTGGCACAGCCAGAGATATTTTGGGAAACAAATTTACATATGTAGCTCCTGTTGGAGCAGAAAGGATGATTGTTGCATAATGGGAAAATTTGAAACAGCTGCAATTGTGGACGGACAGCTTTACCAGCCTGGAGAAGAAATTCCAGAATTTGGAAGTATTAAATGCGTAGATACATCAGAGCCAAGAAAATATATCGGTAATTCAAAAGATGCATCCATTTTAAATGATGTTATTGCAAGATATGCTTCCAACAAGTCTTCTTGCCTAATGACTGACACAGGCGAATACTATGAATTTGATTCAAAATTAAAAAAATTTGTTGTTCAAGAATCAATTTCAACAATTAACGAATCTGCGGATAAGATTTACGGAGTTTTAATGACTTTCATAAAAAAACTCAGTGACAAGCTTCAGCAAACTTCAACTCCAATTGTTTTCCGAGGAAGTGTAAGGAACGCAGAATTGTTACCCACTTCGCCACTAACAGGGGATATGTATAACATCGAAGAAAAATCGATCTACGGCGAAGCTGGTATGAATGTTGCCTGGACAGGTACTGAATGGGATCCGCTTGGCCCCGCTATTAATATGGGAGACTATATTCGGGTTGATTCAAAGGTGTTTACAGATTTACAGGAAACTGTTTCAAAATGTCTTATTATGCTAAATTAGGTGATTGATATGAGAGGATTAGTCCGTCAAAAGCAAAAAGTATATTGGTCACGGATATCCGAGAAAACAGAAGAATTAGACCGCATTAAAGTTTATGAGAAACCAGTTTTATACTCTTTTTCCGTATCATCCACTGCTGGAACGCCGGAAGAAATCGCAGCCGGAATAGTGCCGGATTATGACAGGTACATTACAAACTTTAATCGAAATTTTCATCCACAGGAAGCGGACATATTTTGGATAGATAGAATCCCACAAATAAGCGAGGATGGAAACCTTATTTTGGATGAAAATGGAGAGCCTACAGTATTGCCAGACTACACACTAAAGAAGATTTTAGACACACAAAAAGGCAATATTGCCAGATACGGAATTTCTAAAAGAGGAAACGAAAATGGGTAAGACAATAAAGTGTACCTTGTCGCAGAAATCAATTCAGAATGCTATTGATGAAATAAAAAATTATCAAAAATCTTTAAGGAGAAAAAATGAAATCTTCATAAAAAGATTATGTGAATTAGGTATTCCAGTTATTGACCAAAATATTTTGGCAGCACAAGGCGATTCTGATAAGAACCACAATACTTACATCAAAATTAACAGTTTTGGTAATTATGCGGAAGCACACTTAATATGTGAAGGAATAAACCTTTTATTTATAGAATTCGGCGCAGGTATTCACTACAATGGTTCAGCCGGTTCCAGTCCACATCCAAAAGGAGAAAAATTTGGTTATACAATCGGTTCTTACGGACAAGGAAAAGGAAAAAACGATTCCTGGGTATATGTTTCTGATTCAGGCGAATGGGTACGTTCTTACGGTACAGAAGCTACAATGCCAATGTATAAAGCCAGTGTAGAAATCATTCAGAATATCCGCAAAATTGCCAAAGAGGTATTCTCTTCCTAAAGAAGATACCATAATATACTGAATGATACCAACTAATTATGTTATCATTACAGTGTTAAATTGTAGCATAAAATGCAATGCGTTCACTATGAAGGTGGGCGCATTTTTTATTGTGAGGTGACAGATATGCCGGACACAATAGAATCTCCTGTATTGGAAGTTTTTTCAAGGTGGGGAGCGGCTGTTTCTAAGATTACTGGCGCAGACAATTATTCCATGGATGGAAGCGAAACAAATGCTTCTGGAAAAATGGCATATGCACAGCTTTATATGCTTGGGAATCCAATTACAAGAGGTGACCTTGAAGGGGATGAATGCGCAACAATGCCATCGTTTCAAGTAAATTGCTTCACATCTGGGAGCAAAGCATTAACCAGATTGTATGAATTGGACAAGATAAGTCACAAAACTATGGTGAGCATGGGATTCCTCCGCACATACGGACCGGAGCCTATGTTTTTTGGTGACAGTGGAATCAAAAAGCTTGTAAGCCGATACAGCCGAATATATACAGGAACCTTATTAGATTAGGAGCAGAAATGCTTCTATTTTTTTACCAAAAAATATGAAAGGAGAATGCCGAATGAAAGCAGATAAATTACTTTGGCTGAAAGCAGCAGGAATTAGAGCTGTAAAAACAGTTGCTCAAACAGCGGTGGCAACCATTGGTACTGCAACTGTGATTGGCAGCGTTGATTGGAAAATGGTTTTATCCGCATCTTTGCTTTCTGGTTTTTTATCTTTGCTTACTTCTGTAGCAGGATTGCCGGAACTGAAAACAGACAAAGAAGAGTAGAAAGGCGGTGATCCGCTATCTCCCGGCACAGGGTTATGTGCATAAAACTTGAATTAAAGAAAGGAGCCTATCAAAATGGCAGATTTAACAACACTTGGCGTAACTTTTCATTACGGTGTTGAAACCGCTAAAGGAACAAAGCCAACTGCATTCACATGGTTAAAAAGATGTAGTTCCATCGGTGGAATTTCTCTTGATACAGAGCAGATTGACGTATCAGCTCTTGAAGACTTCATTACACAGTATGCGTCCGGTAGACAGGATACTGGTGGAACTTGGGATGTAACATTTAACCTTAATGCTGATGTTATCACAGCATTAAAGAAGCTTATGACTGATGCGGCAACAGGAAAGACAAAAGGATTTAGAGTTTGGTTTGAAGTTGTATTTCCAGACCTCGCTGATGCATTCTTTGTTATTGCAGACCCAGGGAAAAATATTCCATTGTCTGATATTGGACAGAATGAAGCAGCAACAATTCCGCTGTCTCTCATTATTCAAGAATACAAAGGCCTTGATACAAAAGTTGTTTCCGAAGAACTTACACAGGCTTTAGACATCGCAAAAGCAGTAGCAGATTCCACAGGCGCAATGGCACTCAGCTAATAAATATATCGGGAGGATTATAAAATGGTAACTTTCAATGTACATGGAAAAGAGTATAAGGTTGTATTTGGATATGGACTTCTTACAAAAACGGATGTTCTGGATAAAGTACAGGGAATTACAGATGGAAAAGAGAGAAGCCTTCAGAAGATGATTTCTCTTCTCCCAGAACTGCTTCTCGCTGGACTTCAAAAGAAGCACAAGGATGAGTTTAGTTATGAGAGTGATTCTGAAAAAGAAGCTGCTCTTGATAAAGTCTGTGACCTTTTGGATGATTACGAAGATGAAGGAACTGAGGAAAATCCCAAAAGCGGATTTGATTTATACCAACTTCTCGACAAAGAATTGGAGAAAAATGGTTTTTTATCCGGTCTACTGAATGCAGTAGCAAAAGCACAGGCATTGGAGAAAAATGCAACGAAGCTCCCACAGGATCACAAAAAGAAAAATTAACTTTTCGAGAAGTTGTTTACCAAGAGATTCTTCCTTTATACCTCTCTATTGGTGTATCTAAAGAAGAATTTATGGATTCTACCCCAACAGAGTTAAAGCCTTATCTCGAAGCTGAAAAGATACGGCAGAAGAGAAAAGATGCCGAACTTTGGCAAGCTGGCATTTATGAAACATCAGCCACATTCACAGCTGTTGCAAATGCTTTAATGGGGAAAAAATCCAAAGCAGAGTATTTGAAAAAACCTTTACTGGAATCAGCAGAAGAAGAAAAGCGTAAACAGGAAGGCATACTTTCCGAAGAAGAAAAGAAAAAACAGAGAAACGCACTTTTGACAAGCTTGCAACTCATGCAGGCAAACTTTGAGCTTAACCATGAAAAGGGCAGGCAGGGTCAACTACCCATCGCCTAAAGGTGATGGGCTTGTAACTGCCCAGTCGTAGTAACGGCTTACGCCTCCGACCTTTTATCCCCAATAGGCATTGCTGCCTAAAGTGGCGTTACATCATAGGGTGGCTGACAGCACCCTTTACAGCAAAGTTTACTCGGCTGCAACTGCATCAGGTACTTGACTATCTTCAAGATAGTTGATTCCCATGCGATACAGATTCATAGCTCCTATGCGGTCATCATTCGATTTATAACCGCAATTTTTACAGCAGAAAAGGTGTATTTTCTTATTGCGGTTAGCCTTTTCAATGTGCCCACAGACAGGACAACATTGGCTTGTGTAAGCTGGATTAACCTTAATTACAGTGGATTGATTTTGCTTTGCCTTGTAAATAAGTTTCTGTTCAAGGTCATAGAAAGGCCAAGACACAGATACGTAACGGTCTTTCGTTCTAACACGCTCGGTAGCATTACGAATACCCGACAAATCTTCAAGAACAAACAATGTATGCTTTGGGTTGTTCTTCACGAGTGCCTTTGATACTTGGTGATTTACATCCTGTATCCAACGGTTTTCTCGTGAACCAATAGCTTTCATTCTTCGTCTTGCAGATGGAGTCTGACGCATTTGAAGTTCTTTACGAAGCTTGGAATAATTGGCCCGTTTCTGTTTAATAGCTTTACCACTAACAAATCCGGACTTATGTTTGCTGTCATAAGTTGCAACAACAAAGTTAATACCTCTGTCAATACCTACAACATTACAGATGTCAGAAATATCACTTTCCTTGACGTCATAGGTTACAGGTATATGTAAAAAATACTTGCCATGTTTATTTACAAGCTTGGCAGTACCAAATTTATAAATTGTATGGTCGAAATATTTAGACATACCTTCAGCAAAATATTGCAACTTTACACGACCGTTCAAGGTGTTTACCGAAAAGCGATTCTGTGTTAGGGAGTAATCTCTATTCCAAACAAGGTCGTACTGAGGTTTCTTGAAAGACGGCTTAATCCACTTGGATTCGTTCTCAAGAACAGTTTTGTATTTGGCAATAACAGTCTTAAATACAGACTGAGCCATTTGCGATCTAAGTTCAAATCTTTCACGAAGCGTAAAATATAAAACCTTATTCAGAGAAAATTGTTTTAAGTCATGTGTACGGAATACATAATCTGAAACATAATTGCAAGCATCACAATAAACAGACATTGTTTTATTAAGCAAAACTTTATCTGCATCCGTTGCAACTATCTGAACTTTTGCAGTTATAGTTATCTGTTCCATAAATGTACTCCTTTCATTGATATTTCACTAATAGTAGTATATGATATTTATCAGTGAAAGTCAACATATAGGGGTAATCTATGGATAATAGATAACGATTTACAAGGCTCCTCCCACCGCCTAAAGGCGGTGGGTTTCTTCCTATGACAAACGAAAGGATTTTAATTATGAAAAAGGCGGACAAGATGAATAAAAAGTCTTGTCTGCCCTTATTTTTTTGATTAAAAGGAGGTGTTTTTATGGCTGAAAATACCATTGATACCCTTAATATACAGATTAGCAGCAGTACAGCAAAAGCTGTTAGGGCTCTGGAAAATCTGTCTCAAAAACTTACTGGCGTGAATCGAGCATTAAATAACGTAAACACAGGTGGACTTCGCAACTATGCGAGAGATATTGGGAGAGTATCTGCATCCATAAAATCTTTAAATGGAGTGAAGATAACAACTCCAAATCTTTCCGGGCTATCACGCCAACTTGCTAGTATATCCAACATAAATTTTTCAGCATTAGATGGAAGTGGTAATTCCATTAAAGATTTTGCAACTGGGTTATCTGCGCTTAATGGGCTTCAAAATGTTACCATTCCAAAAATAGACGCCAAAAACATTAATTCAATTACAAGGGCAGTTGAAAAGCTTGCAAAAATTGATGTTTCTGGTGCACAACAAACAATAGACAGTATACAAAGAGTGGCTCATTCGATGTCAATTTTGAATACTGTTGATTTTAGCGATTCCAAAATAATCCCTGGAATTAATGCTCTCAGAAGATTGATGAGTATTAAAACAAGTGATTTTGATGCATCTTCGCTGGACAAGATAACTGTATCACTTGGAACATTTTCTAATATACCGGATGTATCACAAAATTTGAATCGTTTTCTAGGCTCCTTACAAAGGCTTGCAAATTCCGGAAGCAGTATTGGAACTGTAGTAAATCAATTACCGTTATTGAGTATTGCATTAAAAAATACGGTTGATACTATTGCGTCTGCGAATACTGTACCTGAATCAATAAATCTTTTTGTGCAGGCAATAGGAAAATTAGCAGGTGCTGGGAATACAACAGGCCAGACAGCAAGTCAATTAAGCTTATTATCAAGAGAAGTTATAAATTTCTTCAATGTGATGCAAGGAGCACCACAAATTAGCGAAAACACTATTCGTATGACCGAAGCCTTAGCTCAACTGGCAAATGCTGGTGGAAGGATAAACGGTGTTACAAATTCAACTGTTTCCGCATTTTCAAGACTTTCAAGTGCAGCCGGCAGAGTCGGAAGCGCCGGAAATAAAATTACCTCAATATTCAGAAATGCTAGCTATGCCCTTTCTGGATTTTCAAACACTGCAAATAAAGCTTCAAAATCATCAAAAAGTTTGACTTCCCAAATAACAAGCCTATACGTAAAGTTTTTTACACTAAAAAGAATAATAACTGCCATATGGAAATCCATTTCTTCCGCTTCTAACTATGTTGAAACGCTAAATTATTTCAATTCGGCATTCGACCAGGTAACTGAAAAACTTGACACAAGTGGATGGAGAAACGCAGGGTTTGAATCAGCAGAAGAGTATGTAAGTTCTTTTGAGAAAAAAACAAAAGAGCTTACAAAAAAAATGACTGGATTTGAGATTTCGGACGCTGGAGATATGACACGAATATCAAACGGCGGACTAGGATTAAATCCGAATGACGTAATGAACTATCAAGCCACTTATGCACAAATGGCATCATCCATGGGGGCAACAGCAGATGCGTCAACAAAGGTTTCGCAGGCTTTGACCGAAATCGGGGCAGACCTTGCTTCTGTAAAGAACCTTGAGTTCAACGATGTATGGAATGATATGGCATCCGGAATAACCGGAATGAGCCGGGCTCTTGACAAGTACGGCATTAATATCCGTGTGGCAAATTTACAACAGGAACTTTATAATCTTGGAATTGACGCTACTGTATCAAGTTTAAGCCAATCGGACAAAGCTATCCTGAGAACTATAACAATCTTGAATAGTTCAAAGTATGCATGGGCGGACTTATCTAGCACGATCAACCAACCAGCTAACCAGGTTCGTATGCTAAAATCAAACTTTGAATCACTTGCAAGAAGTATAGGAACTCTACTACTTCCGATTGTTGCTAAGATTCTCCCGTATCTTAATGGACTTACTATGGCGTTAGAAAGAACATTTTCATGGGTTGCTAAATTGTTCGGAATCAAAATTTCTGATTATGTTTCTTCAACCGGAAAAGCTTCAGTTGACATGGGAGACATAGCAGATAGCACAGATAATGCTGCATCCGGGCTCGACAACGCAAACGACAATGCGAAAAAATTACAGAAAACTCTTTCTGTTCTTTCCTTCGATGAATTGAACCAGTTGAATGATAACAAGACATCAAGTTCAAGTGGAAGCTCGGGCAGCGGGGCTCTGGGAAGTGCCCATATACCAGAACTGGACGCTGCTTTCGATAAAGCACTTTCTGATTATCAGAAAGCCTGGGACGAAGCTTTTTCTAACGTTGAAAATAAGGCGCAGGCCGTATCTGATAAGATTGTCAAGGCCTTTAAGCAAATTAGAAAGGCAGCAAAGCCAACTACTGCCGCAATAAAGAAGCTTTATAATGAAGGCTTAAGCAGACTTGGAAATTTTTCGATTAATGCTTTGAAAAATTTGTGGAAGAATTACCTACAGCCAATCGGTAAATGGTCATTATCAAACAACTCAGGACTTCCAAGATTTTTCAACATTACGAATGATTTACTGACAAAAATTAACTGGTTAAAGCTCCAGACTTCTTTAGAGGGATTCTTCACCATGCTTCAAAGGCCTACCAAATTTGTCTGGACAGGCTTAATGGATTTTTACGAGCATTTTCTCGTTCCGGTTGGAACTTGGACGATGAATAGCGCAATTCCGCAATTAGTTGATGCGTTGACCAGTTTTGGAAAAAACATTCATTGGGAAGAACTTAATAAATCACTGAAAAATTTCTGGGATGCATTGGCTCCATTTGCAAAGAATGTAGGACAAGGTCTTGTGGATTTTTATAAAGATTTACTTAATGTCGGAGAGAACTTCATCAATTCAACTGTTCCTGGAGGTCTAAATTCTATCGCAGAAGCAATAAAAAATATAAGTCCCGAAACAGCACAAGCTATAGGAAAGAGCCTCGGCCAAATTTCTTTGGCGATTCTAGGATTCAAAGGTTTGTCGTTTATTGGAAGTATCATCGGAACAGGAAGCCCTCTTGCTAAAGGATTAGCCATGTTGGCTAGACATCCTTATGCAGCAATGGCGCTTGGAATTGGCGGAATAGTGCTCGCACTTGATAATTTTGGCGTGATTGATGTTGATTGGGAATGGATTTGGAGTAGCATTGATAGAGTAAAAGAAGCAATTCAGAACTTCATGGATAAAGTAGACTGGACTTCCGTGAAAGACGCACTTGGAAATTTATGGAATGCATTTCAGCCATTTGCAGAAGGATTCGCAGATGCATTGATTGATGCATTTACAGCCTTAACAAATATAAGTGCAGATATACTGAATGGAGTTGCAGGCGCAATTAATTACTTGGCAGAAGCTCTTGACGGAACAGACCCGGAATTAATAAAGCAAGTAGGATATGCTTTTGGCATATTGTTCGCAGTAAAGATATCTGCTGATTTTGCTACAAAGCTTATCAATATAGCGGGCGCTATCACAACTTTCGGAACTTCCTTGGCCGGAGGAAGCGTGGCTGCGGCTACAAGTGGATTTGCAAAAGCATTGTTAGGACTTAGTGCCGCATTAGTCGGCGTATATATTGGAATGAAAGCAACAGAGAATGAGGTCGGGGAAGCTAAAGATGTATCTGGATATGGTACCGATATGGCAAAAGGTTTTAACGATTTAAGTACTGCGGTTGAAAGCTTAGGGACAAAAGCTGGGATTTCAGAAGAAGATTTGGGGAAATTAAACACAGAGCTCGAAAACATGAGAGATCAAGGGCTGATTTACGACCCTACTGCAATTCAAAATTTTGCCGATAAGTTATATGCTGCCGGAATAAAAGCCGATGACCTAAAAAATTCTATAGCTAACTCATCTGAGGTTACTGACCAGTTGCGAATTTCGTTGGAAGATGCAGCCGTAGCAGCGGAGTTCAAAGGAGCCAACGGAATCGATAAGCTTTCTGGGGCTCTGGATGGAATGTATGGCGCTGGAAAAATAAGTCTTGATCAGTACAAAGAGTTAAATAATTATCTCGAAACTCAAAAAGGTGCAACAGATGCAACACAGCAATATTATGAGCTTGAACAAAAACTTGTTAATATGGGAGTTAAATCAGAAGAGCTTTCCAACTATATTCCTCAAAACATAGGGAGAGCTACAACTGGCTCACAGACTTATCTGGATAATTTTAATGTTTCTGTAGTTGTTGAAAAGTTAAAATCTCTTAAAACAGAATCTGACAAAGTTTCGTTCGCTCACATGATTACAGAGACATCTAATACTATAGATTCTATGGGCGGATTGTGGGAAAATGGCAAGCAGATACTCGGAGAAAAAGCTCTCGCAGTACATGACGAAATCCAAAAAGGTTTACAACCAGACGAAGACGGATATTACAAGTTGGCAAACGGCCAGATGGTGCAGTATGGTAATGCTATCAAGGATAACGAGACAAAAGTACAAAATACATTAGGTGATGTACTTAAAAAAGCCTTGAGCGAAGAGGGAGTGTTGCCAGAAGGTTATCAACTGATGTGGGATGCAGCAGGATATCACATTGATGGATATACAAAGAAACTGGAAGATAGTGGAACCACAGAAAGAATTAAAAAAGCATATGAAGATGCATTGAACTTGAGTACCAGTCTTAATTCAAGCCTAGAAAAGGATGGAGGATCATTAGCCGAAAATGTAGTCGCAGGGTACGAAAACTACATGAAGGGAACGGGCAAAACTAATGTTTCTTCAGCAATGAAAGACTGGGCTAAAAACGGAATTACCGGAGCCGTTGAAACCAGCCTGGAAATCCACTCTCCATCAAAAGTATTTGAAAAATATGCAGAGTATTCAGAAGCAGGATTTTCAAACAAGATAAAATCACTTTTTCCTGTAACTGCTATTGCAATGATAAACTGGGTAAACACGGGAATAGTAAACCCGGTAACAACTTCACTGAAGATCACATCCGATTCATCCGGGCTATTTTCTGGTTTTGCGCAGAAAGCTATATCTGGATTTAATTCTGGTATAACATCAAAAATCTCAAGTACGGAAACTATAATTGACTCACTAATTAGTTCTATCGAGAGGAAATTTGATGGATTTTCAGAAAAGTTCTCACCTATAGGAAACAAGTACATTTCAAAATTATGCTCAGGAATGAGCAGTGAAAGAGGTCTTCTTCTCCAAACCTGCTCAGAACTAGCGAGCGAAATAAAAAGTACCTTTGATGGAATTAGTTTATATTCCGATGGACGAGATATGGCCCAGGGATTTGTTGACGGAATTAAATCCGTTCATTTTCCAAACTTGAGTTATCGAATTTCGGGATATTCGCAGCATTATGTGAATGGACACAGAACATCAACGCCTATTTACAGCCCGAACTGGTACGCCAAAGGCGGTCTTTTTAATGGTGCACAAGTAATTGGTATCGGTGAAGCTGGTGCCGAGGCCGTTCTTCCGTTGGAGAATCCGAAAACCATGAAAAAGATTGCTGACAGTATTACATCCAACATGGACAATTCTGCCGAAATGGGATTAACTAAAGACGAAATTAAGCAGGCTGTAGCCCAGGGGGTTGCAATGTCCATGAGCATGAACAGTGGAAATAAGAATCCGCAGTACATTATGAACAGCATTATCCTGGACGGAAGCGAGATTGCAAAGGCAGTGTCAAAAGCCCAGAAAGATACAAACAGCCGCTTCAACCCGTCCCCGGCATATTGATTTTTGACTGATTGTGTGGTATAATTTCTTCAATGAAGAAGTACACACTGTCTTGAATTTTTGAGCCGCTAAGAAGAAATTAATATTTCTCGATTTTGAGGAATTTTTATCTTACTTGGCGGCTCTTTTTATTTTAACCGTTAATTTTGGTAAAACCAACAGGCTAGACCGATCATCGAAAAGCGGAAATGCCTTGCCGCCTGCCTGTTGATTTACATACAGTTCAAGGCACTCTTTTATACGAAAGGCAGGTATCAATCTATGGCAAGAAAACCACTTAGCAAGAAAATCAGATTTGAAGTATTCAAAAGAGACAAATTCACATGTCAATATTGTGGACGAATGTCACCAGACGTAATTTTGGAAGTAGACCATATTGAGCCAGTAGCAGAGGGCGGAGATAATGAGATTACAAATTTAATTACTTCGTGTCGCGATTGTAATAGAGGAAAAGGCAAAACTAGAATTTCAGATTCCAAAGCAATATCATTACAACAGGAAGCATTAAAAGATCTTGCAGAGAAAAAAGAACAGTTGGAAATGATTGCTGAATGGAAGAAAGAGCTACTCGATTATGATAATATGGCAGTAAACATGCTAACTGAATATTTTGAACAATTGACAGGGTGTAATGTAAACGATAACGGACGCAAAGAAATAGGAATCTGGTTGAAAAGATTTTCAGCAGATAAAATTATGGACGCAATGGAAAAATCCGTAAAATCATATTGTAAAGAATTTTCATACGATGAAATTGTAATGGCATTTTCAAAAATACCAGGAGTGTGTATTAATCACTCAAAGGGGGATAATAAGTCAAATTATTATTTCAATTATATCAAGAAAGTTTTAACATCACGAGGAATAGAGTTTAATTCAAAACTTTTAAAATATTATGTTGAAACATATTTAATCACAGAAGAAGATTTTGCGGAGGAAAAGAAAAATAAACGGTATTTGAAGATATTTGTCAAATATCCAAGCGTTAAATTTGATAAGGATAAATTTGCACAAAACTATATGATGGATAAATGTTTTGTAGGAATACTAGATATTGACGGCGAAAAGAGCATAAAAAATATTAAATATGGGCTTGATTTAGAAAATAATGGATATTTCTTTTCTGAAAGATATTCGCCGCAAAATAGAGTTAGCTTAATTCCATACCTTAATGGTTTCACAGAATTGTTAAGAGAGTATTACAGGGAATACTATCAAACATACAATGAACCTCACCCAGTTTTAACTACTGAACAAGGATTAAGGCTTTTAAATCATTATGCGTCAAATAAATATTGGTCGCATTGTGTTACCAGGGAAGACTATGGTAATATGTTTTCAATGCTTAAGTTAGGGAAAGAATATGGCGAAAAAGCGCAAATGCCAGAAGCTATGTTTTCCTGCGGAGGGACTATTTGTGCTGAAAAATGTGCAGAATATGAAAGCGAGGAAAGAAAAAAGCATGATTTTAGACCTTAAAATAAATTAATTTTTTTAGACGCACAAAAGACGCATAGTAGACGCACTCAGATTAAGATTTAGATAAAGATTTAGATAAAGGTTTAGATTAAGATATAGATTTAGATTAAGAAAAAGAGAAAGAATTATATTTTGAATAATATCTAACGATATTATTATGTCAGATAAATCTGACACAGAATGGGACAAGGAGGACACACTATGATATTTTGGCTATCAGTAATCATTTTTACAGTCGGTGTTGTTATTCTGATTGCAAATAGAATAGGCGAATTTTTAAGCTACAAATATGAGTATTCAAACACAAGTGAATTTATACTAATCTTCGGTGCAGCAGTTGCCTTTATCGGTGCAGTATGGCTTTTGATTGCTGGATTGCCTTTAGTAACAAGCCAGACTACAATTACTGCCACTAAACAGGCTAACATCGAGAAATACAAGGCACTAACCTATAAACTGGAAAGTGAAGCTTGCCGAGATCAATTCGGACTTCTAAGCAAAGAAATTATTGACGAAGTGCAGGATTGGAATACAGACATCACCTACTACAAGTCTATGGAGGATAACTTCTGGATGGGAATCTATTACCCGGATGTATACGGTGATTTGGGAACGATTGATTATGAGATGTACGATAGTAATTAATTGACATGATAAAATAACCAAATCCGTTTCAAAAACCTCTCGCCAGATAAAATATAGGCACAAGCCAAGAAAATTGATTTTTGAGTAAAGAAATTAATTAATTGTGGAGAATTAAAACATATGAGCCAAATAGGAACAGAACTTCCAACAGAATATTCAGACCGTTTCGATAAATTAAGACAGAATAGGGCTGAGGTAAGCTTTTACAAATATGGCACAGCAAAGGATAACTTCGGGGAGAAGTTAGTAAACGCACTGGAATCCCACGATATGTGCATCAAAAAGTATCGTGAGACTGGGAACACAGAATATCTTTGCGATGCAGCTAATTATTTAATGTTTGAATTTATGTATCCACGGATTCCGAATGCGTTTTTCAAAGCGACAGATAGCGGAGAGAGTGCCGGAGTTTCCGGAACACCAATTAATCAGCTGAAGGAGAAATGGTATTGATGGACTTTAAACAGACTTACTTTTCCATCTGGCAGGAAATATGGAATCTACACAAGAAGTACGCTTTTATCTCAAAGGACGATATTCCGCAGTGGGAAAATCTCACCATGGAAGCAAAGCAGATTCATGATAAATACTCCGATTCGGTCGGCGCAAAATTTGCCGAAGCTCTTTTGATTGCTGTAACTGCGGAAATTGATAGAAAAGCAAAATAAAAATGCCAGGTGAACTCACCTGGCATAGAAAATCATTCATTTACTTTTCCAATAATTTGATCATTTCTGACGAAAGTATTCTTCCAATATCTGGAATCGTGAAAATTATTAATATCATCAGCTAAAACAAAGTAGCAATTCTCTGGAACCGTGTATGGTCCAAAACTTCCTCTTGGAGTTTCGTTCGCAAACGAAAAATCAATCTTAGAACCACATATATAAATATTTCCGTTGTCAATTTCGATTGTTTCTCCAGGCAAACCAACAACTCTTTTTGCCAAAACCTCTTCTTCATCATCGGGATAGTGGAAAAGTATAACATCATATCGCTTTGGAGATGAAAAATAATAGCAAATTGAATTATATGTACTATCCTCATAGGGATATGTAGTGTACATAGGAGCATTATTTTTTGTCGAAAAACCTATCGGCAAATGAGTTAATGCAATTCCGATTCCGGCTCCTGCGACCAATAAAATAATTAAAATAATAATCAAACGTTTCTTCATTCTAAACTTCCTCTTTATATTTTTAACCTTTAAATATTCGACCACATTCCTTGCACTGATATTTGGTAGAAAACAGACCATGACCGATTATCTGGACATTGGCACTTCTGCAAGACCATTTTGGACATTTTATTTTTCCTGTTATCTTGTCTATTTTCTTTCTTTTTCTCATTTAAAATCCCCCTCTTTAGTATGATATACATATTTTACCACTTCAAAATGAATAGTGGAATAGGAAATTTGAAAAAAGTTAAAATAATGGTTGATTTCATTACTGTTCAGGGGATAACTAGACTTAGGAAAATCCATCTAAAGGAAAAATTGATAGTTTCATAAAGATTGTTGGGAATAAATGATACCATAGTATACTGAATGATACTTTCACCGTATGTTATAATATAAAATCATAATAAGCAAATTTTAAAGCGTTTACCTTTCTGGGTAGGCGCTTTTTTCGTGCGTAAAAATACATGAGGGTTAGCATATGGCAGAAGTATTTTTAAAGGTGGATGGGGTAGCATTGCCCTGTCCTTCTTCTTTTACATGGGGATTGCAGGATATATCGGCATCAGAATCCGGCAGAACAGACGATACGACCATGCACAAAAACAGAGTTGGACAGAAACGAAAGCTGTCTGTAGGTTGGAATGGCCCAGATTGGGACACTGCTTGCAAAATTATACAGGCAGTAAATCCAGAGTACATACAGGTCACATATCCAGACTTGCTATCTGCAAACAAGCACGAAACCAGAACATTTTATGTTGGTGACAGGGAATCCCCTTTTAAGTGTTGGTGGATAGGCAATGAGCGCATGGAAGGACTTAGTTTTGATTTTATCGAGAGGTAAGATATGCGAAATTTATCAACTGAATTTAAGTTTCAACAGAATAGTGGGAACCGTAACTATCTGAAATATGCAGATTTTACCTTTACGGACGGAAGCACATTATCCATTACCGACAAAGATTTATGGTCTAATGGTTTTAAATTTGAGGATGCAGTATCGCAAAGCGGTTCTTTTGATATCGGCGCAGCTATCGTAAATAAGCTGACATTGCAGATCAACAACTTTTCTGGCAACTACACAGATTACATCTGGGACGGAGCGAGAGTCGTTTGCCATATTGGGCTTGAATTATCTACTGGTATTGAAAAAATCCGTATCTGTACCATGACAGTAACAGATGCGCCATATCAGAACACAGCTATTATTAGCCTAACTTGCGAAGATTCTATGCGATTATTTGACCGTGATTATTCTGATAGCAAGCTGGTATATCCGGCAACCAGATTGCAAATCATCCAGGATGCTTGTGAGGTCTGCGGCGTTACATTACAATCTACAAGGTTTGATAACGATGATTTCGTAATTCAGAATCGACCAGATGATAGCAGTATTACTTTCCGACAGGTAATTGCATGGGTAGCACAGATGGGCTGTCAGTGGGCGAAAACAGATGCATACGGCAGATTATGCCTTGACTGGTACAAAAATGAAGTACCGGAAAATTTTTATAATAAGGCAGAAGTTCCATGGAAGGATATTGAAGGGAAAGACATCTTAGATACTACTGGCGCACAGATTATCACTGTTATGCAAAAGGGTATTACAGCCATAGATACAAATGGATTCACACCATGGCTGTATGATGTCGAAATAACAGGTGTAAAAGTTACAGAATACGTTGAAAATTCTTCTCAAAATGAAGTGAAAACATATCAGTCGGGGAAATCTGGATACGTTATTGAAATCAGTGATAATAAGCTGATTCAAGAAGGAACCGGCGGAACTATATGCCAGATTATTGCAGACAGATGTGTAGGCATGAAATTTCGTCCGTTTACTACTGGTGCTCTCACAAATATTGCGTGGGAAGCTGGTGACACCATTGCGATTTCCGATAGAAACGGAAAAAAGTATAAGAGCTTCCTAACTTCTGTTACTTTGAATCCTGGCGCATTTGAGCAACTTGAATGCAGTGCCAAGAGTGTATCTAGGAATAAGCAGAAACAATATAGCCTTAATCAACAAGTACAGGCAGAAAACAAAAAAAATTTAAGAGATGAACGTACTGCCAGAGAAAAGGCAATAGAGGATCTATCTAATCGCTTAGCGGAATCTTCTGGCGTTTACACTACTGTAGAACCACAACTAGACGGAAGTAACATTTATTACCTGCACAATAAACCAAATCTAGCAGATTCCAATATTATCTGGAAAATGACTGCGGAAGCGTGGGCTGTTTCTACAGATGGTGGGCAACATTGGAATGGTGGTATGACGGTTGATGGTGATGTAATTGCCAGAATCCTTACTGCTACAGGTGTTAATGCAGATTGGATTAATACGGGGACCATTAAGGCTATTGATAAAGATGGAAACACCACATTTATGGTGGATATTATCACAGGCCGAGTGGTAATCAACGCCGATAGCGTACAAATCAAGGGCAAAGATATTGATATAATTGCAAAGGAAAAAGCAGAAACAGAAGTTAATAATTTTATCAGTAACACATACACAACTGATATCAATAATTTACAGTCTCAAATCGATGGACAGATTGAGACTTTTTTTTATGATTATGAACCAACTTTACAGAATATCCCGGCTTCTGGATGGACTACAAACGAAGAACGAAAGAAACATGAGGGTGACTTATTTTACTGGAAATCTAAAGGATATGCTTACCGTTTTATGCAAGATGGGGCAACATGGAAGTGGCAATTAGTACAAGATACCGATATCACGCTAGCACTTGCCGCAGCAGAAAAAGCACAGGACACAGCAGATCATAAGCGTAGAGCATTCGTCGTTCAGCCAGAACCACCTTATGACATTGGAGACTTATGGGCGCAAGGCGAAACTGGTGACTTGATGAGATGTAGAGTTGCTAGAGCAAGCGGTTCTTATGACTCTTCTGATTGGGAAAAAGCTTCAAAATATACGGATGATAGCTCTTTGGACTTATTTATCAATGGTGTTTTTAAAGATTCTCTTAATTCTTTAAAGACACAGATAGATGGAAAAATAGAAACTTGGTATCAGTCTACTGATCCTTCACTAGAATGGACAAGAGTAGAAGAAAAACCATGGATTGATATAGATGGAAACAAGATACTGGACACCAGTGGAAATGAAATCGTTCTAATTTGGGAATCAGAAAAAGCAGAGCACGAGGGTGACCTTTGGCACAATACCACAGACAATACTCAGTGGATATACAAATCTGGTATATGGATGCCACAATCCATTCCAGATGAACTACTAGATAAGATAGATGGAAAATCTTCTGTTTACATGGTCCAGCCAACACCACCATATTACAAAGGCGACTTGTGGGTAACAACCAACAGTGAAGGAAAGGCTTCCCTCAAAACTTCTACTGTAAATCGTGTTGGTGGAGATTTTGACGCATCCGATTGGATTGATTTCAAGTATGCCGATAAGGACGATATAAAAAACGCAATTGATAATTATGATACAAGTCTTGGACAGGACGCAGTGTTTAATAAGCTTACAAAAGGCGGAACGGAACAGGGAATCTACATTCAAGATGGAAAAGTATATATCAATGCAAAATATATTCTGGCTGGATTGCTTGCTGGTGAGAGAATTAACGGTAGAGGTCTAAAAGTTATTGATGATGACAAGAACGTAACCTTAGAAATAGATAGCAAAGGAAACGTCATCTTAGCTCCAAAAACTTTTTCCTTACAAGGGAAAACTGTAACAGAAATTGCACAGGAAGAAATAAACAAGTTGCCGAGAGAAAGCACTAATTTGATTTTGGGGTCACGACTTTCAGAGGATGATTTAAAAAAGGGGTATTTCGCCGTAACAGGAGATCGGGAATATTCTCAGCCTGATCCATTAGGCGGAACAAACGCTTTGAAACTAAATAACCTACCAGAAAAAACATCATATTATATTGCATTAACAACAAATAAGACCAAAAATCCTATAAGTAAGTCGGCTGGAAGATACCACATTTCTGTTTGGTTAAAATCGTCAATAATAAAAAGTTGTAAGCTTTCTTACGGTAATGTAAGCAAAATTTTTTCTATTAAATCGACATGGGAAAAATATAATTGGGTTGTAGATAGTACATCAACGTCTCCTGAGTTTAGGATTTTTTACATAAGTGATAGTGTTGGTGACTTAGAGATATTCCAACCAGAAATAACATTCGGGTACACGGATGAAGAAATTTTAAATATGCTGACAAATAACGGAAGTTTACAGGGTGTATATATGTCTGGAGGTCAATTATACATTAACGGACAGTACATAAAAGCACTTAGCATTGATTCTTCCGCAATAATGGCAAAAGCAATTACTTCCGATAAGATTTCCGTATCTGAGCTTGCTGCTCTGAGCGCAACTATTGCTGGCTTTGAAATTACAAATGGAACTATAAGCAAGTACACTAATGATTATAACCCATCTACTGGAGCCGGAAGTGGTATATTGATTTCTTCCAATTCTGGAGCGAACTTTATCAAACTGCTTAGGGCAGACTCAACAACGTTAACTATTGGAAACGCAGAAATACAAGGGATTAGTAACCAAAGACTCAATATAATACCAGACGCAGATTTAAAAGGAGACACATTCACATCAAACAAGAGAAATTTACTTGGAAAAACATCTTTCGGAGATGATGTGTTTGTGAGTGGCGGACTTACTGTCGTCGGAACAAAATCCATTGTTGCAGAGACCGAGTCCTACGGAAACCAAGCATATTACTGCTACGAAACTCCTACGCCAACATTAGGGGATTTCGGAGGCGGCATGATAGGTGAAGATGGTATTGCAATCATTTCGATTGACGATATATTCCGAGAATCTACAGAAACGGAAATTGAATATTATGTGTTCTTACAAAACGAAGGGGATGGTCAGTCCTGGGTATCTGAAAAATCAGATTCCTATTTTATAGTCAAAGGAACCCCAGGTCTGCGCTTTGCCTGGGAACTAAAAGCAAAACAAAGGAACAAAGAGTTCATTCGCTTTAATGCAGGGAAAGAGGACCGGGAAGTTAATTTCCAGAAAATCGACCTTGAGAGTGCGATGTTTGGTGAACGAGAAAAAATTATAAGAGAAATGGAAGGAGAATTAGTATGAGCCAAATTAAAATACTTACAAGTTTTATGAAACTGTCAACGGGAGAGGGTGATAGAATAGCCTATTCCTACTCCACTATTGATTCTGACACTGGAAAAGTCTTGAATCAAAATGAAAGGGGGAATTTTATTGTGCTAAACGATGAGCTTTCAGAGCATATAAAAGCTATTGAAAAATATATCAAAGAGAACAAATTAAATTAAAGGAGATAAAAAATGCCAAGTTGGACAGATTATACGAAGAAACAGCAACCATCAGATAATGACCTTATGATGATTGAAGACGTAGATGCGAATGTCAATAAGCGTCTTGAATTTTCTGGCCTTGCGGATTGGATTGTTGCAAAACTAAAAAAGAATAATGTAATAAGCGGTGCATTGAAGTTTAAAGGAAGTTCTGCTTACGCATCACTTCCTACAAATCCAGAAGTGAATGATTATTACTACAGCCCAGATGGAAACGGTACGGATGGTGCCGGCTATTATGCTTGGAACGGAACAGCATGGATTTTCATCGGGAATAATGACAAAGGTGTTGACAGCACATTTACGGTTGAAGGAGCTGCGGCAGATTCCAAAGCGGTAGGGGATAAATTTGCGAAAGTAGACAGTGAGACTGCTTCGCTAAAGGAAGATTTAGGTAATGTATTTAGTAACAATATCTTTGATGCTTCTAAATGCATAAAAGGAAAGGCTTATGCCACAACATATAATGTATCTACATTAGAAGATTTTGTCGATAATGAAAAGGCTTACTCTGTACCTGCAATCACACTTCCTTATGGTGGAAAAATAACGGTTAATCAAAAATTCAATTGGAGTCAGTTCGTTGCTTATTTATATAAGAATAATATTTACCAAGGCTACATTACTCCTGTACAGAACGCTAATGGGACGTGGACATTTACAAATAATATTGATGGTTGCGATAAAATCGCATTCACTATATTATCGGACACGGCAGATTTCGATATTTCAAAATTCATGGTAGCTATTGGCGACTACGATAAAATGCCAGATGTTTATGAGCCTTTTGGTTTAAAAGTCCCGGAAAAATCCATCCAGTTTGACGCTTTAGCTAATAGTTGTGTCAACAAAATAATTTCACAGGCAAATTCTGTAACCGGAAGCAGCAAAGAATCCAGAACTGTTATTTACGATAATGGGATCGGCAATAAAGTGATAAATGCAACAGTTGGGAATAAAATAGAGTTTGTAAACTATGCGTATCGTACATTATATTCGATTGAAGTAGAAGAATCTGGATATTATATTACAAATATCAGGTCACAGGACACTGGTTCAAATTCGTGGGCTGTGGTAGATAAAAATGATATAGTTCTTAGTTGTGGTGAAACTGAAACGGAAAAAACAGGGGTTCATATTCCAAAAGTATCCGGAATGAAAAAAATATACTGGACGAACGAAAAAGGAATAACATCTATCTTTAAAGATAACGAAAAATACGAAGTATATTCTGGAGATAAAATCTTGTATACAATCTCAGAAGAAAATTGTACGCATTCTAGCATTGATGATGTCAATTATTTTTCTTGTTCATCTGGTGCAACAATTACTTTAGGAATTGAAAACACATATGGCACTTCTTTAGGAATATGGATTTATGTTCCTTATGATGACACAAAACTTATTGAGAACATAAATGTTGAAACATATAAAAATGGCGCTAAGATTCACGAAAGATATATTGGGAAACAACATTTTGAATTGGACGCATGGCAATTTGTAAAAATCAATATACAGGATGGATATATTGATTCTGTTAAATTAACTGTGCCGGGAACGAGGACTACTTCTGCTGTTATTGGCGTAAAAAATGTTTTAATTGTTGACCAGTTTTCAAAACCAATCGTTATTATAAATAATGATTCCGCATGGCAATCCAGCGATACTTGTGGCTTTTATGATTATCTTATCAACAATAAAATTCCTTGGACGATTACTGGCACTTTGGAAAATGTAAATGATAGCACAAAATCTAAACTTTTATCGGCGTATAAGGATAACCTGCTGGACATTGGACTATATGGCAATGAAAATTACAATGATGTTAATTACTCAATAAATGATGGAACAGCAGATTACCAGACAATGCAAAAAAACATGGATGAAGTTATGGATAAAAAACTTAATTATTGCGATAATCCAATATCGTTCGGAGCAAGAGGACATAACTATAATCCCAAAATTTTGAGATGTATAAAAAATAACGGATTCAAAATTTGGAAAACATGTACTTCCAATCTTTATAGTAATTGTGAGTTTGCTGATACCGCATCGGGTATAGGAATCACTACACAGCCTATGAGTGGTTGGTTTGATTACGCAGTCTCTCCGTCAGTAGGAGGATGCACGTTAGGACTTTTTGCACATGGAATAAGCGAAACTCCTAGCGGAGAATCCGAACCCGATTTATATTATAGCTGGGAAACAGTCAAAGAAAGACTTGATACTTTGTTACAGATGAGAGACAGAGGAAATGTTGAATTTATGAATATGGCGCAATTTTATAAACTTGTCGTAAAAAACTAATTAACTAAAGGGGGGGCTTTAGTGAATTAAGTAAAAAAGTGGGGAGGATTAAAACCCCTCTCCACTTTGCAGCGACATTATTAACAGCCAGAATCTTCTTGCTTAGATACAGCAAATGTCCTCACTGTATTTGCACCAGGGACATTGCCATCATTAATACACTTGGCCATACGAAGCATAGATATGATTTGTGATGAAGACGGATGCTCCTTGCCACAGTTTGGGCAAATTACCTTTTCCGTGTTAATTTGTTCGTTTACGTAATAGTTGCAATTACAAGTACAGGAAATTTTTAATTTTAGAAACATTTTTGCGATACCTCCTTAATATGTTGACTATAGCATATTTTTAAAACATTTACCACGACTTTAACGAAGAATTACGCTCCTTAATTTTGAGGGGCACACCGAATATGAAAGGAATGATATAATGAGCAAATTACAGGAATTTTTAAACCTTGGTGATTATTACGCATCAAATGGTGGGTATCTTGAAAAGAAAAGTAATGCCTATCTGGATGATTTCAAAAAGAATGCAGGATATAACAATTACACTAAATTTGCCCGTGATGTAAACTCATGGGGACAACCAGGATGCCAGGGACAGCCGTGGTGTGCAGAGTACCAGTTTTGGAAATTGGTGAAAATCCTAGGAATCACAAAAGCCTTACAGATTATGGGCGGAGGTTTTTACAACTGTGTATCAATCACTAATCATGCTAAAACAAACGGAACTTGGCATAACAAGCCAAAAGTCGGAGCACTTGTAATCTTTCGCAATGGTTCCCATGTTGGAAGTGTGCAGAGCTTTGACAGCTCAAGAATCTATACAAATGAAGGAAATACTTCTAGTGTAGCTGGCGTGGTGGCGAATGGTGGGGCAGTCCGAAATAAGTCCTATTTAATCAGCGATTCTTCCATCGATGGATATGTTTGGATTGACTGGGACGAAACAGTACAGGAAACTTGGAAAAAGACAGGGAGCAGAACTGCAACCGTGAATGACTTGTATGTCCGTGAGACACCGAATGGTTACGTTATGGGTTCAATTAATAAAGGAACCGTTGTTGAAATTGACGGAAAAACAAACGGCAAATGGACACACGTCAAGGCTGATGGAATCGGTATTGGCTGGATCTGGACTGGATACCTGGCAAAGGAGGTCGGCTCCACATCTGCTACCATTACAGGAAAACAGGATAAGACACAGGTGCTTTTCAAAGGCAATGTAACCGCTACTGTGCTTAATGTGCGTACCTGGGCTGGCACCGAGTATCCAAACATCAAAAAATATCCAACTCTTAACCAGGGCAACGAAGTAGAAATTATGAATTATACACAGAAAGCAAAGGACGGCACAAGCTGGTATTATATCCGAATTACTGGAAAATATTACGGATTTGTGTCTGCGAAATACATCCAGAAAATGTAAAAATAAACCTCCCGGGGTGTACCCGGGAGCTACTTAAAAACAGTATATTCTTCAAATTCGTTTCTTATTTTTGCAAAGTCTTTTCTTCTGATCGGCACTGTATTTCCGGAGAACATGAGGAACGAAGCGTTTATTTCTTTTACCTCATCCATGTTTATTATGTAGCTCTGGTGGCACCTAAGAAATCTGGAATCCAGTAATTCTTCAATATCGGATAGTTTACATCGTTCCGTATAAACTATACCGCAAGTGCAGTGAATAATGATGTATTTGTTTCGGCTCTCAATATATTCGATATTTTGAAACTCCACCCGATGGATAAAGTCTTTTCCTTTTATCATAAGAGTGCTTTTGCTGATATGTTCCAGAGCATGATTGAAAGCTCTGTACATTCTGCCATTTTCAGAGCCTTTTATGATATAGTGTACCGGGAGTATATCAAGAGCTTCAAAAACATACTCTTTGTGGGCTGTCCAGAAAATAATATTTCCATCATAGCCGTTTAATCTCAATTCTTTTGCGACTTCAATTCCGCTTTCTCCTTTTAACACGATATCCAAAACCACAATATCATACCATTCGCCATCTGCCACATCGTCAATAAGTGGCTGCCCTTTATCATACGGAGTAATCAATGCTTTTACATCCATACTTCGTTTGAGAAAATTACTAATCCGGTGTGTAAATATATCAATCTGTAGTTCGTTATCATCACATATTGCGATTCGCATTCAAATCATCTCTTTTTACGTAAAATTCGCCACCAGAGGTGCTAATTTCGCCTTTTTTTGTTTGATTGTATATTTTTTGATACAATGTTATTGTAATACATTAAGATGATAGTGTAAAGGGGATGGATTCATGAAGAAGCATAAAAAAATCATAATTGTGTTTATACTGATATTCGTGCAGGCGTTCTTGATTCAATACGTTTACTTCCGCCCGGATCGTAGTATTATTTTTGGGAGGAATAAAACTATCGAAACTGGAAAAGCAGAGGTAAAACAGGTTGTTCATGAACGTTATAAATCCCTCGCTGACAAGCATCCAGCCCCTTTATTTCTATCTATTATTATTACGATTTGGAAAAGCGAAAATCACAATATTTACACAAAAAAACTTATAATTCATAGAAAAATAAGGAGAAACCAGTTTGCCAGGAAAGATTTAAGTGGAGATGATTCCATCCCGGTATATGGTTATGAAAACATGATATAATTTAATAAATAAGAACAGATGTCCTTGCTAAAACGAAACTGGATTTTTTTCTGGAAGTATGATATAATGGCATTAACCGCCATCCAGTATTGATTGACACGTTCTTGAAAAAGGGCCTAAATGTCTGTCTCATACTGGATGCTTTTGGATTAGAGAGCGTAAAACGAATGTTAGGAACGTTTCTAACTCAACTCTCCGTACCACTATTGAAGCGCTTTATAGCGGAAGGCTATATTGCCACAATAACTGCCAGAAGAGGGAGGATTTATACATATTGGGGCAGAGAGCAGATGTTTAAGGCTTTGTATTAGTGGGAGGTTTCTTAATGGATTATAAGAAAAAATTGATTGAACTTATAGGAAAAGTTGAAAACGAAACTTTGCTTGAAAGACTATATGTATTCGCTAATAAGTTTATTAAAAGCTGGGGAAATTAATCCCCAGCTTCTTCATTTTCAGAATATATAGCGTCTATATATCCGTATACTTTGTTTTGCTGATCTGATGACATAGAAATCATTTTCTTTAAGCAATCTAATAATTGAGGATTCCCAGCAACAGTAGCAAGTAATTCCATCTCTTCGTTCCCTGGTTTTTTCCATCCCATAAGTTTGTCTGGAGTAGTTCCAAGAGTGTCAGCAATTGCTTCAATTACGTTTGATGGAATATTTGTAATAATCCCTTTTTCGTACTTGTAAAGCGTTTGTTTCGATACGGAAATTTTATCCGCTAAAGCCGTTTGACTCATTCCCAAAGCTTCTCTTTTTTCGCGTATCCTTTCGCCTACAGTCATCTTAGTGATAACCTCCTTTATTTATTTACAACTTGATTATACTCCGTAAAAAGTTACAAGTCAATAAAAAAATAACTTGACAAGTTACAGCAAGGATGCTATCCTGTGAGTAACCTGATAAGTTTCAAGAAGGAATGTTCTCTTTCGGCTGCAAAACAGGCAAAGACAGAGGGCAATACCGCATAATTCTAAGTGCCGATACGGCGAGCGA
>ERZ1034669.86-NODE-86-length-43119-cov-1010.688580_pt1 | contig 43119 bp, 33 predicted proteins | sample MGYA00520705_ERZ1034669 | MGnify/ENA primary metagenome ERZ1034669 (study PRJEB33766, sample SAMN09781766) | gut metagenome | biome: gut microbiome | host: Homo sapiens | place: Madagascar | study: EMG produced TPA metagenomics assembly of the PRJNA485056 data... | reverse complement strand
AATCAGAAAAAAGAAAATATTTCTTCCAAAAAAGGGGCGTTTTTCGGGATTTTATTCGTATTTTTGCCCTGTCGTTTGATACGATTTCAACAAAAACAATTCAAAACCTAAATAAACTGTTGAATTATGAACATATTGAAAAAGCTATTTGGTGGGCAAAAAACTACTGAAGAAGTGAGAGAAACGAAGGAAAAGGGCTTCGACAAGGTGAAATATGAAGGTGTTCGTGCTCTCCGTATGCATCAATTTGACCTTGCTGCCAAGTTTTTGGAACAAGCTCTGCAGCTGAATGCAGAAGATCTGGAATGCCGCGACTATCTCTCGCAGGCTTACATCTCTATGGGTGATCTGCAGCAGGCTTACGCCCAGTTGAAGAAAATCTCGGAGGCACAGCCCGGCAACGTGGCGGTGTTGCTGCGTATGGCGGATGTGGCGTATATGATGGAGGATTATATCGCCATGACGGATGTGTGCGACAAGGCTCTGCAGCTGGATGCTGAGAATGTAGAGACGTATTTCTTCTATGCCAGAGCCTGCAGAGGGCTGGGTGATGCAACCCGTGCCGTGTCGATGCTGACTGAGGCGATAGGCAAGCGTGATGATTTCTATGCCGCCCGATTGCTTCGTGGCAGCATCCTGTTGGATCAGGCTCAGCTTTCCGAGGCAGAACTCGATGCAACTTTCCTCTATGAGCATATTCCGGGCAACGAGGATGTGCTGTTGCTGAAGGCTCGTGTAGAGAAGGCGCAGGGAAAGATGGAGGAGGCTGAACAGACCTACGGTAAGGTGATGGAGGTAAATCCTTTCTCTATTGATGCGTATCGCGAGCGCAGCGAGGTTCGCAGAAGTCTGGGTGATAGTGCCGGTGCTGCCGAGGATGAGGCTGCTGCCAAGAAAATGGGTGCCGAAATTCCGGAACCATCAGAGGGAATAGAGCAGAAAATAAAGGAAAAAATGCAGCAGATGGACCCCTATAAGGTTTTCCATAACGAATACTGAATAATAGAATTTCATCTTTCTAACTGGAAAAAAATATTTTCCCAGTTAGAAAGATTATTTTTTATAACTACAAGTCGTCGTTTTCATCGTCTATAAACGATAAAAAGTTGTTGTTTTTGTCGTCTATAAACGATAAAATGTGTATTTGGATTACTGATGACATGCAAAAAGGCTGAACTTCGGGTTAGGAAGTCCAGCCTTTTTGCTTATTTGTGATTTCGGGAAAATATAAAACTATTCTATCTGATACCATTATCTCTATCGCTATTGTTCAGCTTACGGCTGCCTGTATGGTATCTGCGGCCATGGCTGAAGTTGAAGCTGGCAGCAAAGACAAGCATGTTGCCCTGGTCAGCAAGGCGTACCTTGTTCTTCTGCTGCACATACTTGTTGAAAAGTTCATCCTTATACACGCAGCCATGAGGATAGAATACGAATAATCCGAGAACGCCAAACTGCCAGTTCTTATAACTGTAGGTTACGGCAAGATTGGAGGTTGGCTCTCCGCCGTTTGTCTTTTCTCCCCAAAAACTCTTTTCCACCTTATAGGCACCATAGCCAATGTTCCAATTGCCCGTCATGTACCGAATTTCTGCTCCATAACTGAAGTAATTGAACTCGTGGGAATAATCCAAACCCTTTGTCTTGACATTCTGATACTCGCACATAAGGTTCAAATCCAGATGATCCTTGATGAGGTGAACTTCAGGAGTCAACAGCAGGTGCTTGTAATCATGACTCTTCTGATTCTCCGGTTTGCTCACAAAGAGATAAGAGCCATCCTCCCGCTTTTCGGGCAAGATAGAGGTAGCTATAGGCTTGTCGTAATACGTCCAGTTTCCCTCCAGGTACACAGACATCAGCGGAATGTTCCAGGAAGCCGACAAGGTATTGTTGTAGCCGGTAAATGGCTTCAGACCGCTATTGCCGTCACGCGCCTCAAAGCTGTTGGAATATTGGCGCAACTCGCTCAAGTCGGAAAGGCTTGGGATGTCTGACGTGATTTTGCTGCTCCATTTAAAACTCAGACGGTCGCTAGCCTTTGCCTGTAAAGTTACCTGTGGTCGAAACAGCCATTTGCTGTATCCGTTCTCCCCCTGATGGATGGAAGACCTGGTTGCGCCAACTCCCACCTGATAACTGAACCACTTCTGCTGTCCCTGTAGCTGGGTGAAAAGATAGAGATTGCTGTACTTCAATTCCGTATCAGCATTACTGCTTCCCACATAGATGTTATCTGTGTGGCTGATATTATATTGTCCACCTACCGATAAAGCCATCTGTTTCCAGTTCTTGCTGTATGTTCCTTCACCAATAAGAGAGCGCTTTCTACCAGTTGCATCATAACTGTAATCGGTCAGCGGAGCGTTCTTTACAGATTCATCCGGCGATTTGTTGAACGTATATTCCCTCATACGATACTGGTAATCTGTGCCGATGTAAGTACCCACCAGGTTCAGAGCCAGGTTCTGGTCATGGGGCATGTTGAGCGAATAATAAATGTCCAGAGATGGAATCTGCTCCAGCATTTTTCTGTTGTTTTGCAGATATTGATTTGCCTTGCCGCTTTCCTGATAAAGCTGGTTCATGCCTCTCACAGGACTGTTGTGATTGTAGAAATTCAACCGTACATTCAATGTATATTTGTCTGGCTCACTAAGATTATAACCCAACTGTACATTATTGGTGGTGTATAGGAACGGAGAATCATAACCTAAATAATTGCGATGTAGAGTTTCTCCTGTGGGCAGATGATAAGTACCGAGACTCTCATAGCTTCGTTCCTCTACCGAGCGATAGGAGAAACTGTAGTTGATGCTGAATTCCGATTTCTTCACATTGTATTTGAAATAACCGTCGCTATTATTGAAACCAGCCTTGGTGCCTTGCATCGTAGAAACTCCACCCACATAACCGGCATAGCGTCGGCGGACCTGGTAGTTGATGACTGCATCCAGATTGCTGTCTCCATATTTGAGTCCTGGAACATTGATGAATTCCACCTTTGTAACTTCATCCGGCTGCAAAGCCAATACATCTTGCATGCTAGCCTTGACATCGTTGATGCGTATTTGCACATCTCCGCCCTTTAATGACAGAACTTTGCGTTCTGCTCGATTTACGATAATGGTAGGCAAAGACAAGTTGTCCAACAGATCATAACCATTGGAAGCCGTTTTCACCTGCTCTTTTGTAGGGAAGATGATTTGTCTATCTACTTTTTCTACAACCCTTGCGGCTTCAACGGTCACACCTTTCAACAGGTATGAATTCGCCTGCATCCTCACATTTCCGATGCGGGCAATAGGTACCAGCTTGCAAATCGTCTTATAGCCTACAAAAGAAACCTTCATAAGGACCTGCTTCTGCTGGCAGGGGATGACGAAATCGCCATTGGCGTTGCTCACGCCTCCACAGAGGAAGGAGGAATCCTTCGGGTTGAGCAGTTGGATATTGGCGAATTCTACAGGAAGATTGTGATTGTCTATCAGTCTGCCTATCAGCTTGCGCTCGCTCTTGCGTATGCATTCTACCGTGATGAGGCTGTCACCTACGGTCATCTGCATCGGATAGAAACCGATTACCTTGCGGATGGCATCGGGAATATTGGCTGTCTTCACGTTCTGGGTAACTGTGAAGTCTTCTAGTTCGTTGTAGATGAAACTGATTTTGTAGCGCTTGGAAGCCTTGTCGAGGTCGATGAGGACGTCCGACATGCTGCGGTCGTGATAGTTGCGCTGGATGTGCTGTGCGCTCATCGCCAGGGCGAACGTGTACAGCAGGAATATGATGGCTGAAAATCTTCTCATAATGATACTTTTTAACTTTGAACTTTGAGCTTTGAACATTGAACTTTATGATTACTTTGAGAGTCGATAATATTATGCTTACTTTTGATAAGCTTGTTATTTTACAATCAGCTCGTTTTGTTGCAATTCGATGTTTACATTCTCGAATTGGTTCAGTTCTTTTACGATGTTCTCAATGCTCGAATGACTGTTCCATTCGTAATAGAGGCGGAGGGTCTTGTCCTCGTTATTCTCAAACTTCACTTGTAAATCATAATAAGAAGCAATCTCTGAAATCATCTGCTCGAAAGCCACATTCTCGAAAGTCTTGTGAATGGCTGGCTTTTCTGGTTTCGGATGAGTCAGGGAATCCTTTACTGCTACCTGCTTTGCGGAATCTGATTTTATGACTTCCGGATGAGTATCTGCGGTTACCTGGGTTGTTTCCTGGCTGCGCTTGATGTAAGTATGGATTGCGGCAAAGGCAATACCCGAAATCAAGACAAAGCCGGCGATGGATGCTGCCAGCTTGCGCCAGGAAGTTATAGGATGAGTTGCTTCTTCCTGAAGTTGATGCTCCTGGCTGAATTTCTCCCATTCCTCATCTATATTAGGAGAAGAGTTACCCAGAGAAGAGTCAGAAGAAAGAGCATCATCAGGCGAATGAGAAATAGAAGCCTGAGTGTTTAAATTCTGCTGAAGGAGTGCAGAATCCACTTCCATCATCGTCTGATAGAGTTTTCGGCATTCCTCATCCTGCAATATTTCACGAATCTCCTCATCAGAATACTTCTCCTGATGGTCGATGATATCCAGTATTTTTTCAAACTTGTCCATAATAAATCTGCTAAGGGTTAAACTTTTGCTTTAATTTTCTGATGCCTTGCGCCAGATGCTTATAAACTGCCACTTCGCTGATGCCCAATTCCGTAGCAATCTCCCGATATTTCAGTTTCTGCCGAAAACGGAGATCGAGTACCTTGCGGGTTTGTGGCGTGAGTTCAGTATCCATATAAGCCTGAATTGCCTCGTACTTTTCGGTCTCCCTGTCTATTTCGGCAATCGTCGCTTCCAGGGGAGCAATCGAAGGCGAAGTATCGGCTTTCAGGAGATGATGAACCCGGTCTTTCGTCTTCTGTCGGCTCAACAGGTTGAGGCATTTATGGCGCACACACACCAGAAGATAGCTCCCGGCGTTGGCGGAAGGCAGGGGCGGTTCGCTGGCTATTGTCTTGTCGTTAGCCGTCTCGTTATCAAGCCCCAGTTGAGTCTTTCCGTCGAGCACATCGGCAAAGACTTCGCTCACCACATCTTTGCTGGCTGCATCATCCTTCAGAAGTACCCTGGCCAATTGGTACATCCTCAGATAATGCTGCCGGAAGAGCTGTTCTATCGTTTCTTTGTTTATTTGCATTACTTTATTTCTTTTCTTTTGCCTATATTACAATCGAATTTTCATTTTCCTAACCCTTAGCAGAATATTTTTATAACTACAAGTCGTCGTTTTATCGTCTATAGACGATAAAATATAATACAGGAATTACTTGAATGCGCCAGCATCTGAATCGTAGTTGTTAATGTTCTTTCGGATGTTCTTCTTCTTTCCGGAGAAGAAGTTGTAGCTGACACCCAGCATCAGCATGCGGCGATTATCCTTGATGATGTGCTGTTCCGTCTGGTTCATAATCGGATTGTCGAACGACTGGCTCTCGTACTTGGCAGGAGCAAACATCCACGTGCCATAGAGCGAGAAACGCCAGGCTCCCTTCTGATAAAAAGCAGAGAATTCACTCTTAGGCTCATCCGCTTTGCGATAGTCCAGGACAGCCATCTTCGAAGGAATATTTCCCTGGTAAGATGCTCCCCAGTTTCCCTTCCGGAAGTTGATGCCATATTTGAAAGGACTCCACCAGTAGCAATGGCGACCATAGGAATTGCTGATTACCTCCCGTTCAAAACCTCCACCCACCATCAGTTTCAAAACCTCGTTCTTGAACGGCTTGAACTGAAGATAATAGCCTGTGCCATAACGCCAATAGAAACTGCCGTTTTCATAGGTAGAAACTATGCTGCGCTTGTCGTTCACCGTGGTCCAATAATAATAAGGTGTAATTACCTTGTCATTATAGATTCCATAAAGCGCTACTTGCAGGTAGAGCATCGCATCATTATAGGTGTATCTGAATATCGGTCCCCATTCCATCGTAGCCTTTACGTTCGGGTTGCCCTGCTTCATCAGGCCGGGGATGACAATCGTCATGTTCTCGCTCAATGTTGAGATGGCGGGATAATTGGTGCCGCTGGATGATAGCAGCTGCAACGAACCGTTCTTCAGCTTATAAGATAAATACAGCAACGGAAGAATATAGTTGTTGTTATAGGTGAGATCCTGATAGCTCTGGGTTCTCCACGTGCTCTTAACGCCTATACGATAGGTAAACTTGCCGATATGGTTCTGGTATTGGGCATAAACCGTATTGATCTTGATGCATGAAGAATACTTGGATGGCTCATAGCCGGAAAGGATATTGCGCACATTATAGTCGCTCCACTTATTCCAGGTATAAACTCCTGCCGACAACTCTCCCTGCTCCCATTCTTTGGTATAATCTGCTTCTCCTATCAGGGAATAGATGTGGCTCCTGGAGTGCATGTCGTCATCGGTCAAGATGCTATCCTTGTCGGAAGTCCATTGCCGGTTGAGCATTTGCTGCCTGGTGTTGAAGTAAGAGCCGAGCAAGTCCACATCGAGTGTCTGCTTATGGGCAAACTGCTTGCTGAGATAGAGATCTACTGCTGGTTTCACGTAATCTACAATATTCTTCGTGTTTCCGAAACCATCCTTCCAAGCTTCGTTTCCTTGCGTTGCAACCTCGCTATTTCCCCGGTTGAACTTATGTGACAATTCTGGCGAAAAGGTGACCTGGAAGGTTACGTCATCTGGCTTGCTGTAAGCATACTTCAGGTTGAACTTATTGTCGGTATAGCCAAAACGCTTGTGCAGATGGTAATCATAGACAGCCTGCTGGTCGTCAAGCGTAAAGGAATACTGGTTGTCTTCTATCCAGTCACGATAGTTTCTCACGTTGATGCTGTAATCGAAGGAAAACTGATGATTGCCCTTGTTGTACTTGAAATACACATTGTCATCGCTAAACCCTGTGATCAAGGCACTGGACACGTCAAAACCGGTAGTATAACCCGTATCAAGCGGCTTGGTAATGATGTTCATCAAGATGCCCACATCGCCGTATCTGATAGGAGGATCTTCGTAGTATTCCACCTTTTTTATTTTGTTGGCGGCAATAGCCTTCAAGTCGTTCTCGCTCGTCATCGGCACGTTGTTGATGAGAATCTTGATGGATTTGCCGGTCATACTGGATGTCTTGCCGGTCATCGGATCGGTATAGATTCCCGGGAGTGTTCCCAGGAGATCCTGTGAATGGCGTGAGTTCCTGATCTGTTCGTCAGAGAATGTATAAGAGGCATGGTCGCCGTGGTCGATACGCAGCTTGCCCTTTACTTCCACCTTGCCCAGTTGATAGGCATTCGCCTGCATCCTCACATTTCCGATGCGGGCAATAGGTACCAGTTTGCAAATCGTCTTGTAGCCCACGAACGAAACCTTCATGAGGGCCTGCTTCTGCTGGCAGGGGATGACGAAATCGCCATTGGCGTTGCTCACGCCTCCACAGAGGAAGGAGGAATCCTTCGGGTTGAGCAGTTGGATATTGGCGAATTCTACAGGAAGATTGTGATTGTCTATCAGTCTGCCTATCAGCTTGCGCTCGCTCTTGCGTATGCATTCTACCGTGATGAGGCTGTCACCTACGGTCATCTGCATCGGATAGAAACCGATTACCTTGCGGATGGCATCGGGAATATTGGCTGTCTTCACGTTCTGGGTAACTGTGAAGTCTTCTAGTTCGTTGTAGATGAAACTGATTTTGTAGCGCTTGGAAGCCTTGTCGAGGTCGATGAGGACGTCCGACATGCTGCGGTCGTGATAGTTGCGCTGGATGTGCTGTGCGCTCATCGCCAGGGCGAACGTGTACAGCAGGAATATGATGGCTGAAAATCTTCTCATAATGATACTTTTTAACTTTGAACTTTGAGCTTTGAACATTGAACTTTATGATTACTTTGAGAGTCGATAATATTATGCTTACTTTTGATAAGCTTGTTATTTTACAATCAGCTCGTTTTGTTGCAATTCGATGTTTACATTCTCGAATTGGTTCAGTTCTTTTACGATGTTCTCAATGCTCGAATGACTGTTCCATTCGTAATAGAGGCGGAGGGTCTTGTCCTCGTTATTCTCAAACTTCACTTGTAAATCATAATAAGAAGCAATCTCTGAAATCATCTGCTCGAAAGCCACATTCTCGAAAGTCTTGTGAATGGCTGGCTTTTCTGGTTTCGGATGAGTCAGGGAATCCTTTACTGCTACCTGCTTTGCGGAATCTGATTTTATGACTTCCGGATGAGTATCTGCGGTTACCTGGGTTGTTTCCTGGCTGCGCTTGATGTAAGTATGGATTGCGGCAAAGGCAATACCCGAAATCAAGACAAAGCCGGCGATGGATGCTGCCAGCTTGCGCCAGGAAGTTATAGGATGAGTTGCTTCTTCCTGAAGTTGATGCTCCTGGCTGAATTTCTCCCATTCCTCATCTATATTAGGAGAAGAGTTACCCAGAGAAGAGTCAGAAGAAAGAGCATCATCAGGCGAATGAGAAATAGAAGCCTGAGTGTTTAAATTCTGCTGAAGGAGTGCAGAATCCACTTCCATCATCGTCTGATAGAGTTTTCGGCATTCCTCATCCTGCAATATTTCACGAATCTCCTCATCAGAATACTTCTCCTGATGGTCGATGATATCCAGTATTTTTTCAAACTTGTCCATAATAAATCTGCTAAGGGTTAAACTTTTGCTTTAATTTTCTGATGCCTTGCGCCAGATGCTTATAAACTGCCACTTCGCTGATGCCCAATTCCGTAGCAATCTCCCGATATTTCAGTTTCTGCCGAAAACGGAGATCGAGTACCTTGCGGGTTTGTGGCGTGAGTTCAGTATCCATATAAGCCTGAATTGCCTCGTACTTTTCGGTCTCCCTGTCTATTTCGGCAATCGTCGCTTCCAGGGGAGCAATCGAAGGCGAAGTATCGGCTTTCAGGAGATGATGAACCCGGTCTTTCGTCTTCTGTCGGCTCAACAGGTTGAGGCATTTATGGCGCACACACACCAGAAGATAGCTCCCGGCGTTGGCGGAAGGCAGGGGCGGTTCGCTGGCTATTGTCTTGTCGTTAGCCGTCTCGTTATCAAGCCCCAGTTGAGTCTTTCCGTCGAGCACATCGGCAAAGACTTCGCTCACCACATCTTTGCTGGCTGCATCATCCTTCAGAAGTACCCTGGCCAATTGGTACATCCTCAGATAATGCTGCCGGAAGAGCTGTTCTATCGTTTCTTTGTTTATTTGCATTACTTTATTTCTTTTCTTTTGCCTATATTACAATCGAATTTTCATTTTCCTAACCCTTAGCAGAATATTTTTTAATGCAAATTTTTAAAACGTAAAATTACCCTATCGGACTTGCTCCTTCTTCAGATGCTTGTAAAGCCACAGGAAGGCGGGAATGAGGAAGAGATCTGCCATGACCCACGCCACAGGGTCGCCGAAGCAGACACCCGTCCATGCCAGGGCTGGTACCAGCCAGAGACTCACACCGCATCTCGCTATCATTTCCATTACGCCACTCAGCATCGAGAGATTGCTGTAACCCAAGCCCTGGATGCTGTAGCGCAGGATGGTGAGCAAGCCCAGACAAGGATAGAAATAGTTGGCGATACGCATAAACTGGGCAGCATAAGTCACCACCTCCGCCTCGCCCTTATCCACGAAGAGCATCATCATCTCGTCGGCAAACGGATAGATGAGCAGGAAGGTAAAGACGAAATAAACCAGCATCATCCTGATGGAAGCCCTTACGCCCTGACCGATTCTATCCAACTTTCTGGCTCCCAGGTTCTGACCGCAATAGGTAGCCATCGCTACTCCGATGTTCTCGAATACGCAGGTAAAGAGATATTTGATGCGCATAGAGGCTGTGAATGCAGCCACATAAACCGTTCCCAGAGCGTTGTTCGCACTCTGGAGCATGATGAGGCCGATGGCAGTAATCGAGAACTGCAGACCCATCGGGACGCCGTTGTTCAGCAGAATGCTTACCTTCTTGTTGTCGAATTTCCTTTCCTCACCCTTCGGAATCAGAATCTGCATTTTCTTTTTGATAAACCAGATACAGAGCAGCACGGAGATTCCCTGCGAGAGCCAGGTGGCAATACCTGCTCCCTCTACGCCTAGTCCCATGCCGAGAATCAGAATGCCATCGAGAATAATGTTGATAACGGAAGCTGTGATGAGGAAATAGAAAGGCTGTTTCGAGTTGCCCAAGGCACGGATCTGACCGGAGAGCAGGTTGTAGGCGATGGTAAAAGGAATCGCCGCAAACTGCAGCATCAGGAAGATGTAGGCATCATCAAAGACCTCTGCTGGCGTATTCACCAGGTGCAGAATCTTTCCGCAGAAGATGCAGGAAAGAAAGGTGATGACCACGGCAAATACCATGGCGATGCGGATGCTGTTGCTCACGTAAGCCCTCATTTTGGCGTAATCCTTGGCACCGAAAGCCTGGGCGATAGGGATGGCGAAACCGGCACAGGAGCCGTTGCAGAAGCCCATGATGAGGAACATGATGGAGCTGGATGCGCCAACAGCCGCAAGAGCTCCCACGCCAATCCATCTTCCCACGATGGCGGCATCGATGATGAGGTACATCTGCTGAAGGATGTAACCCAGGATAAGCGGAATCGCAAATTTGATGATGGCTCGCAAGGGCGAACCTACAGTCATGTCGTTTGTTGACTTTGAACTTTGAGTTTTGACCATTGAACTTTATGATTAGTTTTTGTTATCCTAAAATATAAAAAGGAGGAGGGTGTGCCTAAAAAACATGCCCTCTGCAGTTTTTAGGCACGGATTACACGGATTTTTTATAAGATTATAATCGCTTTACTTACATTAGCGTCATAAATCCGTGTAATCCGTGTAATCCGTGCCTTATCTTCCCACTTTCTGTTTGATTTCTGCCATTTTGTTGCGGCGCTCGATGGAGAACGTATCTCCGTGGGCTTCCACATAATCGAAGAGCATGAACGCCTTGTTCAGAAGTTCATCTCTTGTGGGCTGTCCCACCATGTCAGCCTCGTGATAGTAGAGTTCGGCAAGCATGTCCATCTTGGAGAGTCGTTTCTCCTCGTCGGCAATTCCTGCCATCGCTTTCATCACATCCTCGATGGTGGCTATGCTGTAGAAGGCATAAGGACCTACGTATTGATTGTAGAGTTCCCTGATCTTCTCACGTCTCTCCTCCACCTCTTTCTTTTCGAGCATTCTTTCGAGTGCCGCCATAAACTCGCGGATCAGTCGCTGTATGTAGTCTCGTTGTAGCATAAAAATAGTCTTTATTTTATTCGTTATTATTGATTGCTTCCACATACTCCCACAGTTTCTTGTAGAAAGGATGCTTCGTCATCGTGTCCTTGTTGCCCAGGATGATGAGCTTCATGCGGGCTCTCGTCATCGCCACGTTCATGCGGCGAAGGTCTTTCAGGAATCCTATCTGACCTTCATCGTTGGAACGTACCAGCGAGATGAGTATCACGTCTCTTTCCTGACCCTGGAAACCATCTACCGTATTCACGCTTATCAGGCGGCGGTAAGGCTTGAAGAACTCATACTTCTTGATGAGCTTCTTCAGATACTGCACCTGGGCACGATAAGGCGAAATAATGCCTACGTCGATGCTCTCGCTCAATACCCGCTGCTTTCCTATCTTGGTGAAGTATTCCGCCAGGGTAAGCAGGGTAAGCTCGGCTTCCGCCTTGTTGATACGCCCGAAACTCTCGCCCACAAACTGCTCCTTGAAGTTCAAATCAGAATTCTGATTGGCTGCAGATACAGAAGATGATGTGGAAGTAGAATCCTCAGGAGCATCTTCTCCTTCTATCGTTATCTGATTCTCCTCGTTCGAAGTATCAATCCACGTTATCGGATGGTCGTAATCCAATACGCTGCGGTATTTGATCTGAGGCGCACTCTCCACCTTGCCCCCGTAGAACCAGTCGCTGGAGAATCGCATGATTTCGTCGTTCATGCGGTATTGGATTTTCAGCAGGGTTACAACCTCCGGCTTGTTTTCGGCGATGCGCTCCATCAGGGTCTTGCCCAGTCCGGCTCTTAATGCCGCAATACTCTTTACGGTAGGTGGCAGCTGACAATGGTCGCCAGCCAGAATCACCCGGCTGGCTCTTCTCATCGGAATCCAGCAGGCAGCTTCCAAAGCCTGGGCTGCCTCGTCGATAAAGAGGGTGCCGAACTTCATTCCCTCCAGCAATCTGTGGGCAGAACCTACCAGGGTGCAGGAGATGACACGCGCCTCGCCAAAGAGTTCGCTATTGATGCGGATTTCTATTTCGGCGGCACGACTCTTCAGCCTATCCATCTTCTGATGATAGTTCTCGCTTCCTTTCTTCCTGTTTTTTCTTAATTCTCTGATAGCCTTGCGGATAGCCCAGAGTTGCGGATAGTCGGGATGACTCTCGAAACGGCGCTCGTAGGTGAAGCCCAGCATCTTGTCGTTCACACGGGTAGGGTTTCCGATACGGAGCACATTTACACCTCTATCCACCAGTTTTTCAGAAATCCAATCCACCGCCATGTTGCTCTGTGCACACACCAGAACCTGACTCTCTCGCATCAGGGTTTCGTTGATGGCTTCCACCAGGGTGGTGGTCTTTCCGGTTCCCGGAGGTCCATGAACAATCGCCACATCCTTTGCCCAAAGCACCTCATTCACAGCCCTTTCCTGGGTAGGATTGAGCCAAGGGAACTTCATTGGTTCGAAGGAGAATCTGCCAGCCTTCTGATGCGAATAGAATAAGTCGCGGAGATAAGCCAGGCGGTTGTTTTTCGCCTTCATCACTCTATCCAAAGCCTCGAACATCAGCTTGTAGCTGGTTTCATCAAACGACAGCTGCACGCCGATAGGCTCCGCAGATTGCTGCAAATCGAGCAATGGGGCAGAATCGGGAACGGTAATCACCATTCTGTCGCCATCCACATAGCTTACGGTTCCCGTAAAGGAGAAATATTTGATACTTTGAACTTTGAGATTTGAACTTTGAACTTTATGATTAGCGTTTTCTGGCTGCTGGAGGGCTGTGTTGCCCTGGTTCTCATTCTTGCCCATCTTCTTGACCATAAAGAACATGATGGGGCGACCGAACTCAAAGTTGTGCTCGATATCCTGATCTGAGGTACGGAATACCTCGATGGCTGTTTGGTTCAGCGAATTATAAAAGCTTTTTCCCACACGGAGCGGGAACCAGGCATCACCTCGTTTCACCTTTCGCTGCATTCCCATCTGTTCGGTGAGCTTGCGGAAGGCTTCCTTCTCGGTATAATACTCCAGCTGGAGCAGGGTGCGTTGTTGCAATAATGCCTGAATTGGTGAAATCTGTTCCATATAGGGTGCAAAAGTAGCGTATTTCTGCCGAATATGGAAAGAAAAAGAGATAAATATGTTTAAAGTTCCTGCTTTATTTATCCCAAAGCTGATAGTCGATTACCTTATTGTCGTTGGGCTGAATGCTGTCGCTTGCCGAAGATGCAGGTTCTTGGGCATTCTTCTCCAGATGATAATAACTCCCGGCCAGGGCTGCCAGTAGGGCGATGATGAGGGCACAGAGCAGGAGCAAGGCGTGGCGGTAACGGGGCGTACAGGACAGGCGCTGGCGCAGTTGGACGATATTCTGCGGACGGCTTTGCGGGTCGCGGCAACTACAGATTTCTGCCATCTTGCTGAGCGCCTTATCGCCAGTAGCCTTGGCCATGTCGCCCAGAACCCTGCCCAGAGAATAAATATCGGCACGCGGTTCAGCCTTGGCTCCCGGCAACATCTGTTCGGGAGCAATATAGCCCGAAGTTCCGGCTGGCGATTTCAATACGCAGAAAGAATCGCTATCCGAGAGACCGAAATCGATGAGCTTCACGTTCTGTCCGTTATGTGTAATCATGATGTTGGAAGGCTTCAGATCGCGATGAATCATCTGTTTGTTGTGCATGTATTCCAGCGCATCCATCAGCTGTCCTGCTATCTTGCGGGCGAGTTCTGCCGAGAGGGCATTCTTCTTGATGAGCTGCTCCAGATTATCGCCGTCAATATATTCCATCACCACTACCGTGCCCAGGTTGTCAACCTTTTCCAGGTCGATGGTGCGGCAGATATTGGGATGTTCCAGCTGCTGACCTATTTCAAACTCCTTGGCGAGTGCCTGGCGGTAAATAGGGGTGTAGAGAAAATCGTTCTTGAGACATTTCAACATGAAACGCTTGCCGTATTTGGTGGCTGTAAAGATGCGTGTATGGCCCGAAATAGACACGTAGCATTGGTGGAGATTGCTGAATGCATCCTCCACAGGCAAGGGGTTTGAGGTGCTCATCTCCTTGCTGATATCTTCGGTAAATCCCGATGTTGTTTTCTTCTTTTTTTCTTCTGTTTCTTCCATGCTCACGGATTCCTCTTTTTCCTGATTTCTGATATTTTATTTCTTGTTGATGCTGATGACGGTAAGTCCGCCGTTTCTGCCGGCTACGAACGAGGCTGTACGTTCGCCGCCACGCTCGATGTAGGGTAGGAAGAGGGGCTGCTCCTTGATGAAACAGCCTGTTACGAAGCGGTCGCCAGGCAGTAGCTTGCTGTTCTCTGATTTCTCTATTTCATAGGTGCTGTCGCCCAGATAGCGGAGCTGCAGCAGACGGTTGGGACTCCATCCGATAGAAACGAGGGATCCTTCACGCAAATCGCTGCTTACCAGCTGGCTTGCCTTGAAGAAAGAACTGTTGTACTTGGTGCTGGTCTTGAGCCAATGGGTAAATTCCATGTAGTTCTTATGCCCGATGTATTGGGAAAGCACATCGAGGGTTACCATGCGCGGCTTATGATTGTCGCTCACGTACCCATAGAGTCGTTTGAGGGTGGATGGCGAAATCGTTCCACATGTTTTCTTCTCCAGATAGAGTGAAAACTCTTCGAAGTCGGTTGTCGTGGCAAGAATCTTGCCGTATTTCTGTTCTACGAGCGATTTGAGCTCTTCTATTTCGGGTGTTGTCATAATTTATTCTTTAACAGTATGAATGTTCGACAATTTTATTCTTCAACGATATGGGTGAATCTGCCCCATATTTTATGGTTCTGATACCCCTTTTTCATGCCTGCAGGAACGTGGACCACGCAGGTGGTGAAGAAGTTGGTTACCTTGTTGGAGAAGGCGTTTTCTTCGCAGTAAGGTATCATGGAAGCAGAAACATAAAGGTCGGTAAGCGGACTTTCATCGAAAGCGTAGTTGCTGATATGTTCGGTTTTTGCTCCCAGATATACTTTCGTGAGCTTCCTGCAGCCTTGGAAAACGCCCGTAGGAATCAGCTTGATGCCTGCCCCGAGATGTATTTCCTTTATCTGGCTGTCCATGAAGGCACCTTGCCCTAAGGTTTCAACGTTGTCTGACAGATAAAACACCTCGATGCTGCATTCCCTGAAGGCGTAGGCGCCAATGGAGGTAAAGGAGGAAGGGAGGGTGTATTTACCCTTCTTGCCCATCGGAAACCAGACTATTTTGTTGCCTTCTGCATTCAGCAGCACGCCATCCTGACTCTGGTAATGAGCGTTGGCTGGCGAAACCGTAATGGCTTCGAGCGCTGTGCATCCGCAGGAAGGGAGAATGCTGCCTGCTGAGGCTGGAATCTCTATCTCGCGGAGCGAAGTGCAATCGGCAAATGCATCTTTCCCGATGGTGGTTGCATCGGCAGGAAGAACTAAGTGGGTGAGCTTCTCGCAACCGGCAAATGTGCCTTGCACAATCTGGTTTTCTGCAGCTTCGTGATGATAAGGACCTACCATTCCGCCTGCTGCGAGGTGAACATCGGTAAGGTCTATATCCGAGAGTTTGCCTGGGGTGGATGCATTATTATTGTCGCGCCCCATCATCAATCTCAGACAACTTAGGTCTTCGCCGTTCAGGGTTCCGGCTATGGTCAGCTGGGTATAATCGTAAAGATGATTGCCCATCAGCTGGGGCAGTTCGCCTGTTTCGTTTAGCGTAATGGCGTCGCTCGTATCATATTTAATGGCGGTTCCTTTGGTTTCTCCTACCATATTCCGGGCGAAAGGCTGGAATTCGTAGTGGGCATTCCGCTTCAGATTTCCGATACGCAACTTGATTTTGCCCTCCTTTCCGTCAAAGTTTTCTACGATGCATTTCTGCTTGTTCTCCGGATTGCCGGTCAGATAAACGTAGCATCCGGTTTCGGTCATCGGCTCGCCACCATCATCGATTATTTCGTAGCTTACGAATGCGCTCATCGGTCCGTGACTCAAGAGTGTAGCCGACGATAGTTTCGGACTTATATTGGGCTGGGTGGTGAAACTCATCATGTTGCTGGTTGTGGTTGTTCGCCCGTTGTTGCCCTGCAGCATATAATAATAGGTAGTGCCCGCTTTGAGTCCTGTAAGAACCAGCGAGACGTCAGCTCCCTGGGCATGAACCTCGCTGGTATTGAGGTTCATGCTCTCCGAAGTGCCGTATCTGAACAGGAGTTTCGGCATTTCTGTTTCTCCCTCTATGGTAGCTGATCCGTTGAGGGTAGCCTCTGTTCGGGTGATGTGGGTCGCCTCTGTGGTTATCAGGTGCGGCTCCAGATAAGCTGGCTTATCGCTATTGCTGCAACCTGCCATCATCATGTTTCCTATCAGGAGGGCAAGAAATCTGATGTTGCGTAATATGCTTTTTATGTTCATTTCTTACTTCTTTTGTTTTCCTATTTTAATACCTATGCCGATGCTGCCCTGCCATTGTTTTCCGGCGATGGTGATGGCTGAGGCTGCGATGCTCACTCTGTTGAACGAGGCGAGCACACCCAGCTGGGCTGCGAAGCCTTTGTGGGTAAGGTCTTCGTTGAGCAGGTATCCGCCTCCGCTGCTCTCGGTCTGTTGCCAGGCTGTAGCGACTTTGCCGTAGCCTACGCCTTCGAAGAGGCAGAAACCATGCGTGATGTGGTGGATGGCTCCAGCGGTAAAGGTGTAGTTCTGGTGGCGTGTATTGCCTGTATAATAAGGTTTGATGCTGCTGCCCGGCGTGTAGCCTTCTTGGTTGCAGGTTCCCTCTGTGCTGCCTATGCTCTTGAGGTTGCTGCTGGCATGGATGAAGAAGCCATGGCGGCGCATCAGAGCGAAGAAGAGGCCGTAGGAAGGTCCGTCTTCATGAAGGGATAGCGTGGCGAGCGTGTAGAGGGCGAGTGGCATCTTCTTACGTACTTGTGGGATGGCAATCGTATCTATTACCGTCTTTACCTCTACGATGGTGTCGTGCTTCTCCTGGATGATAGGAGTAGGCTTGGGCAGTTTCAGTTTCAGCTCGTAGGTCATTCTGCTTTCCAGCGGTTTGCTGAACCGGTAATCTCGGAGCACGCCCCATTCCGGATGCTTGATGGTGAGCAGTTTGGAGCCTTTAGGAAGATAGAGCCAGATTTCGCCCACTTTATCTTTCCGCGATACGATTCCGAGTGGGGTGGAGAAGGAAAAGTCGGAGGGTGCTTCTACCTTCACCAGGGCGCAAGGCTCATCGTTGAGGTCGCGCACGGGGGTGATAAAGGCACTCACGTCGTTGGGCAACAGGCGGAAACCTGCTACCGAAAACTCTTGTGCCTGAACGGATGCTGACCACAGGCTTAATATGAATAAGAGTATCGTGAGTCTAAAACTCCCAACTCTTAACTTCTCACTCCTAACTGCCATCATATTATTCTAAATTAAAGTCTTGTATACTGATTACATCGTCTCCGCTATGTACGGTTCCTGCCGGTTGCCAGGTGCGCACGTGGATGAGTGGCATGGACGGGTTGCGGAAATCCCAGAGCAGAAAGAGATAGCCGTCGTCTGCGTAGCGGTCGCTCTTGTATTGCTGCCGGAGGGTGACGCCGTAAATGCCGTCCATCGTAGGATGGCGCATGATGCGGAATCCCGAGAACTTCAAGTCTATCTTCTGGTTGACTGTAAATACCTTCGCCAGTCTTGAAATATAGTCTTTCTTCGAGTGAATGGCGTAGGTTACCTTTGCTTCAGCCTGACATTTGTTGTCGTTGGCTGCAGGTTTTACCACGTTTCCTACGATGATGAGTGCCTTGTCGCTAAACACCTGTTTCAGGAAATCAAGATCCTTGGTGGTATAGGCTGTGCGGAAATGTTCGCAGTAGTTGAGGATGGTGTGGCGGCGTCTGGCATCGGTCTCTGTGAGTTTGCCCTGCATGATTTTCGAGGCTTCCTTGTAGAAAGGATTCGACTGCGCCATCGTCTTGAGATCTACCTGCGAAAGATGGCTGGTCTTTCCTGCTTTTGATGCCTTCGCTTGCCTGCTTGCCTGTTCTTCCGGTTGGTAATCAGCCGCACTCTTCGTGCCTTCTTCCGTCTCTCCGTTCATCAGCATCTGCGCCTGCTGCCTGTTGTCTTCTGGAATCGCATTCTTGTTGCTTTCCGTGAACACTACTATGCCCTGGCGGTCGATAAATCCCTCTCTCTTAGAGTTTTGCTCGCGGAACCGGAGTTGTCCGTTGCGGTAACGGGTATCTAGCAGACAGCCACGCAAAGGGATGGCAAACAGCTCGTTGCCGTCTGCATCTTCTACCACGTATCGCTTGCCTTTCGCGCCGTTGTCCTTTTCTACAAGTTCCAGTCCTTCGTTCACTCCGTATCGGATTTCCTGGCTGTCGCCTTTATAAACGGCAGAGGGTAGCAGCCACAAGACTGCCACCCATCCTCCGAGAAGGAGTGCTAGAAGGGATAATATCAATACCGTCTTCTTCATCGATAATTCTCTGTATTTTTATCATGCATAGCCCTTCGGGAGAAAGGCTTTCTTACTTATTTCCCCCAGTTCTGAATCTCGCCGCCTATCTCTATCTTCACCTGGTCTGGGTTGTCAGAAATGATGAAGTTGACAAGATGTTCGGTTCCGGGTTTAAACTGGAATCTGCTCTCGTAGAGATAACTTACACCTTTCATTACCACTTCGATGAGTGGTCTTCGGTTTTCGATGCGTTGAGGCACGATGATTGCCGAGTAGATGTAGTCGCTCTCCTGATGGGCGATGATGCTCTGCTGGGTTCCTTTCACATAACGGGTTGCTACGCCTGCCTGAAGGTCGATGGTGGCAGTAGGTACCGTGCTGTGGATGGTTACCTGGGCATGGGTAGGCATTTCTCCCTCAAAGTCTTCGCCCTTGATCAGGCGTATCTTGAGCTTGCTCATGATGTGCTTGAAGTTGAGGCTGATAGGGGAGTTGGATGCCTGGATGTCCTTGCTGGTGGCAAAGAGCAGGTCGCTTGCCTCGTAACCGCCGGGGGCAGTTGCCGTCTTCGGGGTACTCTGGTCGAGGGCTACGCTGAAAGGCTGGTCTGTCGTGCTGCTTACGCCCTGTATGTATGGGTAGTAAGCGTAGGCGTTGTAGGTGCCTTCGTCCCAGTAGAGGGTACGGGCGGCTTCCCATTTGCTGCCATCGTAGGTGAGCGCTTCGTTGTTCACGAGATTGCCGCCTATTTCGAGTGGAGCCTTGCTTTCTGCCACGTAGAGACCTATCTTGTCGTTTGACTCGAAACTGGTTGCCGTGGCACGGCTCTGGCCGGGATAGTTTACGGCAAAAGTCATCGGCGTAGATTGGGCATCCTTGTAGCGGGAGGTTGTTTCCACCTCCTCGCTACATGAAACCATTCCTAATATAGCCAACGTAAAACTGGCGTATCTTATTATATGTTTCTTCATTTTTTTCTTGTTTTAATGGTCCATATTCTGATTTACCTTGCCTTCGCTCTTAGCGATGCTTTCTAACCTTTGCCATTTTCAGCGGACTGCCTTTATGGAAGACTGGAGCATGCTGGTAGGTTCCGGATGTGCGTTGGTCGCCATTGCCGCCGAATGCACGGCTCTCTACGATTCCCGCATCCCGCTTGTCGTTCTTAACGAAGTCTTCGAAACTGTAGTTTTCTCCGGCATAAGCCTTGATGCGCTTCACGATACTCTCACGGCTGATGGTGCTGTAGTAAGGAATATCGTTGTTCATGCAGGAGTTCGGCTCCGAACGGAAGACGCCTCGATTGTGCATGTAGCCTCCCTCGTAAATGTCTACGATGTCGCTGTAGCGGTCGTCGAAAATCAGATGGCTCCAGCCTACGCTGTGCATCTTGCCGGTAAGTTCCAGGTTGTCGTACCAGCCGAGCGACTTGGCTCCGTTGAATTCAAGAACGTGACCACAGCAGGTACAATCGCAGAAATCAATGAAGGCGTTGTGATAAATGTACTCATCGCCTAACTTTCCGAATCCGTGTCCGCCTGCCTCATGCTGGATGACGCCACGGGTATCGAGCGGATATCCGTAGGTACTCTGAGGACAGAAGGCAATAGCCGAACCATCTTCCCACATCTGGCAGATGCCGCCGTAATCGGTAGAATTAGGAACCATGATGATCAGGGTCTGATTCAGATTGCCCTTGTTGACGGTTGGAGCACCCAGAGCATAATCGAATACTTCGTCATAATCAGCCTTCAGTCCTACGCCACCGGTAAAGGTGGTATTGAATCGGTTGTAGCGGATGGTATTTACGGTTCCTACGCCCGATTCCGTAGAAAGCGGAATGGCGGTATAAACGTTGAAGTAATCACGGTAAGTCTTGTAAGGCTCAATACCGAAGAAATACTCCACTTCCTGCTTGATATCCCTCAGATATTTGCCGCTGGCAATATCCTTTGCATTAAAGCCGTCGCCGAGCAGAACGATGTTGATTCCACCATTGTTGCCCTTGGTAGCCTTTTGCAGGGTAATCCATTCGTCCTCGCCATATTCATAACCATACTGCGAAACGCTACATTCGTGGGTGTAGTCTTTGTCCTTCAGTCGGAACACCACCTTTCCATCACGGCTATCAGCATTCTTAGCCATTCCCTTGATAGTCAAAGTAACTTCAGTTTTCTTGTTGCCGCTGGCAGGAGAAACCTCACACCAGTCTGGCTTGCTGGCTACTTCCCATTCGCCCTCGGCGTTAATCACCAGTTTCTGCTTATGCTCCGTGCTCAAAGCGCAGGCTACAGATGGGCGGCAAACGAGCTCATGGTGAGCTGCGATTCGCTTGAAGTCGCACCAGCCTGGGGCTGCCTGATACTGGGAAATGGCAGACTCAGGTACTTCGAGAGTGAAGTTATCCTTGGCTACGCCGTTGAAAGCGCCGCTCTCAATATGGGCAGGCATCGTTCCTTTACATACAATGGAATTTATACCATAGCATTCATTGAATGCGCCTTGGCGAATAGTTTCCATAGATTCTGGAAAGATGATGCCTTCCAGCATTTTGCAATTGCTAAATGCGTTTTCTCCAATGCTCTCTACTTCTTGTGGAATGTCAAGAATTCCCATCAATCGCCAATTGTATGCAAATGCCTCACGTCCAATCTGGCTAAGAGTTGATGGCAATTTTAATTCGCCAGAGAAATCGTTGTTGTAGAATGCATTATTTGAAATTACTTTTAGATTCTTTGGCAAACGCAATTCTCCTTTAAAATGACAATTTGCAAATGCATCGTTGGCGATGTTGGTTATTCCATCATGTAACGTTAGAGTACCATCGAAACCACAGCCATTGAAGTCTTCAGAACGAATGATAGTAACGCCTTGTGGAATGGTTAAAGAACCTGTAAGTCCGCTACAATATTGAAAAGCGCAATTTCCTAATCTTCTTAATTTAGATGGTAATCTTAATTCTCCATAAAATCCACTACATCCAGAAAAGCAATAACCTCTTATAAGTTCTAGATTATCTGGAAGAACAAGATTTCCTGTTAAATTAGAGCAGCTTTGGAATACTCCACCATAGTAATCCGTTCCTTCATCATGTGTTTCTTTATCAGGACTATTTCCACATGTTCCTAAATATCTCAAAGTAGATGGTAAAGATAATGTTCCGTTTAAACTAGTACATGCACCAAATGCACCTCTTTGAATTTCAATTACTCCTTCTGGAATATTCAATGAGCCTGTTAAATAGGAACAACCATTAAAAGCGTTTGAGCCAATAGACACAAGTTTATCTGGTAATACCAATCTTGTTAAAGTTTGATGACCTGCAGGTTGATCATTTCTATAAAACGCACTACATGGAATCTGGTCATCAAGGTTTTCGCCATCACCATATGCGTTGCCTGTTCCATCTTGTATATTTCCATATCCTTTGATTGTAACTTCTTTTAAATTCAATGCAGACAGGCGTGTCATAGAATCTCTCATGAAAAAGAAATCACGAGAATCGATCTGTCCTGTAATCTTCAGATTCTTAATCTTGGTATAGTCCTTATTTGCCGCAGTAATGGCATTCTTCAAGCCTCCAGGAGTAGAATTGATGACAATATACTCCTTCGCCGTAGCATCATGACTAACCAAATCATTCTCCCAAGGAGTGATACTTTCGCTTACCAATGTCAGCTTATAAGCGCCGCTTCCAGCCTGCTTATCTACCTTGATGCCGAAGTTCATCATCTTGCCAGCTACATAGGTAAATGCCTCGTTTTTAGTGAACTTATAAGGCACGCCGCCGATGGTGATGCTGAAGAGGGTTGTGCCGGCAGCCACGGTTTGAGGAACCACGATGGTGCGCCACTCGTCGTTTGTGCGAGATGGGATGGTCATGGTGCTCTCTGCACTTCCGGCTGTCTTGATTTCGCCGGTAGAAAGGTTGATGCTTGCCTTGCGAGCCACATTGGCTGTCAAGACAATCTTCTTGGTATTCGCCCATTCGCCATCGGCAAAACCGGAACCCTGAATCAGGGTAACCTTTGCATTAGACATACGATGAGCCAGCGGCAAACGGATAACGCTGGTGGTAGGAGCCACATCGGCCACCTTTCCCCAGAGGAAATCGCTCGCTTCGTAACCTCCCATCTTGCCCTCTGCCGTTGTGGTGCTCTGATCCTTCTGCACCTCAAACTGATAGTCCTTGATGCTCTCTGGGTTGGCAAACGGATAGTAACCATACACATCAATATGCGTATGCTTGTCTTTCCAGAAAAGGTCATAAGCGGAGTTCCACTTATAGTTAGGCTCATCGAAAGTGTGGCGCACATTATCGCCACGGTTGCCGTTTACCTTCAGGGTTCCAGGCTTGTTTCCCTCGTAATCTACGATGTAAACGCCCATCACGTCGCCGTTGCAGAAACCGTTGTCGTTGACGCGGGTTACGGCAAGCTGGTCGATATCGCCCGATAGCTGGATGCGGTTGCTGTCGTGCTGCTCGGTCTTGTCGCCGAAGAAGTCATCGCTACATCCCGTCAAGAGAATGGCTCCTGCCGCAATCATATATAATAAGGTATGTTTTATTCTTTTCATAAATAACTCTTTTGGGGGAGATGACCTTTCTTTTTTACGGAAAGATCATCTCCTATTATTTTAGGATAGATAATCGTTCGTTCTGTTATTCGGCTGTTCCGCCATAGTCAATACCGTCGTCTTCCCACTTGCTGATATTTACATTCACGCCGTTGCTGGTCTTGCTGAGCGTAACGGTAAACGGATGTTTCTTTCCTGCTTCGAAAGCGGTAAATTTGGAAGACTTAGGGAGATTGAAATCTCTGCCGTCAACATTTATGGTAATGAGATTTCCTTCGCCTACAGTCTGTGGAATAATGAGCGCCTTGTAGCTGTTGCCTTCTTCCTTGAGCGGAATGATGTCTGTATCATCGCCCTTGGCTGTTACGACACCTGTAGAAAGATTGGCTGTAGCCTGTGTCTTCAGGCGGTTAATCTTTACGCTAATCTTGGCTGCTGCAAGCGAAGCCTCTGTAAATTCGTTTCCTGCCACGAGCTTGATAATCATCTGGCTCAACACGTGTTTGGCTTCTATCTTTATGGCGCTTTCTGAAGGTGTCGCATCTGTAGTCTTGCCTATCAGAAGTTCGCTAGCCTTGTATTTTTCCGTTGTGCTCTGGTCAGCATTTACGGTCCAAGGCATCGCCTCTATGTTGCTGATAGTGGCTGTATATGGATAATAAATGTAGAAATCGGCGTGGGTGCTGTTGTCTTTCCAATAGGTTGGGGATGCAGCTTTCCAGGTTCCATCGTAGGTAAATTTCATGTTGTCTACATGGTTACCTGTTGTTTGAAGTGTCGCGGCAGAGCCGTCGGCTTGATGGTTGACGACAAACAGGCCGATCTGGTCGCCCGCTTCGAAAGCCAGATCTGTAGCACGGCTTTGTATCGAAGTGCTGATGTTGATAGGTACTTTTGCTGCAGGGGGTGGACTAGGTGTAGGGTCTAATTCAGAACCTCCACCGGAACATGCGGTTAATGCGAGGAGCATGCTCCCTACGATTGCTAGAAACTTCTTCTGTTTCATGATTTCTTTGTTTTATATGATTACTTTTCCTAGGTGTATCTGGAACTGTCAGTTTCATTTACTCTGCAAAGGTATGAAAAAATGTGGTATTATGCAAGTTCATAATGGTCCATATATGGAAAAAGTTGCTAAACAACATGTTTTCAGAGGATAAACGGAGGGTGAACTCAAAGAAAAAAGGCAGTTTTCTGCTTGTTGGAAACTGCCTTTCTCTTAAAAGTGGGGATTGTCCCATCTGTTTTCTATGATGATTGTTTCATCTGTTTTCTCTGATGATTTTCATTATATCTTCTATGTTGCGGTTGAACGGTCCGTTGTGCTCCAGCTTGATGGTGCACATGGCAGCCGCAAACTTGCCAGCCTCGGTAGGAGTGGCACCCTGCAGTCGCTTGTAGAGATAACCGGCAGAATAGGTGTCGCCACATCCAGTAGCATCCACCACCTCATGAGGAGCATAGGCTGGAATCTCATAAAAGGTGTCGTCTACATAAACCAGCGAACCCTCGCTTCCCAGGGTGATGATTACCTCGGTAACGCCCCAGGCATGAATCAGCTTGGCGGCTTCTACCGGGTCTTTCAGTCCGGTGATGGTTTCCATCTCCGTCTCGTTCACCTTCAGATAATAGGTGTTCTTGAGTACATCAAGCTTGTCCTTCCAGTCGATGGCGTAAACTTTCTCGTCTCTTACCTCGCGCAGATAGCCCTGCACATCGATGGAAACCTTGCCCTTGCCGGCAAGATAAGCCACTACTTCTGGCGAGAAATCATCGCTCAGCAGACTGCCCAGATGATAGACCTTTGCCTCCACGTGCTCCAACTGCCTGATGGTGAACGGATCAGCCTTGGCAAGTACACGCTGCTTGCGCTTGTTCTGGTCTTCCTCGTAGATGTTCTCGAAGAACACCGTGTTGCGGGATGGGTTCAACGTAACGTCGATGCCGGCTTCGAGCATCTTCTCAACAGGTTCTTTCTCTGTTGGGTCCATTGCCGTGATGAGTGAGAAACTCACATCCTTGGGCAACTGGTTGATGGCGTAGGCGAAGTAAAAGGAAGTTCCGCCTGCCATGTATACAGTACGATTCGGGGTCACAATCTTGTCTTTGGTAATGTGACCGATACAACAAATATCTTTCATTTTTTCTATTTAAAACGACTGCAAAGTTACAAAAAAACTTTGAGTATTTCAGAGTTTTTTCTTTTAATTCTGCTTTTATGGCAAATATTTAGAAGAAAAAGCCGGATTTCTTTTGGTGGTATTCGTATTTTAATGTACCTTTGCACCGGATTTAAAAAACTTGAACATTATCTAGAGAATAGATTAGACTATTATGTGGTTTGATAATTTAATCAACGTGCATTCGGCGGTGCAAGGCATCGTCATCCTTTCATTGATTTGTACTTTGGGTCTTGCCCTGGGCAAGATTCATGTCAAGGGAATCTCCCTCGGCATAGCCTTCGTATTTTTCGTGGGTATCGTGGCGGGTCATCTCGGACTCACCATCGATGAGAACATGCTGGAGTTTGCCGAGAGTTTCGGACTCACTATGTTCGTGTATGTGCTGGGACTCTATGTGGGTCCTAACTTCTTCGGTTCGATGCGCCACGAGGGCATCTCGCTCAATCTCTGGAGCCTGGCAGTCATCGCCGTGGGAACCGTTTTCTCGCTCGCCCTGTGCCTGGTGCTGCCCGTGAGCCTGCCTGATATGGTGGGCATTCTCTGTGGTGCTACTACCAATACGCCGGCTCTGGGTGCTGCCCAGCAGGCGCTGCAGCAGTTGGGATTGCCTAGTGGTGGGGCTGCCCTGGGCTGTGCCGTCACCTATCCGCTGGGTGTGGTGGGCGTCATCCTGGCGATGATGTTCCTGCGCAAGCTTTTCGTCAAGCCGGCTGACCTGGAAATCCGACGTGCCGATGAAGACGACCATACAGCCATCGGACAGTACGTCATCGTGAACCCGGCACTCAATGGCAATACCATCGCCGAAATCTCGATGATGACCCATCGCAAGTTCATCATCTCACGTGTATGGAGAGGAGAGCAGGTGATTGTCCCTCAGGCTGATACGGTACTTCATACCAATGATAATGTACTCGTGGTTACCAATAAGGACGAGGTTTCGGCGATGCAGATTCTCTTCGGAAAGAAGGTGGACAAGGAGTGGAACAATGATAAGGTAGACTGGAATGCGATTGATGCTAAGGTGGAAAGTCGCATTATCGTAGTCACTCGTCCGGGGCTGAATGGTAAGCGATTGGGCAGCCTTCAGATGAGAAATTCCTATGGCGTCAACGTGAGCCGAGTGCTGCGTGGTGATATCCGTCTGCTGGCTACCGATGACCTCCGTCTGCAGTACGGCGACCGTCTGACCGTGGTGGGCGACCCTACGAGTATCGACCATGTAGAGCAGTTCCTGGGTAATGCGGTAAAGACCTTGAATGAGCCGAACCTCGGTGCCATCTTCCTCGGAATTATCCTCGGACTTGCCGTAGGAACCATTCCTTTGAATATTCCGGGAATGACGGCTCCGGTGCGTCTGGGTATTGCGGGTGGTCCTATCGTGATGGGTATTCTGATTGGTGCGCTCGGACCCCGTGTGCATTTCATCTCTTATATGACCCGTAGTGCGGGCCTGATGCTGAGAGAACTGGGTCTTGCCCTCTATCTCGGTTGTCTGGGCTTGTCGGCAGGTGGACAGTTCTTCGAGACGGTGGTTCGGCCAGAAGGTTTGATGTGGGTAGGCATCGGCTTCCTCATCACGGTAGTGCCTGTAGTTATTGTGGGCCTTATCATCCTGAAGACCAAGAAGTACGACTTCGGAAGTATCTGCGGTATTCTCTGTGGCAGTATGGCGAATCCGATGGCTTTGACTTATGCCAACGAGACGCTGGATGGCGATACGCCTAGCATCAGTTATGCTACGGTCTATCCGCTCGGAATGTTTATTAGAGTGGTGATAGCCCAGGTCATCGTGATGTTCTTCGTATAAGCTTTGGCAGTTTCTGCGGATTTTTATACGTTAAAGATATAAAGAAAGGCTGATTTCGGTTAGAAATCAGCCTTTCTTGTTATGGTTATTTTCTTTCCAGTCAATGGATGTTCGAAGGTTATCTCTTCTGCATGGAGATGCAGTCGGGCAGCCTTCTCGTTGCCGTAGAGCGGATCGCCGAGGATGGGCGCATTCAGTCCTTCCTGATGGGCACAATGCACTCTGAGCTGGTGGGTTCTGCCGGTTTTCGGATAGAGAGCTATTCGGAGATGGGAATCGTCGACATGCTCCAGTACTTCATACTCCGTAATCGCCTCCTTGCCCTGAGTATGATTCACTATCTGGCGGGGACGGTCTAGATAATCGGGCATCAACGGAAGAGAAATCTTCTGCTTTTCTGCGGCATTAGAAGACGCTCTTCGTTCTTTCAATTCGTCTCTCATATCTTTTTTCTGCTTCTTTGCTTTTTCCCAAATCTTATCGCAGGCATCCTGGTCCTTACATCCAATGATGGCGATGTATTTCTTCTGAACCTGATGGTGCAGAAACTCCTTCTGCAGACGATGGTAGGCAAAATCCGTCTTGGCAATAATCATCAGACCGCTTGTTGCCATGTCGAGACGGTGGACAATCAGCGGACTGCTTGCTGCTGGATATTTCTTCCGCATGATGGAATAGACGGATGGCTGGGATGAATCCTTGCCCGGCACAGACAGCAATCCAGAAGGCTTGTAGATAACTGCCAGCTGGTCGTCTTCATATAAGATTTCCAAAGTATGCTTTTCGGCAATTTGAGAATGAAAGACTGAATCGGGCAGCATCCAATGCAGTATCGGCTTGCATTTGCCATTGCAGGCTGGATAGAACTGCAGGTGATGGCGGATCTCCTCCTTCGGACTTTCGCCCCACCAGAACATGACCATCTGCAGAGGCTTGTAACCATGCAGGTAAGCATATTGCAGCAGTTTCGGTTCGCAGCATTCGCCACTTCCGGCAGGCGGCACCATCTTCAGAGCTGCTATTCTGCTCGTTGCAATAGTGGCTTGCGGATAATCCCTGAGGGCTGCATCTCTGAAAATCTCCAGCAGGTCTTTGCTCTCACCTTCATGATTCTGCATGTGGAACTGCGAAAACAGCCATTGCTGCAAGGCATCAGATAATGTCTTGCGCAGTTGCTTCAGGCTAAGAATATCCGCCTGACAGGCTTCGTATTCCGTTTCAAGGCTGGTCTTTTCGGAAAGCGATTTCTTGAGTCGGCGCAGTTCTGCCTTCATAAACTGGCTTTCCTTCACCATTTCAGCCTCTTCCTCCGGATTGAGATTTCCTGCTTCCCGTCGGGCATCACGTTTTGCCTTCGCCTCCTTTATCTTTTCCTGATAGGCAGCGATGGTATGCTTCCGCTCTTCCTGCAGTTGCAGGATGAGACCTTTGGCTTCCTTCATGTGGGTGTTGGCTTCCAATTTCCTGATGCTCTGGTTAATGCCGGATATTTCAGCCTCGTGGGTCTTGAAATATCCGTCGGGCTGCAGATAGTCGAATACGGCTGGCACAAAGTCATCCCAGTCGCTTCTTCCACCTATCTGTCCGCTATAGGCGGAAAGATAACCTATTTCTGGGGCACCTGATGCAGGTTGGGCATTCTCAACGATGAGTACGCCAAACATTTTTCCTTTTTCGATTTCCTCTCGCCAGTCCTCACGCTTTGAGAGATAGGCTTGCAGCTCCTTGCATACAGCGATGCAAAGAGGATGAGGCTGATAATCGAGCGGATTGTTCATGCGCTCGGGAATGTGAATGCCTGATAGCAGGGCTTGGTCTATGGAATGAAATATCATGCTGCAAAATTACAAAAAAATAAGGTAGAACTCTTGGTTTACCTTAAGGAAAGTACATATAAAAAGTGTTTGAGAGAAGAATGAGGAAAGTTTACTGGTTATCAGTTACTTTCCTCATTTTGGTTAAAAGTGGCGAGGACAGACGAAGACGGGAATACGACAAGATGAGACAGAGGAACGTTACCTATCCGTAACCTATACCCCAAATGGGGAATGTTGAGGTTCGGAAGAATGAAGAAGGTTACGAATTGAATTTGAATACTCTGATTTATAGTGAGTTACTAATGAGTAACGTGAGAATTTTGGTTGCAAACAAAAATTGCGGTGTTCTGCTGTGAAATGCGTAGCAAGAAAAGACTCTTCATGTATTAATTTTGAACGCAAAAAAGAATGACGTTATGAAGAGTACATTTTCAATTATCTTCTACCTCAAAAGACAGGTAGTAAAGAAAGATGGTACAGTTCCAGTTATGGGACGTATCACAGTGGACGGAACACAGGCGCAGTTCAGTTGCAAGACAACTGCCAATCCAGATTTGTGGGACACCAAGGGCGGACGCATGATAGGTAAGAGTATGCAGGCTTTGGAAGTGAACCGCAAATTGGACAAGATGCGTGTGAGTATCAGTAAGCATTATCAGGAGATTATGGACAGGGACAACTTCGTTACTGCCGACAAGGTGAAGAACGCCTTTCTTGGTTTGGAGTATCGTTGCCATACACTGATGAAAGTCTATTCTCAAAGCCGTGATGAAATGGAAAAGCAATATAAGGCTGGCATGAAATCTTTGAGTACATACACGAAGTATAGAATCGGGTGTGCCTATGTGGGCGAGTTCTTGCAGACGCATTACCATGTGAAGGATATTGCTCTGAAAGAGTTATCGCTGCCTTTTATCACAGACTACGAGACTTTTCTCAGAACCGACAAGCACTTGAAGATAAACTCTGCGATGGTGTTTGTCCGCAATCTCCGTGCAATGGTATTCCGTGCCATAGATAATGAATGGCTCGTAAAAGACCCATTCAGACGATATGAGTACAAGGAAGAAGAGACCACAAGAGAGTTTCTGAGCAAAGAAGAGATTCACCTGTTGATGGAAACACCTATCACAAGAAAGAAGATGAGTATGGTGCGTGACTTGTTCCTGTTCTGTTGTTTTACAGGTCTCGCTTTCATTGATCTGTACAACTTGAAGGAAGAGAACATCAAGGAATTTTTCGATGAAGGTGAATGGATTGTTATCCATCGACAGAAGACAGGAACGGAAGCCAACATCAAGTTGCTTGATTATCCCAAGCAGATTATGGAAAAATACCGTGGATTGTGTGAAGACGGCAGGGTGTTTCCAGTACCCAACTACCAAAGTTGTATGGATTCGCTCAAAAGACTGGGAAAGAAATGTGGTATCACCAAGCCGCTGTCCTGGCACATGAGCCGTCATTCGTTCGCAACCTCGGTTTGCCTCTCCAACGGAGTCCCAATAGAAACCGTGAGTTCAATGCTTGGTCACAAGGACATAAAGACAACCCAGGTGTATGCCAAAATTACCAAGGAGAAATTGAGCAAAGACGTGGAAAAGTTGTCTCAGCAGATTAATAACATTGAGGAATTCACGTTTGGAAATGTTTGCAACGATAATACTAACACTATAAATGGCAGAGTATGAAACGACAAGTGATAACAATACAAGAAGATATGGTCATCTATGCCCCACATCATGGTGAGGTGTGGATGACAGTTTGGGAGATTGCCGAACTGTTGAATGTAACAGGGACAGCAGTGAAAAATACCATCAAGCGCATTTGGAAACAAAGTGTGCTGAAAGATTTCCAGCATTCTCAATACATCAAACTTGAAAATGGATATTCTGCGCATGTCTATGATATGGAAGTGATTATCGCCATAGCACTTCAAATGGATACATACCAAGCCTTGTTGTTCAGACAATGGTTTATCAGTAAGGTTGTGAACCGCAAGGATTGCCAAGCAGAGCAAGTAAAACACGAGTATCCGATGATTATTGTGATGAACGGAACGATGCCAAGAGGTGCAAGTTAGAATCTCTCATCTTTTAATAAGATTCCTACACCTTTATAATATAATAGCGTACAGGGGAAACGATTTTTGTCGTTGTACCCTGTACGCTATTTTTGTTTCGCTATTATGAAGCAGTACCCTCCCCTTGTGAAACAGTGCCATCGATTATCGGCTTGCGGTAATTACCAGTGAGAAGTGCTTGTATCTCGGATTCCGGATAGAGGGTTTTGCCACATAATATAATGTAGGGCAAGATGCCTTGTTTGCGATATTCCTGCAAGGTACGGCGACTAAGCTTCAGAAGCTCGGAGAGTTCCTTGTCGGTGAGGTATCGCTCCCCGTCCAAAGGTGGGCTGTAGGACTCGATGAATGAGGATAGCCAGTTGTTGGCTTTCTTCAAGGATTGCATGGCGGTGTCTATCGACTTGCTCTCATGCGTAAGAAGTTGGTTCATGTTCATTGTTTACAATTTGGATTAAGTGGTGAATATAAAATGTGTTGGCTCGCCCAGGGTGAAGTTTTCGGCTTTGCCTTGGGCGAGTTTGGCTTTATGCTATACCGATTTGATTCTGGCGATAAGCGGAACGATGGCTTTGACCTCTTCGGGACAGTAATAGAATTGGCGACCTATCTGGGTATGCCCCAAGAAACGGCGGTCACGAAGTTTTTGTAAGGTGCGCTGGCTGATGCGAAGTTGCTGGCAGACCTCATGACCTGTAAGCCATTTGTTCAGACGCTTGCCGTTAGCCTTATGCTTCAGCAACTCCACTTTCTTTACCAAGGCATCGTATCTTGCCATCATCAAGTCGAATGCCTTCTTTTCCATTGTTACTACTTCCATATTCTCTGTTTTATTGGTTCAACAAATTCGGGTGCAAAGTTAATGTGTGTATGTAGAAAAACAATGAAAATGAATAACTGTGGCAGTGCTTTTCTGGGGTTTGCCGACCGCTTGGCAAGAAAAATCAAGAAAATTATACGTGGGTCATTAATGAGTTGTTAAACGGGTATTTCGCAAATGGTTAATTTTGCCGCCGAGAAATAAAAACAACGAATTATATAACATTTCAAACGGAATTAGAATGGAAGTAATAACAATGGAAAGTGCAGCCTTCAAAAAGCTGACAGAACAGTTGACAGAAATAGTCCAGTACGTGCGATTGGCAAAAATGGCATTTCAAGAGAACTTGACGGGTAAGGGATTGAAGCCGATGTTGACCAATGACGATGCAGCTAAGATGCTTGGTGTGAGCAAGCGCACCTTGCAGCGAATGCGCTCAGAGAACCGCATTGATTTTATTAAAATTGGCAATCAATGCCGATACCAAGTTGAAGCCATTGAAAGAATGGTTGAGGAACGAACAATAACAAAGGAAACATGAGCATGGAAGATGGAACATTGAGAAAACTGGAGTTATATCTCCATGACCTACACAAAAAGATAGACGGCATCTATGACATGCTGATGTTGAGACACGAACGAGAGACGGAGCAAAAAGGAAGTTCTGCCATCAATGAAAAATTGCTCGACAACCAAGACCTCTGCCTCTTATTTCAAATATCCCCTCGTTCCCTTCAACGCTATCGCAGTCTGGGAGTGCTTCCCTACAAGCGTTTGGGGCAGAAAACCTACTACACGGAAGAGGATGTGATGCAGTTTGTAGAGAATAATGTCAAAGAATTCAAGAAAGAGAATGTGGAGCATTACTTGACTCGCATTCATCAGAAATTCAAATAACAACAGTATTCACCATTAAAAATTTACAATTATGGTACAAAAGAAAAAGAGTGATGAACAGGACGTGCTGGTAGTCCGTGACGAGAAGACGGGCGAGATCAGCGTCGTCGCCGGACTCAGCAGAGACGGCACCCCGAAGCGAGCACCCGCCAAGGCGGAGAACACGCCCGACTTCCTGCGTTTTGACCGCAACAGTGACTTGATGGACAGTTTCTTTAGAAACTTCTTCCGCCAGTGCAAGGAGCCAAGCCGATTCGGATTCTACCGCATAGCGGCAGACCAGGTGGAAAACCTGCTTGGCGTGATGAAGGAGTTGCTGAAAGATCCGGAGGCTAACAAGGACATGATTAAGTGGTACATACGGCTATGATAGAACAGAGCAAACTATCGTCAGATTGGAACATGGGGAGCCCGACTTCGGAGAGGCTAACAACCCGGCAGGGCAAGGTCTTTGGAGAGTAACTCCAAAGGTTTTGAGTAACTCAAAACATACCTTGCTATGTCTTTGAGGACATAAAAATAGCGGCTATCCTTTAAGGGGATAACCGCTTGTAATCAAATTAGTTTAAAGCATCTAAAAGAATAAATGCAGCCCAATATTTTGGGTCTTTATAAGGATGCACCTTCTTTATTATCTTTTGCAGTGTATTACTTTGCTGCACTTGCACTTTAGCATGAGCAGAAATAGCAGGTTTGTTATCAGACTTGACTTCGACTTCTGTTTCATACTCACGAACGTATTTTTGAGCATCACGAAGAGACTCAATTTTACTTTTCCCTGCAACAAGATTTGAATAAAACCTACTCATCAACAACTTCGTGGCCTTGTCATCAACTTTCCAAAGACTCATCATTAAAGTATTTGCTCCTGCTTTTTTGAATCCTCTTTGTAATCCAAAAACTCCATCACCAGAAATTTCTCCTAATCCTGTTTGGCAAGCAGAAAGAACAACCAAATCAAGTTTTCTCAAATCCATCTGAGATATTTCTTTTGCAGTAAGAATGCCATCGTCAACTCCCTGTGGTATTTTTTTGCCAGACAATGCATTGTTAGCTCCAGAGAACAGCAAACCCGAACGGGTTAAGGCTTTGTCTTCCATATCAGAATTAGCAGCATTTCTTATAAACCTAAGTTCTCCCATTCGCTTGCTTTCTTCTTCTGTCCAATAAAAGCCATGCGTCGCAATATGCATCATTTCTATATCTTTTCCAGAAAAAGATTTGATAGAAGTTTCTGTACCTTTCGGGCCTGTAAACAAACTCGCTTGAACTGTCGATTTTGACAATTTTGTTTCTATATCCAACGCTTCTTCTTTTGTTGCAGGTAAATATACTACCCCATTTCTTAAATTCAACGAATCGGCAATATTGTCATCTGCGATAAGATTCCTATCTACATTATATATGTGAGCGTCATTGATTAATGTACTTTCATCCGTATCATATTTTAAGCCCCCATATATTATTGCTTTTTTGTTTAATGTATTAATGTTGCTGTCAGTTATTATATTTTTTGTTGTTGATACCCTGTAAAATGATGCCTTTTGGAATTTCTCAACGCCAGGAACATTCTCTAATGCTATATTATACAACTCACCTATAGGTGAAAAATAAACTTTCGTGGCATTTGCTAACATTGTCTCTATTGGCTTCCAAATAAGCCGATATAATTCATTACTTTTATAATAATTATCTTTTTCTATACGCTGCAATTGCTTTTTTTCAAAAAGAGGAATCATCTTAGGATCAGAATACTTTTTATCAAGAATTAAAGCTGCGTAAAGAACACTATCTTTTCCTGTTGCAAAAGTAACAAACTCAATAGCAATAGCCCCATTAGCCAACTTCGATTTTACATCTTGCCACTTATAGGATAATTTCCTTGTATAATCACCATATGTTTTGCATTTTGTCAACAGTTCTGCTTCAAGGTATTCAATTTCATTGTTCATACCTTTTTTATTTTCTCTATTTGCATTTTCTAATTGCAGATAATATTTTTGTAACTTTTGAAATTTATCTATTAGAGTCTTATCTTGACTCTCTGCGATAAGTTTTCGCATTTCTATTTCAGTATTTAAAAGAATGCCTTTACTAAACAATGCAGCATTATAAGCCTCTCCAATTGTAACATTGGATGGTTTCTCATAACACAGTGTCAGCAAATTGTTTTCGAACCAATATTGGTAGTAGATATTTGGACTATCTACTTTGTAGTACATATCCAAATAACTCGAAAAATATCTCTTTGTGGAATTCTTCAAGTAATACTTATTTCTTTGTTTTGCAGGTTGGTTTCTAAAATATTTAATGACATTGTTCATTGCTATACTGTCAAATTTTGGTAAGTATTTGTCAGTATAAATTTGCCTTATATCACAATAACATACTACACACATGTCTTGATATAACTCAGGATAATCCATTTTGTCATTGTATGACGGTTTTTCTAAAATGTTTATTGCATGCTGCGTCGTATAAGCCAACGCTTTAATATTTCCTGTTGACTTATATATAGTATTCAAAAATATGGTAAGATTCAGAAAATCTTCTACCTTAGCCCCATCATACTCATCTCTCAAGTAAAAAGATTTACTATCATTTACAAAACTATTTTCACATTCCATTGCTTCTAAACGAGGTAAGGTAAATCTGTTGTATTTTAAGTTTCTATAAAGAATGTCAAATGATTTTTTTAATGCAAGTTCTGCCTTTTCAATATATTCCTTACCCATATAAGTATAACAGACACCTATACTTTTATAAGCAAGTGCTATATACAAGCTATCTGCATAAGGCATATCATAACAAATGTTTAAGCATTCTTGTGCACATGCTATAGCTTTATTAAAATTGCCATTTTCAAATAGTTCTTTAGCACTTTGTCTTAAAAGGCGTTTTGTGTAATAGCGACTGTTTTTTCCAAATTGAGCCTCATGCCAAGCTAAACTATTTTTCTCCAAATCATAATTTGTATTATAATCTTTTTGCTTTTTAAAAGAATCGACATTCATACATATGTTTTGAACATGATAAGTTTCACCAATTACCATATACTGTAAAAGTGCGTAGCTAGTGCTGTAAAAGTCAGATTCTATAGATTCCGTCTTGTCAAAAGAACTTCGGCGACAAATATCCACAAGTTGGGCGGCATCAATATAATCTTTATTGCCTAATTTCTCCATTGCGTAAGCATAGATTATACTATCAGGAACAACTTTTGACAGATTATCTACAACTAACGCAACAGCAGAAAAGTTTAAATCAATTAAACTATACTCTAAAAGGTGTTTATACAAATCAAAATTTACATTTTGTTTTCCACTTAATATTTCATAACAAGATGAACTGTCATAACCATATTTAACAGGCATTATTTTTTTATAATCCTCTAATTCCTTACCTGCAATTTTACTATAATAATGGTAGGCACTTGCAAGAGAAGCATAAAGATTCCCCTCAGTAGTTCTTTCTGAACTTTCTGCTAGTTTGGTATACAAATACGCAATAATATACGATAATCTACCACACAAAACATCTGAAATATCTGAATGATTCTTACGAATTTTACAAGCAATCTTATATGATTCTATGAATTTTGATAATGTATTTTTTATATTTGTAGAGTCCGTAAGGCTACAATTCCACAGTAATCTATATGCCTCCATAACATTTATCAAACAATAAGGATGACTATACTGTCCTAATTTTGTTTTATAAATATTACTTATCTTATAATAAAGAGTATCCAAACCCTCATTAAGACTGTTATTCACTTTGCATAAATATATGTCAGTTAGTGTATTCGCATACGAGACACTTTTTTCTCCAAGATTTTCTTTTTCAAGATTAGCACATTTGTAATAACATTCAAGCGCTTTTTCTATTTTATTTTTCTCAACCAATTCATTTCCTTCTAACGAATATTTGTCAGAAAGTACTGTCTTATTCCTATCAATAGGAAAAACAAAACTATTTGTACTATCAATTTCTTTGGCTTTGTCAAATTCTGCAAGATGATAATAACATGATGCCAACCACATAACAGAGTAATCACTACGATTACTTGTAGAGTCTAGTGTTCTTTTATCTATAGAGTCACTTTTTTCAAAGCATGGAATTGCCTCTGTATATTTTCCTTGATTATACAATTCCATTCCTTGGTTAAAATATTTATTTGATTCTTCTGTCTGAGCAAAAACACTGACAACAGAGAAAAACATAATAATTGATAATAATAGTCTCATTCTAAAAAACGTTTGTATATGATACTTCCTATTAATGATAGTGCCAAAGAGAGGATAGACGTTAGTATTATTGTCCTTGTTGCAGCCATCTCTCTTAATTGAACAAATTCAACATGAAATCTGAGTCCCTTTGAAATGATTTCATTGATTTTTATAGAATCTGTAAACTCAATTCTACTCATATTGATAAAGTCTGGGCGAGGGTACATTTCGGAGAAAAGTGAAGCTCCATAGAATTCCAATGATATGGTATCACATCTTATATTGTTGCATTTTAAGCGTAGGGAGACATTGCTTTGTGTTATATCCCAGCGTGACCACAATCGTGGAACTTGATTGAAAAGATTAGACTTGAAACGCAAATATCCACGTCCATACGTCTCATTAAAAGCAATTAGTCCATTGCCATAAGTAATCTTCTCAGCTCCATTTTCTTTCCATTTTGGATTAGAAGCATAATTAAAAGTAAGGTTACTACAATAAGTATATAGCGTTTCATTTTCGTGTTCTTTTGGTAATTTAGCAGGCATCGTTGCACCACATTCATAATTCAAAGAATAAAAACTTTTCATCTTCTCTAAATATTCTTCATTAGCCAAACATATAGGCTTGAAAACTTGGTAAAAAGAATCAGGAAGCTCTATTCTTCTTGCATATAAAGGGTGATTCACTGTTTCGACATAGTTGTCGAAAAAGTTATCTTTATGATGCTTCGACATTCCTACTGCATCAATATTTATGCGAAAGTTACAATATGAACTGTCTGAACAATATCCTAAAGCCGAAACTTCTGCTGTAATATTTCTTTCTGGAATATGTGACCAAGAGATATATAAGCACAAGCAAGCATATGTTATAATCATTGGCACAAGCAAATAGCCTGCACGCAAAACTTTTTGCGTACAGGTATTTGCTAATAGATTTATGATTTTATTTCGGAAAGCTTTTAGATTAACCATATAGGCATTTTTAGAATTCACCCATTCCGTTATTATTGTCTGCTGTCAATCCCAACTTGTCTATTACGTCTTTAGTAATGATGCTTGCAGGAGCTTTCAATGTTGTTATGACCCACGATTTTGTAAGTTCGTCCCAACGTTGGTTGGAGATTGTTTGCCAACTGCTTGCAAAGAATTTCTCCTTTGGTTGCATTTCCTTACGACGTTTTCTGTCTTCTTTCCATTTGCTTCTGTATTGGTCTGTAACATCACAAGTTTCTTTCAACGTAATATCAAGTTTGTATTCTCCTGTTCCCCAACTGTTCTTATAATTATCGTTTTCGTCACGATACCCCATATAAGAACGTGGAACAATAAAGCTCTCACCTAAAACTTTGTAAGCAGGAGCATCATTGGCATTGCGAACATAGTGCAGATATCCCTTATTATCTAAGACACTTTGGTCAACAGGTATATTTATCGAGAACTCTCCTAACTCCTGATTCTTCTGCAACTGTACAATTTCATTCATCCATGAAGATAAAAGTTTAATGTTCATAGAGAGAGTAAAGTTCTTTCTCTCTTCAAATGAAAATGGTATATCCAATGAAGAGTTTGGCAGATTGGAATGCGTTGGGCTGATAATCAATGTATCAAGAACCAATTCAAATTTTGAATGGTTAATGATTCTATTGATTTTAGAGCGGTCAATATGACAGGATATATAGAAAACAGTGTCTTTGTTTTCTTTTCTCAAACAACCAATCCCATCAAAACGCATACCCTTAGGATCCATAGCACCATCAAAAGAGGTCTGTTTATAAAAGTCGTTGACCTCAGAAACTGTGCTGATTTGTGTTTGATATACATTCTCTTGTTTGACTGTCTCTTCCCATTCTTCTTTCAACCGTGAGTTGCGGGTTAATAATGCACCTATGGCGTTTACACCTAAATCAATGAAAGATGTAACATAGCCAGAAGCTATGCCTTTTCCTGCTTCTTTGCTTGCATTAAACAAGTCTCCAAGATAACCTCTCGAAGTGCCAAGTTCTTCACTCTGCTTTGCGATTTCATCTGCAAGTTCATCACTTGTATAAATGAATGTTTGGTATTCTACTCCTTGCGCTTTGCTATACAATGTCCAAAAGAGACAGAGTAAAATAATAATAGACTTTTTCATAAATATTTTTCCATTTATTTAAAAACTTACTTGAATATTTACTAATACAACCAAAAGGGGTCAAAACCTGATGAGTCGTGGTCTTCAATCTTTTCAGATTCTATTTCCGTTATTTTCCATTCATCAGAAAGTTGATGTAGCCAATCAAAAAAATCTTTGGTTACTTCCAGTTCAGACTCACGTGGCTCAAATTTCCGTCTAAAGCGTTTTCCTATTTTTGTCGTGTCAAAATTAGAATATTCTTTTTTGTCATAAGAAGCCCATGAATTCTTATAATTGAGGTCAAAGTCACCATTCCAACGTTCATATGTTCCCATGATAAAATATTTCGGTTCCTTGTTTATCTTGTTGTCCTTTTTGTATCTTTGGTAAAAGATTTTTAATCCTTTCAAGACAATTCGCTCGTGGAAAACGCATTTACAATGCATCTCTTTACCATCAATTTTTTCTGCAAAACAATATGTTTTAAGACTGCTTATTGTCAAAGAGTCTATTTTTCCTTTGGGAGTAAGAGCATTAGTCCGCCAACATTGTATGTAAGCATCATCATCAAGGGTAACATTCTGAAAGGCTTTGTGGTATATATATGTACCTTCAAGTTCTCCAAGCTCACGCTGTCCTTTGCAATCTCGTACAGCAGATATAAGTTGGGCGTTTGCGCAAAGGGTTGAGAACAGCATTAATAAAATATAAATAAATCTCATGATTGTGAGGGATAATAAAAAGGCGTGCAACCGTTCTTGTACTTGTTTACAACTAAGGTTACCGCCAAGTGACCTGCACGCACAACAAGCACCGAACAGTCCACGCCTATGAGCGTGAACTTTCAGTCTGCTTGTCCTCGTGCGTTGAAAATTGGCGGTATTCAGTTGTAGAGAACAAAAGCTTAAAAGCTCAATATCCAAAAAGTATAGAACGGAAACGCTTGGGTTAAAAATTGAGGTTTACCACCTCGTTTTAAGTCTCTATAGAGGAAAGGCTATTCAGAGAATGGCTCAATCCTTAGCGTTTCATTCTTGTGTGATGTCTGTTTCTTATTATCTATATTTTTAGTTTAACAATCCGTGAACTATTACTAGCCAAAGATGGTTTGTCGCAAGTTGTGGCGCACCATCTTGAAATTTTGAGTGCAAAATTAACCAAAAGTATTGGCAATAAAGAATTTGCTATGAAATTTTAACGCAAAAGTGGCGAATTATGCAGTAAAACGTACATAATTACTGCAAAAGATTTCTTCCACCAGTATCCTCAAGAATCTTCATCTGCTGTATGGCTATCTGATTGAGTTTTATCAGTCGCTCAGACTGAGGCATTCCATCATTGATAAACACAGCGTTGAGGTTCTCCATATTCGATAGGCAGATAAGCTCGTTGATGCTGGCATAATCACGGATGTTGCCTTTCTTGTCGGGATTCTGTTCACGCCATTGCCTTGCCGTCATACCAAACATGGCTATGTTGAGTACATCCGCTTCATCTGCATACTTCATGGCTGCTTGCTCACGAGTTACCTCTGACGGAATGAGATTCGCCTTGATTGCATCCGTGTGGATGCGATAGTTTATCTTGGACAACTCACGTTTGGCAGACCATCCTATCTGCTTTTGCTCTTCTTCCTTTAGTCGCTGGAACTCTTTTATCAAATACAGTTCAAATTCCACAGAAACCCAACTGGCAAACTTAAAGGCAATATCCCTTTGGGCATAAGTGCCTCCATTTGCCCCATTCTTGCATACGATACCTACTGCATTGGTAAGCTCCACCCACCGAGTAGGACTCATTGTAAAAGCATTTGAACCTGCTTCTTTCAAAAGGGGGTCGAATTCGACCCCTTTGAAATTAGGGTTGTTCAACTGTTCCCAAAGTCCCAAATACTCCAAGGTGTTTTTGGAGCGTAACCAATTCTTTACCACATCTTTAGGTTCGGCTGGATTCTTCTGCCTTGCTATATCTGTAATACAGATGTAGTCAACTCCATCTTTTGTTAGAGTCTTTATCGTTTGGTTTCTTACAATAATCTTTGCCATAAGAAATTTGTTTTTGCATTCATTCTATGCTATTCAAATCAATGCTGCTCCCAACTTACTGAGAGCAGCATTGAACAATCTTTTTCTGATTTACTACAACTCGATAAAGTTATCATCTCCATCAGATGATGAGCTTCCACCTGATGAAGAACTACCACTTGAAGAAGAACCAGAGTCGGATGAAGAACCACCACCGCCACTTGGGGTACTACTGCCAGAATCCGCAGAAGAACTACCCGAAGTAGAAGGAGCGGAAGACTTCTGACCAAGCACCTCACGCTTATAGTGAGTAATCTCGGTGTTCACGTAGTCGATGAACGGAGCATAATCCTTTTCGCCATAGACGAGGGCAAGAGCGTTCACCATCTTCACTAATGCACGGTAAGCGTTATCACTTGCTGTGCGAGCAGTCTTCAAAGCTCCGACAGATACGCCCATCTTCTCGTTAGTACGTTGCAGGGTCAGTGTTCTTACACGCTCGTTGGCTTCCTTCATGTTGGTAACAAATGCTGTCAAGCCCAACTTGGCGACCTGTGCAGAATATTTGTTCTCAAGGTCTGTGATAAAGTTCACCAAAAGACCAGTCTCCTTGTCGAGTTGGTCGGCGGTGTTAATCTTGTAGTCCTTGATGTGCTGTGCGAGAACCTTTGCAGCCTGTGCCATGTCTGCGATAGGCATAGCAAGGAATGCTTCAACGGCTTTCTTGTAGCCAGCATAGAGTGCGTCACGGTCGCTGTCTGCCTTGGTAATATCATCAGTCAAGAGACTTTTCTGTGAAATTTTCAAGGCTTCGTCCTCTGCCACAACAGCAGCCTTGAAATTACTTACTTGGTCAGCAGCCTTGCCCTTTACGGCAGTGTCTGACTCAACACGTGCAAGAATGTTACTTACGAACGTGAAATGCGCACCATTATTCATGCGTGGCAAACTGATGTCATTTATTTCCTTCATAATCATTGGAATTAAGTTCGACATTTAGATTTTTGCGTTGTCGGTTTCCCGATTGCGAATGCGAATATACGAAAAATATCGCTAAAACTGGAACAAATGAATAAAAATCGGATAAAATTGCTAAATTAAACCTATTTTTTAACGGTTGTTATACCATTGGCGCACGTTTATTGTAAAACTGGAATTGCAAATGCTGTAAGAAACGCCGTTTCTTGCTCTTGTTGGTTCTGATTGGGGTAAGAAACTTGCATCAATATCTCCGTTAGCATTTGAATGTAGAAAGAAACGCAAAACAAGACCTTCGTTGAATCCCAAAATGACAAGAAACGTGCGTCGAAACCTCCAACTGAGGTTAAAAGTATCGAGAAACGCTAAACAAAAGCCCGAATGACCCTCAAAAGTAGAAATAAACGCTAAACAATTCGTCCAACGGCTCCCTAAATGGCAAGAAACGCAAAACAATGCCCGCTTTTTTCATCAGGGAAGGTATTGTTTAGCGTTTCTTTCTATTTTGGGACTCAAACGAAGAAATTGTTTAGCGTTTCCTGCTACATAGGCATCAAATAAAGTTGTTTTGCCACAAATATATCACAAAACTTTGGCAAAATGCTTTATGGCATTGTACTAAAATCATATAGTTTTAGAATTACCCCACAGTTACCCCATAGTTGTCATACAGTTACCCCACAGCTCACTTTTCCTTGTGCCTTGCCCAACAAGTACCCTACAAGCATCCAACAAGTAACCCTACAAGCTACCCAACAAGTTGACAGGTAAGAAGTCGTAGGGCATTCGCATCTATACACTGGCTACAAGGACTTGAACGAGTATCTGATGAGCCATA
>ERZ1034669.84-NODE-84-length-43251-cov-58.991758_pt1 | contig 43251 bp, 62 predicted proteins | sample MGYA00520705_ERZ1034669 | MGnify/ENA primary metagenome ERZ1034669 (study PRJEB33766, sample SAMN09781766) | gut metagenome | biome: gut microbiome | host: Homo sapiens | place: Madagascar | study: EMG produced TPA metagenomics assembly of the PRJNA485056 data set... | reverse complement strand
CTCATTCTTTTTCATCTGGGCGGCTTGCCTGCCTGCATCGTGGGCGCTGTGCAGGTTTTGCAGGTTCGGTTTTGCTTTCTCCGGCTCCACCAAGTCGCCGGTGATGGATTCCAGCTCGTAGTTGTCAATTATCAGCCTGCACACGGCTGTCCGGCTTGCCATGCTGCAATGGGCGTTTGCTACGTACTCGTCCAGCATGGACGGCCATTCACTGCCGTGTGCGCCGAATATCAGGAATGCCAGCTTGTCCACTTCGCCCGGCGGGCAGTCTGCCAGGTACTTAAACAGCCCGTTCCGCCTCTGCTCCACATCCGCGTGGCTGCCGTCAAAGTCGGTGTACAACTCCGGGTGGGCCAGGCGGAGAACATCCGGAAACCAGTTCAAACTTAACGCTCTGTACCAGTTTATAAAATCTTCCAGTGCGGGCGGCTTCTCCCCGTGCTCCCATCTCTGCACCGTGCGCGGGCTGACGTGCAGCAGCGCGGCAAGCGTTTCTTGTGCAACGCCTGACCGCTCCCTTGCCTGTGCCATGAGTGCTGCAATCCTCTTAGCATCGTACAACATACGCCATCCTCCTTTGTGCAAAAACACCAAAAGAGCGTTCCTCGGCTGTCGAATGCCGGGAAACGCTCTTTTTTTACGCAATTTTAGACGTGGTAAAAGCCACGAGTTTATGCTATTGTGTGGACAACAAGTACATGGTTTCATTCTACTGGCTCAAACGTAAACGTCACGGCAATCTCGGCTGTGTTCCCGGCGTACCGCCCGCGATCTTCCGTGACCGTAACATCACAATACACAGTAAAAGGATTCCACAAATCATCTTCTTCAATAATGATATAGGATTTATCCTCTCCTATATCTGGGTATGTGTCCCGTTCAATGCACTGGGTGTACAAGTCTACGCGGTCTCCCACGTCACAGGTGATCTCCACGCCGCTGTTACTGATTGTTTCCCCGTTTACCGTGGCGTAAAACTTCCAGTCATGGCCCACGGAGTTGTTCCACTCCTCCTCAAAGTCAGCCGTGACTTTGTATGTGCAGGGGCCAGAACGATCTTCCACGGACGTTGCAGGCGCGGATGTGCCCGTATCCAAACTCGGTGCTATCATGAGGGCATAAACCGCCGCTACTGCAACGGCACCGCACGACCATTTTTGTACGCGCGTCATACCTTTGGCGGATGGGTTCTCGCGTTTCTCATCTGCACGATTTCCAAAGCCCACGATAAGACCAGCAATGATGACAACCCAAGCAAAAGCAACCATTGTAATCACCCATTATATAAGGAAGTGAGGTAATCATGAACGAACCGCGAAAAGAAATTGAAGAGCTCATGCGAAAGCTGACAAGAGAACAACTCAAAGAGTTTCTTGCTTACCTGCAAGTCCTCGAAGCATCAGCAGGGCAGCATTGAGTTTATCTGCATCCAAGCGATCAAGAATTTCTCTAGCTTCTTCTAGCTCGGGCAGCGGTGGCTGCTCGGGCTTTTTTTGTTGCTGCAATGCAATAGCAAGAGCGGCGGCCATGGTTTTGACATTCTCGGGCAGTTCTGCGGCACCCGCACTGCTAGGAAATTCCGTGGTTGCATCTTTTAAATAGGAAACGGAAATAGGGCGGCCAAGCTTTTTCGTGAAGTAAGTTGAAATCTTTTGCAAATTAACATCATTTGGAACTTTTCCCTTTTTCCATCCAGATGGAGCCGCGTTCGATAGACCCATTTCCATGGCCGCTTTAGTCATGGAAACATTTGCTTCCGAGCAAAGTTGACAATAAACACTGTAAAAATTGCTCATATCGTTCTCCATTTCTTTGTGCACGTATACAAACTAGCTAAAAAAGATATATTAGCTATTTACAGCTGCGAAAGTTAGTGATATACTATGCTCATCGGTTGAAAAAGTTAGCAAACATAAGCAAAACCCACTAGGGCACTAGCTCTATAAGTTTGTTTTATTGCTATTGTTTTACTGCAATTTAACTATAGCACGCATTGCAAACTTTTGCAACTGATAAAACGTGCTTTGTCACAAGAATAATGAGATTGTGGTGCGCAATTTTCACTCGCACACGGTTTCATGCGATTTGGCAATGTTAGCCAAAGTGAGGTGATAGGATGCCTGAAAAATGGACGGGGCAGCTGATTGGGCGAATGCACAACTACAAAGTAACCTACGACGACCTGAGCAAAAAAATGGGTTTGTCAAAAGGATACATCAGCCAGGTGCTCAACTGCTACCGAAAGCCGCCGAACGCGCAACAGCGTTTTGAGAGTGCTGTGAACGAGATCATCGTGGAAAGACTGGAACGAGGTGAGAATCAATGATTGAAGATTTTAAACCGGTATTGATTTCCGGGGTGTCCTGCTATGAGCAGGACGGCACTGCCTATCTTCGTCTCGAGGACGTTGCCCACGGGCTAGGGTTCACCCAGACCAAGAACGGCATTGAGTACGTTCGTTGGGAGACCATCGACAAGTACCTTCGGGATTTAGGCTTTTCCCAACAAGTTGGGAAAGACAGCTACATCCCCGAAAACGTCTTTTATCGCTTGGCAATGAAGGCCAAGAACGAGACGGCCGAAAAATTCCAGGCGCTGGTGGCCGACGAGATCATTCCGAGCATCCGCAAGACGGGTAGCTACACCGTCCCGAAGCTGAGTAAGGAGATGCAGGCGCTTTTCCTTCTTGACCAGCGCACGGTGCAGCAGGACGCACGGCTCACCGCGCTGGAAAACACCATGACGGTGGATTACAGCCAGCAGCAGACCCTGAAAAAGGCCGTGGGCAGGGTGGTTGTGGAAGCCCTGGGCGGTAAGTCGGCCCCGGCCTACAACGACCCCCATGTGCGCGGCAAGCTGTTCAGCGAGTGCAACCGCGACGTGCAGGACTGGTTCCGGGTCAACAGCGTGTGCAACGTACCCCGCAAGGACTTCACCCAGGCTGTGGAGTACATTCAGCGATGGAAGCCTAGCACCAACTCCGTGATGCTCATTCAGCAGACCAACGCCCAGACCAGCTTATATGAGTAAGGAGGCACCGCAATGACGCGACCAACTTTAACCATCACTGAGTGCTGTGAGGTGCTTCGCGCGAACAACATTTCGGTGGACAACAAGGGACTGGCGGCCGCCATTGAAGCGGGCCGTCTCCCGTGGGCGGTAGCCATGAACGCGCCCGGCGCAAAGCTTCAGCCGAAAATTTTCAAGCACCGGCTGGCCCGGTGGCTGAAAGATATGACTGGTCAGACACCCGTTGCAATCGAACCTGAATGGCTTTAAGCAGTAGCAATGTGCTGAGGCAAAGCACGGCAAGGCGAGGCAACGGCGAAGCAGGGTGCTGCGAAGAAAAGCTGCGGATATGCAATCCACCGAGAAGCTGTGGCAGAGCAAAGAAGAGCAATGGCAAAGCCATGATCGGCAATGGAAAAAGTTGCATTGGATACGCGGGGCGATGATACGCAATGGACTAGCTGAGCCTGCTTCCCTGGTTGGGGCTGGCAGCGCTGATATGGTACGTGGCCGCTTGCGTGGCGGCCGATGAAAAGCCGCATATCGTCCCGGCGGCTGTGCTCATGCTGGGCACCTGGCTGCTGGCGATGTGGACGGAATGAGGAGGACAAAGCATGACTGAGTATTACATCACTGTACACAAAAAGGCCGCCCCGGCTGCAACCCGGGACGACCTGAAGGGTGCCAAACCTGCACGGCGTGGCACTATGGACATTGTAACCCACCGCCTGCTCTGCGTCAACTGGGGCGGCATTTTCGGCGGCCTGATGGGCGCTCTGGTGGCTGCGGCCATTTGGGTGCCGGTGGCCTACGCACAGCGCGGCTACTGGGCGATCGGCGGCGAGATTTTTCTCATCGGCCTGGCTGCTGGGCTGGGCGCATGGATTGGAGGCGGCGGCGAACCGTGAAGTGCGATATGGACTGTGCGCACTGCAAGCGGCCCGCAAAGAAATGCCATGGCGGAAACTTCCACACGCCATACGCAGACCGCGACAGCCTACCCACGAAGAAGCCCCCACAGGGGCCTACACCGGAATATCTTCCCGCTGTGAACCGCTGCGGGAAACGAGTAACCAACAAGTAAAGGAGAAGAACAATGGAAAACAACAACAACGTTTTTAAGCCTCTGGTGGACATTGATTACACCGGCATTATCCGTCCCACGTGCTTTAGCCTGTGCTTGGGAGAGCGCTACTTGTCGGAGATTCTGGAGCAGCTGATTCCCGGCGGGACGAGCTTCGCCGGGCGCGTCCGCCTGATTGTCGAGGACTACACGCAGAGCACGGGAATCCCCGAGCCGGAAGAGAAAAAGGAGGAATCCGAAAATGAATCTGTATGAGATTGACAAGGCCATTCTGGCTTGCATCGACCCCGAGACCGGCGAGCTGTTGGACGAGGCCGCGCTCGAAGACCTTCAGATGGAGCGCACCGAGAAAATCAAGAACGTGGCGCTCTGGCTCAAGAACCTGAACGCCTCTGTGACGGCCTTGAAGGCCGAGAGGGACGCATTCGACGAGCGTATGAAGGCGGCGCAGAAGAAGGCGGATGGCTTGAAGAAGTACCTTGCAGACGCTTTGCAGGGGCAGAAATTCAGCACGGACGAGTGCGCAGTGAGCTTCCGACGCTCTGCGGCCGTGACCGTCTTTGACGAGGCCGCACTCCCGGCGGAATACGTGGCCGAGAAGATCAGCAAAACCCCCGACAAGGCCGCAATCAAGGCCGCCATTAAATCTGGCATTGAGGTGCCCGGGGCCGCTCTGGTGGACAATCTGAGCGTACAAATCAAGTGAGGTGCAACATGGAGAATCTCGAGATTTACAACAAGCTGCGGGAATGCCCCGAAGGGGCAATTAAGCCTATCAGCGCGGGCCGGTTGAAGGGCATGAGCGACATCAACCCCATGTGGAGAATCAAGGCCCTCACGGAAGCCTTTGGCCCGTGCGGCATCGGCTGGTGGTACACAATCGACAAGCAGTGGCTGGAGCATGGCAACGGCCCCGAGGTAGCGGCATTCTGCAACATCACCCTGTTTTATAAGGTGGCCGGAGAAGAGAGCCACGGAATCCCCGGAACGGGCGGCAGCGGCTTCGTAAAACTCGAGAAGAACGGCCCCTACACATCTGACGAGTGCTTCAAAATGGCGCTCACGGACGCGATCAGCGTTGCGGCAAAGGCACTTGGAGCTGCCGCCAACATCTACTGGCAGCAGGATCGCACGAAGTACGAGCAGCCCACTGTACCGGTCCCTGAGAAGTCCATCTTGTGTGAGGGCTGCAAGCATCCCATCAAGCCCGTGAAGAAGCGTGACGGCACGATTATGACGGCTGCACAGGTGGCCGATTGGACGAAGCACAAGCGCGGCAAATTCCTGTGCATCGACTGCGAACGGGCCGCACAGAAGGCGGAGGACAAGACATGAAGCTGTGCATCAAGGCCAGCCAATTTCCCGACCACATCGGAAACCTGCTGCACGTATGCCAGGGCTTTGAGCCTGACCAGCTGCTGGACATCCAGATTGACAAGCACCGCCAGCGGCGAAGCCTTGATGCGAATGCCTACTGCTGGGTGCTGCTGGACAAGCTGGCGGCCTCTCTGCACAAGCCCAAAACCGAAATCTACCGGGAACTCATCCGGGAGGTCGGAGGCAACAGCGAGACGGTGTGCTGCGTGGAAAAGGCCGTTGACAAGCTGGTGCAGCTTTGGGGCAAGAATGGCCTTGGCTGGGCCGCCGATGTGGTAGACAGCAAACTCGAAGGATGCAAGAACGTGGTGCTTTATCAAGGCTCAAGCACCTACGACACGCGCCAGATGTCGCGCCTGATTGATCTGGTGGTGCAGGAGTGCCGGGCGCAGGGAATTGAGACCGCAACCCCGGCGGAATTGGAGAAGTTGAAGGAGGCGTGGCATTGACAAACGAGTACGGCGCGAGGCTTGACCGGAACGGGTACGCCCCTAGCATTGTGCAGGAATACATGGACGAATGTTTCATTTGCAGAGCTAATGGATACCGTGACAAGCTGGACCGGCACGAGGTTTTTTTCGGGCCGTATCGGGACAAATCGAAGCGGTTGGGACTGTGGGTTAGCCTTTGCCACCACGCCCACCACATTGACGGACCATCGGCTGTGCACAACAACGCGACCGCCGACCACGCGCTGAAATGGTTCGCGCAACAGTGCGCAATGGAGTTTTACGGATGGAGCGAGGACGACTTCCGCTCCGAATTTGGTAAGAGTTACCGGGAGGATTAAAAACATGAATCAGATCATCATTATGGGCCGCCTGACCGCCGACGTGGAGATGCGCCAGACGCAGGCCGGAGACGCAGTGGGTTCCTTCTCCGTGGCCGTGGACGGCCCGAAGAGCCGCAACGGCGAGAAGCACACTGACTTCTTCCGGGTGACCGCATGGCGCAAGACGGCCGAGTTTATCTCCGGCTGGTTCCACAAGGGGGACATGATTGCGCTCAGCGGCTCCATGCACTGCCGGGAATACACCGACAACAGCGGCAATCGCCGCACGGCGTGGGAAATGACCGCAGAAAAGGCTTTCTTCTGCGGTGGGAAGAATGACGGGGGCACCACGAAACGGGCCACAGCGGGCGAATTTGCCCAGCCAGCGGCGACGGATGACTTTGCGGTCATCGACGACAACGAAGATTTGCCCTTTTAATCGGAGGCAGCGCCTTGAAAGATAACAATTACATCGTGATTCAGGGGTGGATGCGCTCCCGCCTGAATCTTACCGGCAACGCCCTGCTTGTGTACGCCTGTGTTTTTGGATTCTCGCAAGCTGGCGAGTGGTTTACAGGCACCGCAGCTTATCTGGCTGACTGGTGCGGATGCAGCAAGCGGGCAATCTTCCAGCAGCTTTCCACCCTGACAGAGCGCGGGCTACTGGAAAAGCGGACAAGAGATGTCGGCGGTGTGACCTTCTGCGACTACCGCGCAGTCGAGCCTGGACAAGAGCCGGAACCCGAAAAAACACCTGAAAAAGATAATGCGCCAGCTTCACCCCCCATGCAGAATTTTCATGGGGGTGATGAAAAAACTTCACCCCATAATATAAAAGATAATATAGATACTCGAGTATCTAAAGATACTCTCGTATGCGCAAACAGCGGGGGGTTTGAGGCGTTTTGGACTGCCTACCCCAAGAAGAAGAGCAAGGGGCAAGCATTATTAGCGTGGAAGAAACTTAAACCTGATAGCTCTTTACAGGCTTTGATCCTGAAAGCAGTCGAAGCCCAGAAACGTAGCCCTGATTGGCAAAAGGATAAAGGGCAATACATCCCCTACCCAGCCACCTGGCTGAATGCAATGGCATGGGAGGATGAAATGCCCGCTGAACAGAAACGAAGGGAGGTGCAATATTTGCCATGAATGAAGCAGAAAAGGCCGTCATCGGCTGTTTGCTTGTCAACCAGCAAGCCCAGCCGTACATCCTGGATGCCATCACTGGCGAGGACTTCAGCGACCCGGAACTTGGTGAGGTGTACGACAAGCTGGCCAGCCTGTGGGCACGGCACCGGAAGCTGGACACGGTGAGCGCGGCCTCTGTGATGGGCAATGAGCTGCTTGCAGAGTGCGCGGAAGCCCCCATTGCGTACAGCAACTACCCGGCTTATATCGCCGCCGTGAAAGACCACACGCTTGTGCAGCGGGCACAGGCGGTGGGCCTGAAGCTGGCAAGCAGCGGATGCTGCAAAGACGATGTAGAGGGCGCGGCGCAAGAGCTGGCGCATATGCTGGCAGGCAAGCAGAGTACCGGGCGCTTCAACGCCATGGATTGTGCCACGTGGTTCATGCGGGCCATGGCTGGCGGGCGACCGCCTTACTTCGCCACCGGGTTTGGGCGGCTTGACCGTTACACCGGATGGGGGCCGGGTGACTTTGTGGTGATTGGCGGACGGCCCAGCAGCGGCAAGACGGCATTCACCTTGCAGGTGGCCCGGCAGATCGCGCAGAACGGCAAGCGCGTTGGTTACTACAGCTACGAGACGTCAAAAGAGCGCCTTAGCATGAGAATTTGTACCAACATCATGCGGCTGCAATACGACAGTGTGAGGCGCTACTCGGTGCAGATGGACAACGCAAACGGGATTCAGCTGCGGGCGCTTGACCACTTTGCCACTTGCCCGCTTGAAATCGTGGAAGCCAACGGGCGCGGTGTACAGTGGTTGAAAATGGACGCTCAAGCGCAGAAGTTTGATGTGGTTTTCATCGACTATTTGGGACTTATCCCTTCCCGTGGGAAGGACAGCTACGAGCGGGCCACAATGGTGTCGAAGGATTTGCACGACTTTGCCCAGCAAACCAAAATCTGCGTTGTGGCGTTGTGCCAGCTGAACCGCGCCGGGGCTGGCGACTTACCCACGATGGAAAACTTGCGCGACAGCGGCCAGATTGAGCAGGATGCGGACAACATCATTCTGCTGCACAACGACAAGGAGACGGGCAAATACACCGTTCGCATTGCAAAAAACAAAGACGGTATTACCGGCGATTTGCCGTTCAATTTCGTTGGAAGCCAGCAGCGATTTGAGGAGGTAGCGGTGAATGATTACAGTTGATCTCCCCTTTCGCCTGCCGGGGGCAAATGAGTACACAAACGCTTGCCGCCGGAACCGCTTCGCGGGCGGAAAAGTCAAGGCCGACTACACGCAGGCGGTGGCTCTCTACTTCCGGGGGCTGCCACCTGTAACCGGGCCGGTAAAAATCCGCTTTATCTGGCATGAGCGGACGAGACGAAGAGACAAGGACAACGTGGCCTTTGGCAAAAAGTTCATTCTTGATGGGATGCAATCCGCGGGATTCCTGCCAAATGATAATAACCGTTGGATCGTCGGTTTTGAGGACTGTTTTGCCTACGATGGACGGGACGGAGTGACAGTGGAGGTGTGCGATGATGAATAACGGGATGTACTCATCCAAAACGGATTTGTGGAGTACACCACAAGACTTTTACGACGAGTTAAACCGTGAATTCGGGTTTGTGCTGGATGCGTGCGCTTTGCCGTGCAACGCTAAATGCAAGTCGTTTTTTACCCCCGCGCAAGACGGCTTGCGGCAGGACTGGGCAAGCTCAACATGGTGCAACCCGCCATATGGGCGGGAAATTGGCAAGTGGGTGCGCAAGGCCCGCCGCGAAGCTGAACGCGGCAACACGGTCGTGTGCCTTTTGCCAGCGAGAACTGACACGCGATGGTTCCATGACTATGTTCTGGGTCGCGCCGAAATCAGGTTTGTGCGCGGGAGACTGAAGTTCGGCGGGAGCAAAAACAGCGCGCCATTTCCGAGCATGGTGGCTATCTTTAAACCCAGGAATGACGCGGAGGCGATTGAAAATGAATGATAACATGTGCGAAAAGTGCAAATACAAAGATGAATCTGCGTTCGGCCCGCCTTGCATCTTTTGCAAGTACTCGTCCGTCTATGCTGACAGCCAACTCACCCCGGCAGATAGCCAATTCACCCCGGCGGATGACGCTGCGGAGATTGACCACCCTGCCCACTATGCGGGCAAGTTTGAGTGCATCGACGTGATGCTGGACGCGATGGGGCTGGAGGATGTAAAAGGCTTTTGCTTGTGCAACGCCTTCAAATACCTGTGGAGGTGCAAGAAGAAGCACGAGACGCCCGAAGAGGACGTGGAGAAAGCGGTTTGGTACTTGCAAAAGTACCTCGAGCTGGGCGGCGACGAATGAAGCCGGGCTTTTGGGTGAGCTGGCGGCACCTGGGCGGCCTCAAGAAGGCCCGTTTTGACACGGCCGAAGAGAGAGCCGCCTTTGTGCAAACGTGGCTTAGAGACGGCAAACCGGCCCTGTGGGAGACCAACTCACGCGGGCAGAGGATTATCAGGAGGTCACCCGGAGTGGTTTGACAGGAAATCGACCTTGAGTGGTTATGCAACCTATTGCGGTCTGAAATTGAAGGAGGTGCTATAAATGACAGGAGAAATTGCATTACGCCCGTCCTATTGGGCGAGCGTTTCTGGCGGCAAGGACAGCCTGTATATGCTGAACTATATTCTTCACAATCTGGACAGATACCCGCTTAACGGCGTTGTTCATTTTGAACTTGAAATCGACTACCCTTTTATCCATGATGTGATCGACTACATGGAATCCGAATGTAAGAGGTTCGGTATTCAGTTCGTGAGAATCAAACCCCGGAAGTCATGGGCGGAATTGTATGATAAATACGGTTTCCCAACGAGAACCGCACGATGGTGCAACAACCACTATAAACTTGATGCAAAGAAGCAGTTGGACGAATGGCTGAACGAAGTCGGTTTTTATGCAGTGTGTTACATCGGGTATTGTGCCGATGAAGAACGCCGTTCCAACAAACGGTTGAGTGCCAAAAAGGTAGAAGTATACCCTCTCGCAGAAAACGGCATTAACGAGGATGTGATTTTGGAATGGGCAAAGATACAGCCTATTTTCAACAACTACTACAAAACCAACAAGCGTTGTGGTTGTATGTACTGTCCAATGTCATCTTATCTTAACTTTGCCTATCTCTACAAATACTACCCCGAAAATTTCCGGTATATGCTTGAAAAAATGCGGGAAACAGAAGAATTGAGAGAGAGGGAGCTTGGTAGACCGTTCTCTGTGATTTCTTCAAATCCTAAATACAACTCGTATTATTTAGAGAACATCATCAAGACAAAATGGCTCAAAAAGCTCAATGAAATGGAGGAAGCATAATGCAGTTAGCAGAAAAACAGGAGTTGGTACGGCTCTTGAACTTGTACCAAGTTGACCTTCTCATGGACAACGACGCCAATATCCGGGAAGCCGCAAAGCATCCGGAGAAGAGATGGGAGGGTACTTACAAAATTGGTGTGAAAGCCCAGTATGAACACGCTCGTGTCATTGCCGCAAAACTGTCGGTAGAAATCGGCAAGTCGATAAAAACTTACTACGAGCTGTAAAGGAGGACACAATGGCTCAATACATTGACCGGGAAGCACTTGTCAGTTGGTTGAAGCACATCCCGTTAAAAGACTTATCCGATGGACAGGGGCTGTGCCGGGTTATCATGGAGGATGACTTCAAAGCGGCGATTAGCTCCCTGCCGGGAAGTACGTTCGTGGACATGGTTCCGGTGGTGCGCTGCAAGGATTGCAGGTATAGCCGCCCGCGAATAGCAGTCGAGAAAGAAGTTTTACGCGAAAACGTGGTGATTTGCACAGCCATTAGCAGTGAATATATTACCAAGTGGGAGGATGATTTTTGCAGCGAAGGTGTACGCAAGGAGGCATCTAATGGCAGCGATTCTGACTAAAGTTCTGATGGCACTTGTGGTGCTCATTGCGGTGCCAATTGCACTGCTGGACTTATGTATTATTGTTGTAGGCTTGTGGACGCTGTTCCACTGGCCGAAGGGAGGATGGAAAAATGATTAAAATCGAGAACGCCGAAGTTTTGGGGTGGGAACACGCAATCCGGGGAATGCGGAATCCGCTCAACAGCTGGGACAAAATGGACAGCCACGAGTGCAACTGCCACGATGGGAGAGATGAGTTTTGCCCGATGGTTGAGAACGGGCACGAACCGGCGGGTGGGTGCGACGTTGACCGCTGCGCATACTGCGTCGGCGAAAACGACCACGCCCTCATGATGCGCCTTGCCAAAGCCTGGCCGGAACATGCGAAATATCGGCGAATGATTGTGGTTTATGCGGATGTAACGGCCCCGCTGTACTGGTGGAAGGAGTACGACACTTACAAGGTCGGCACGGTGGCCAATTCGTGCAGCACCATGCACAAAGTTACCGCGAAGCAGTTTGATTTGCAGGACTTTAGCCACGAGCATTTAACCATCGCCAGCTCTGTGGCGCTGCAAGAGGTGATTTACCACCTCAACTACTGGTGGGCGAAGTACGACACGGCCGAAACGGACGAAATCAAAAAAGAATACTGGTGGCAGATTATCCAGATGCTGCCGAGCAGCTACAACCAGAAGCGCACAATCATGCTTAACTACGAGGTGCTTGCAAACATCTACCGCCAGCGCAAAAACCACAAACTTGACGAGTGGCGGCAGTTTTGCAGCTGGGCATCGTCTTTGCCTTACAGTGAGCTGATTACCGGGAAGGAGGCGAAAGACGATGACTGAGCCGATTGTAAGCCCGCTTCTGGTGTACCTCATCGGCGTGTGTGACGCGGTTTCGACTGGTGCCATGTGCGTTGCGGTGTCCGGGGCAATCTTTGGCACTTTGGTTTTAATTGTGGAAAGTCTGGAGGCGTTGGACTTCGGAGAATTCAACAAAACAATTGCTAAATTTTTGAAAGCGCTCTTTTGCATCACGTTCCTGTGCGCTCTGCTTGCGATTTTCACCCCGTCGCGCGAAACCGCAATTGCAATGCTTGTTGCAAAAAATGTAACGCCTGAGACAATCCGACTTGCAGGGAAAACGGTAACCGAAAGCGTCGAGATCATCACAAAGACGATTTTGCAGGCTGTGCAGGAGGGCTGAACATGGCTAAAGCGGTACTTATCAGCATCCGCCCGGAGTGGGTGGAGAAGATTCTGGCCGGAGAAAAGACGCTAGAAGTCAGAAAGACCCGTCCAAATATGGGAACGCCGTTTAAGTGCTATATCTACTGCACCAAGAGCGGCGTTGCAATGGGAATGTGGGGAAAACACGGGAAGGTTGTTGGGGAGTTTACCTGCAACAAAGTAACGAATCTTTTTTCAAATAGCCGGTTCTGGCTGGACGAGGATTATGTTTTGCAAAACGTGCTTGTCTGCTGCGGAAATGCGAAAATATGCAAACGGCGCAAACGGATTGTACGGCTGGCACATTTCCAAGCTGGAAATCTACGATGACCCGAAACAGCTCAACCGGTTCAAACCGTGGAACCGGGAATGCAAATACAACGACTTGGGTTTTGCAATTCCAAATTGCGGGACGTGCCAAGATTGCATTGTAAAAAAACCGCCCCAGAGTTGGTGCTATGTGGAGGAATTGAAATGAGTGATTACATCACTTTTGCCCAGCTCGCGGACGCTCTGAGGCGCTGCGGGAAGGCCCGCACGGCGGACGACTGCAAGGGGTGTGCTTACTATCAGGGGCCAAACCCTGAGCTGTGCATCCCAGAAATGACGGCGCGGGCGGCGCAGGTGATTGAGCTGTTTGCGGCCGAAGAGCCGAAGAAAGAAGGTGATCCTAGTGACTTACGACGAACGTAAAGCATGGCTGCGACGGTATCAGGACGCGCTGGACGATTACCGCATGGCAACCGCCAGACTGGAAGAAGCCAATGCGCAGGCGACGAAGTGTACGGCCAGCGTGTCGTCTACTCTGGGGCGCGGCGGCACAAGCGATCACATCCCGGCGGCGGTGGAACGGATCGAAGCCATACGCGAGGATGCAAACCAGGCCATGGCAGAGGCAAAGGCCGCGCTGATCGAGATTTCGGAGGCGCTGAAAAAGCTGGAAAGCCGGACAGAGCGAGCAGTGCTTGCAATGCGGTACGTGGACGGCTGCACATGGCAGCAGGTCGCAGAGAAGTGCGGCTACAGCATCGACTGGGTATATGCTTTGCATCGGTCTGCTGTAAAAAATCTGGACAAATAACAAGAGAGGTCACATCCGGAAGGGTGTGACCTCTTGTTTTTTATTCGTCAAATTAGCCCGAAATGTTCCGCCAACAAAAAGCGGATATAGTCCGGGCAATTACGCTGCGCCCCGCACCAGTTTTGCATGGTGCGCAACGGGATGCAAGCGGCCCGGGCGAAAGCAGATTGGCTCAGCCCGGCGGATTCTGCGAGTTCCCGCACATGCATGTGCGCAACGTCCCAAAAGCGGGACAGGCGCTCGGCTTCTGCGTCGTCTGGAATGCTCAGGGTTAAATTGCTTTTGAAGATTTCCTTCGGCTGCTCTTGAGCCATTGTGAAGAGTTCAGCTTTGTTCCACATTTTTAATTTCCTCCAATATCTTATTTCAACCCCCGTCCTCCATGTGGAGGACGACACATCACCAGATAGGCGACACTGACTCGATGGTAAAGGGGATGCTTTCACGCTTGCCTGACTTTGTGGGCGCGGACACAACAATCGTTTTGACCGCTGCATCTATTGCCGCCTCCACGCTTCCGCACACGCGGACGGGGTCGCAAGTGATTACGACAAGGTCTCCGAGCCCGTCGTCCGTGCGGTACTCAGAATGCAACTCCCATACCTTGTCCTTGAGAATGAAGTCCGGCAGGGAGATTGTCACTCTTTTGCGGTGCGGCGCGTCCCCCTGGAAGCCAATGTTCCATTGCCACCCGTCAGGTACGGGGAGCGCAGTGAACGAAAAACCGCACACCTGCGTGAAGTAGGCGAACTCGTCCGGTTCACGGTTGGGCGAACGCTTCACAGCGCCCCAAACTGATACGACGATTTCTGTTTTCATGGTTATTTCCTCCTTCTTTGGGTAACCCATGAGCGCCCACCCTTTCGGGTGGCCGGGCTTGCACCGGCGGCGCTTTCGCGTCGGCCTTGCGGGTCTTAGTCTGCCCATCCCCACAGGTCAAACCAGTTTGAGGGGCAGTAGACGCGGTAAGTATGGGTGTTGTCGCACGGGCTGTATTCTTTCGTTGCGACCACCGCTCCCGGCGCTGCGGAAAACGGGGGTGTGCTGGCTAGGGCATCCAGCTCCGGGATGTCCTCCTCAGTCACGAGGTACAGCCCGACGCCTTTGCTTGTGACTTCCTCGCGGATAATGCCCATCCCGTACCGGGTGGCAACGTCTTTCAACTCGGCTTTTTTCATCGTCTGTTCTCCTTCCTCTTTACATGAGTACCCAGGGACCGCGACGGAATGCCGACACGGACGGGGTGCCGATGTCCCAGCCGCCGCCGTACTTCTTCGATGCCGGCTTGTAGGGGTAAGCGGGTTCTGTGCCTCCGTTCTTCAGGCCACGCAGGACACGGCCATTCTCAACGTACACATCTGCGCCGCAAATGCGGTGCCAGCCGTCTTTAATCTTCGTCATTGCTTTGTCCTCCTGTTTTTTCGTTTGGCTTCTTCGTTGTCTACACAATACCACCCATTGGGTGGTGGTGCAATTCGCAATTTGCCTAAATTTTGAGATTCTTTTTTTGTGCAGCCGTTGCAAATGCAACAGTTAAAAACAGTTGCCCACACTACAAAAACGCACGTAAATGTGCTATATTTATGGTGTGAGGATTGGGAGAGGCGAAAGCCCCTCCCTATTTGCGTTACGCTTTGAGCGCTTCGATCTCCTCCATGGCCCGGCGGGCGGCGCGCTCGTTGATAGTGTACATTGTGTAGCCTCCTTGTAGCTGTGTTGGGCTTTTCAACCCATGAGCGGCCACCCCGTAAGGGGTGGCCGGGCTTGCACCGGCGGCGCTTTCGCGTCGGCCTTGCGGGTCAATCAAGGCAAGTTTCGCGCCTGATTTTGTACTGCGCTTTGATTTTGTCATAGGCGCGGCGCGTGACCATGTAGGTGCCATCTACTGCGTCGTAGGTAATGCCGCGCCCATGGAGCGGGGGCAGGCCGTCACGCAGAGGACGCAGGAAGTAGTGCTTGCCATAGTAGGCAAGATCGGCGGAGTAGTCGCAGCCCGTGGGGGCCTGCTGCATCTCGTAGCAGGATGAATACTCGCCCGGAGCGGTGGCCTGCACGGCGGGGGCCTTGGCGGCCTCCAATGCGTCATAATCGGGGGCGTAGCCGTAAACCTCGCCGGTGCTGGGGTCGTAGCGGGAGACGGACGAAGCCGGGACGAAAAGCGCTGTGCTTGCGCTGATCTGCTGGGAGTAGCCGCCGGGAACCGGGGCAAAGGTGCCGGGAATTTTGCGCTCTGTTGCTGCCATTGCGAAAGCCTCCTGTGTGTGTTGTGTGTGTCGTCGTGCTTGCGGGTCTTAGATCATGCCCAGGCAGTGCAGCCAAAGCATGGGGAGCGATACGCCCCAGCCAAAGCCGATCGCCAGGCACTCAAGGCGAGTGAGCCTCATGCGCTCACCTCCTGCGCCTTGGCCTTCCGCGCGGCGGCTAGCTGCGCGTTATATGCTGCGATCTCGGCCGGGGTCTTGATCTTTGGGCGGGGGGTATCGTCCAGCCGGTGCACCTGAGACGGTGCAAAGAGGTGCGCCGTCTGCATGTAGTAGTGCGGGTCGGGTGCATCTTCGGCGGGGCCTTGCTGCCCTGCCTGTGCAGCCGCTACGCGGGCCGCCTTGGTGACCTTGCCGGGCTTGTCGGTGTACTGCCAGAGGCTGCACACTAGTACGGCATGCGCCCCACGGTTGACGGCGTAGCCCATCCGGCGCCACTCTGCAAAGGTATGCAGAGGCAGACAAAGGCTGTGACTGAGTATTTCGGCGGCCTCCTCTTTGGTGTAGATGCCGGCTGCCAGCGCGGCCTTTAAGATGATCTCGTGGTTAGTCATGTGGCTACCTCCTTGCTCGTCTGCTTGCGACCCTGTGCCGCTTGCTGTGACTATATGTTAACACGCTGCGTGTTAACAGTCAATAGGTTAACATGCACAAAGTTCAGGGCGCAAAATTGTGCATGTTTGGCATGTTTACACGCCGCCTTATATGGTATACTGAAAGGCGGAGGTGACAGCATGGCACTATCAGCCAAAAAAAGGGCCAGCGACGCGCGGCACCTGGCAAAGCTTGACCAGCTCATGGTGCGACCGTACCAGGCGGAGGGCGCGCAGATCAGGCAGGCGGCAGCAGCGGCCGGGCAGAGTACACAAGCCTACATACTGGATGCTGTCCGGCAGCGCATGGGCAGCCCAGAGGCAGAGCCAGACGGCGACCGCATCAGGCTCAGCCTGAGAGCTGATGCAGTCCGGGGCCTAGAGCGTGACGGCGAGACGCCAGCACAGACAGCGGCGCGGCTACTGGCCGAGGCTATCAGGCAGGCAAGACAAGACACATAATGACGGGGCGACCTCCAAGCGTGGGGGCCGCCCTATTTTGTAGGGGGTGAGAGTATGGGCAGCAGAGATAACCTCCGGCCGCCGACATCGTACAAGCCGGAGGAGTGGGCGGAGATCGCCCGCAAGGGCCAGGCGGCGCAGGCAGAGGGCAGGAGACGCAGGCGAGCACTCAGAGAGGTGCTGGACGCGCTGCTCAGCATGGAGTACACCGGCACCGCGCTGGATGGCACAGAGCTGGCAGCGGCTGCACAGCAGGCCGCAAAAGCCCGTGATACGGTCCTAGATCAGTATGACGCCGTGGCTATCGCGCAGATCATCAAGGCCCAGGACGGCGACACAGCGGCGGCGGCATGGGTGAGAGACAGCGCAGGCGACAAGCCCGGCGAGACGCTGGCGGTGCAGCAGCTGAGCGCAGAGGATGTGGAGTTGGCCCGCAAGGTTGCGGCCCGGTTGGATGCATCCGGCACCAAAAGTGCAGATTCGGGCGCGGTAAATTCCGCAAAGAGCAAAAAGAAACGTTGAATCGTTGCTTTATATTTCGCTTAACAGTGATTTAGCGAAATAGATTAGGCTGTACCAAAGACACAGGGCTACTGGCGATAGTAGTATTGATATTCTGTACCGCTATTCTCTGGAGGCCCCCACCCCCCCCCTCTGCGGGGCAGGGGCGGGTGTCCGAGGACGGGGCGGGCGTAGCGAAAAAGGCTTCTCGCCAGACTTTTTTTAAAAAATACCCCCCCATCGGATTCACCCCACCCCCGCTTCTCAAAAGGGTGGTACTCGAAAAAATATTTTTTTACCATTCACAACCATTGTTGTTCTCCGGCCCTGACAGACGGCATTGTAGTCTGTTTTCATGGGCTTTGTGAGGCTGGTACCCAAATCAAAGCGATTAAAGGTTTTGTTGGAACCCCGTGCCGTGTGGCGGGTAAGTTCACACGGGCGGCCCTACACGCAAAGTGGGAGGGGCGGAAACGCCCCATTATGCCGTCATAGCTCAGTTGGCAGAGCGGCTGCCTTGTAAGCAGCAGGTCGAGGGTTCAAAGCCTTCTGGCGGCTCCAATGCGTCATTGTGAGGTGGCAAAAATGGCCGATGTGTTTTCCATTGCCGGACGAAACGAGACGGTGTTCAACGCCGATGATTTTGCGCAGCTGGTGGAGAAATATATGGGCCATGAAGCCGCCATTTATTTTGCCGACTATGCCGCGAACGCAGACGAAAAGGTGCGGCGCGCGCAAGACGGTGAAGCGTCCGAGCTTGCATATTATGAGGCCAGCCTGGAAGAGGCGGTAAGGGCTTTTCAGGATATCCAAGATGAGGTGGACGCTGTTTTCGATGTGTTAGCCCAGAAGCGCGTTGACCGGCTGAAAATCAGTCGTGTTCTCCGCCGTATCAACGCCATTATTGATGGGCAAGTGTGACGCATACAAAGGCCGATGACCCGGTAAAAAAATCCAGCTTGGACGCAAGGTGGAGTTCCCGGCAGGCACCCCCGCGCGCCTCTCTCTGATGCGTACCATGCGGGGCTTTTTTATTGGGCTGTAGCCAAACGGTAAGGCATGGGACTTTGACTCCCACATAGCAGGTTCGACACCTGCCAGCCCATCCAATGGGTGAGCCGGGCACAGGATAAGCCCGGAGGGCGGGAACGGGGTGTGCGTGCAAATAGATGGGCAAGCGGGAAAGCCTCCGCCCAGTAAGGCCCTGCAATGGGTCTGCGCACAAGGGAAAGGAAGAAGTATGGCAGGATTTGCAGACGTAAGAAAAGCGGAGGCGAAATACTGCATGGAGCATCCGGCCTACTTCGTGGAAACGTATGTTCACATCGAGGACAAGGACGCGGCCGAACTGATTGTCCCCTTCAAGCTGTGGGACGGGCAGAAACAGGCCTTGCAGACGTTTGCAAACGACCGGCTGATTGTTGTGCTGAAAGCACGGCAGCTTGGTTTTACATGGCTTGCATTGGCTGAGGCGAGCAGGCTGTTGGCGTTGAATACGGGCCGAACAGTCGTTGGCTTGTCCAGAACAGAGGACGAGGCAAAAGAGCTTGTGCGCCGCATGGGCGTGATTTTGCGCTATATGCCGGAATTCATTGCAGAGGAAGGCGCTGTGCCCGCCGGGTGGAGCGGCCCTGTTTTCAAAGCATCTGCATTGGAACTGCGGGTAAAGTGGCCAGACGGCCCGGAAGGCGTGTTCAAGGCATTCCCTTCGTCCCCCTCTGCCGGTCGTTCGTTCACGGCTGACTTGATTATCATTGACGAATGGGCGTTCCAGCAGTACGCGGAAGAAATCTGGCAGGCTGCTTTCCCCGTTATCAACCGTCCCACGGGTGGCCGGGTCATTGGCCTGTCCACCATCAAGCGCGGCACGTTGTTTGAAGAAATCTACACAAACCCGGACAACGGGTTCACAAAGTTGTTCTTGCCGTGGAGTGCTGACCCCCGCCGGGATGAAGCATGGTACAAACGGACGCTGAACGCGCTGGGCGAAGATAAGACCTATCAGGAGTACCCCGCAACTGTAGATCAGGCATTGGAAGTCCCCGGCGGCGCGTTCTTCCCCGAAGTGAGGAAGGAAACCCATTGTGTGGATAAACTTCCCGCAAAGGGCAGGCGCTATTGCGTGATGGACTACGGCCTTGATATGCTGAGCGTCCATTGGGTAAACATTGATGTAACAGGCCATGCCTGTGTGTACAAAGAGTATAACGAAAGCAATTTGCCCATCGGCGCGGCGGCAGAAACCGTCTTGAAACTGTCGAAGGGCGAGGAGGTTGAGTTGTTCCTTGCCCCCTCTGACCTGTGGGGGCGCAGTCAGGAAAGCGGCAAGAGCCGGGCGCAGCTGTTCCTTGAAGCGGGGCTTCAATTGGTGCAGGTGAGCCGGGACTTCCCTGCCGGATGCGCGGCCATGAAGGAATGGTTCCGCATTGACCCGGCGACTGATACGGCATGGCTGACAATGTACAAGACCCCGACACTGTTGAGGTGCTTGCAGAAAATTCAAAAAGATGAGCGCAAACCGGATGTTTACGCAAAGGAACCGCATAGCTTGACACACTCCGTGGATAGCTTGCGGTATTTTTGTGTCTGGTGGACAGCGCCCGCCGAGGCCACGCAAACAAGGAAGCACGTCACGTGGGAATCTGACCTGTGGGAGGATTACTACAACGCTGACGAAGAGGGCAAGGCTTACATGATTCAGAAATTTGGAGACCCGTTTTGAGGAGGTGGAAACATGGCGGTACATTTTAGCGTTCCCGATCAGGTTTCCCCCAGCACAATGGTTGTCGATACGTTTCTGGGCGTAGATTACAGCAACGCCCCCGGCAACGTAGACAAACGGCAGTCCCCGAACGGGCAGAACATGATCCGAGACGTGCCCGGGAAAGTCCGAAAATCCATGGGCTATGAGCTTGTGAGAACGTTTGACGGCAAAATCAACGGGTATCACAAGCTGAAAAAAGATAAAGAGGGCATTATCCACGCCGGAACAAAGCTGTACCGTGAAAATGGTACGGTTATTTACGAGCAAGCGAACAATGCCCCGTCCAAAAGCTGGCAGCTAAATGATAGTTTGACCATCATTGACGGCGCACACATCCTGATTTATGACGGAACCAGTGTAAAGAACGCGGCAGAAATTGCAAAGGTTCCGCTGTTTTCTATCGCGAAGTCGCCAAAAGGCGGCGGCACGGACTATGAAGCGCTAAACCTGATTTCTCCGAAATTCAGGGAGCGTTTTGCCGGGACGAAAGACGACACAGTTTACCATCTGAGCTTTTCCGGGCTGGATGATGGCCCCGTAACGGTGAAAATCCTGAATTCAGACGGCGCATGGGTGGACAAAAACGACGGTTTTACGGTTGACAGAACCAAAGGAACGGTGACATTTAACACCGCCCCTGGCGTTTCTCCACTATCCGGCGAGGATAATGTTGAAATCTCCGCGAGCCGGACGGTTTCAGGGTATGCAGACCGCGTTTTGAAATGCGATATTGGCATTTTATTTGGCGTAAATGGCGCGTCTGACCGGCTGTTCTTGTCCGGGAACCCGGATTATCCTAACCAAGACTGGTATTCCGGGCAGTACGACACGACATACTGGCCGGATACTGGATATTCCCAGCTGGGCACGGCTGGCAGCGCGATCATTGGGTACAGCATTATCAATAACTACCTTGCCACGCACAAGGACGATGCTGAACCTGACCGGAATGTGATTGTGAGGCGGGGCGACCTGGTAAACTCCACGCCCGCGTTCCCGATTATCAATACGTTACAAGGCCCCGGTGCCGTGGCAAAGCGCTCTTTTGCGTATCTGTCCACGGAGCCGGTGTTTTTGACAAAACTGGGCGTGTTTGCAATTACCCCGTCCGACATCAGCGGCGAACGGTACGCGCAGAACCGGAGCTACTACATCAACGAGAAACTGAAAAAGGAAAAGAATCTCGAGGATGCGGTGGCTGTGGTGCACAAGGACTTGTATTGGCTGGTTGTGAACGACCATGCGTACATCCTTGACGGCCTGCAAAATATAGGCAGAGCCGCATCTGAGCCGTATTCCACACGGCAGTATGCCTGTTTCTACCGTACCAACGTACCGGCAAGCGCCCTGTGGGTGATTGATGAGCGGCTGTATTTCGGCACGGCAGACGGCAAAGTTTGCCGCTTCTATGACGACACGGCCAGCCTTGACAGCTACAACGACATGGGCGAACCGATTGAAGCATGGTGGGAAACCCCTGATATTTCGGGACGCCTTTTCTATAAAAACAAGACATTTAGGTATCTCGCAGTTAGCGTTGCGGCCGCAGTTGCCACCAGTGTGGATATGCGGGTGTTGCGCAAAGGCGAATGGAAAACCCTGAAACGGAATGCATTTAATTCACGCTATCTGTCCTTCGCACAGCTTGTTTTCTCGAAGTTCAGCTTTTCCAGCGACACCACGGCACGTACCTTGCACACCAAAGCGAAGTTGAAGCGGGTTGACAAAACTCGTTATCGCTTTGAAAACAAGACGCTGAATGAGCCGTTCGGTTTGATGGCATGGGCAATTGAATTCATCGAGAGCGGAAAGTACAAGGGGTGATAGCATGAAATGTCCGAAATGTGGCATTGAAATGAAGGTCAACGTCATCGGTGAGCTGCTGACGTTTATTTGCCGCAACAAGCAGTGCAGCGGCTACGGCCAAGCACAGGCAGAAAAAGACCTGAGTACGGAAGGAAAGGAGGAGCGTCATGAAGATTGAGAATGGCAACAAGAGTACCGCCAGCGTGAAGGCCACCAACAGCTCTAGCAGCAAAAAGCCTACCGTTACCAAGGGCGGCGATCTGCGCAGCAAGTGACAACAAGTGAGGGACTATGGAAGAGAATACCAGCGGCGTTATGACTGAAGAAGTCGAGCAGGAGGCAGCCGCACCTGCACAAGAAGAGACTACCGGAGAACCTGCCACCAATGAAGGCGTAGGTGAAGCTGCCGAAGCCGGGCAGCAGCAGGAAATCCCTAACGAGGTATGGGAAACCAGCCGGAAGCGTGCCGATGCAAAGGCCAAGCAGCGGTACGACCGTATGGTAACTGAGCGGTTCGGGCATTTGGTAAACCCGTCCACCGGTGACCCCATCCGAAGCATGGACGATTACTTCGCAGCACTGGACGCGCAGGCGGACATTCAACGCCGCCAGTCCTTGCAGCAGAAGGGAATCGACCCCAAAATTCTCGATGATGCAATCAACAACAGCCCCGTCATCAAGCAGGCGAAAGAAGCAATTCAGGCCCAGCGCGAAGCGGACGGCCAGCGGCAATTCAATGAGCAGATGCGGCAGATCACCGCACTGGACGGCGAATTCCGGACACTGGGTGATCTTCGTAACGCCCCTGAATTTGACACTTTTAACCAGCTTGTGATGAGCAATGTTGATATGGTGAGCGCTTTCAAAGCGGCCTTCTTCGATCGGCTGGCCGCCAAGAAGAGCGCAGCGGCCACGCAGGCAGCCATTAACACCGCCAAGAGCAAAGACCACATGGCCCCCATTGGCGGCGGAAATGACGCAAGCGACGGCCTGACCGATGACATCATCGCGGAATATCGCAAGTTTAATCCTAAATGGACGCGCGACCAAATCGCGGCGTACCACAAGAAATATGGAAAGGATAAGTAACCATGTTTATCGTTGTAATGCGAGACATTTCGGACGTGGAGCCTTTTGAGCACCAGCCCGGTGCTACCAATCTGGCGCGCGGCTCTGCCGCTGTGCTGACCTCTGGCAGCCTGGCCAAGTGCGGCGCGACCGCTAAGCCCTCTCATATCGTCATGGGTCCTGCCGACAGCAACGGCCTGTACCCCTGCATCCGCGTCCAGCCCACCACCGTGTTTGAGACCACCAGCACCGCTGCCGTGGCTTCTGCCGGTACCAAGGTGACCCTGAACACCGATGCTCTGAGCGTGACCGCCACCGCCACTGACGGTGTGTTTACCGTCGATTCCACCGAGAATAAGGCCAACGGCGTTGTCCGTGGCCGTTTCCTGTAAGGAGGATATATGGCTAACATTATTTTTTCTGAGGGTTCCGGCGTTGCCAACAGCGTGTTCGGCAAGAGCCAAGAACCCATCAAGGCTATGATCGAGAGCGGCGTTGAGGCGTTCGAGGAAAAGAGCCTGATTTCCAACATCTTCAACATGGAAAGCTCCACCAACTTCGCCGAGAAGTACACCAACGAAACCAGCGTGGGTGATTTTGAGGATGTGGGCGAGAATGGCGCTTACCCCAAGACTGGTATGCAGGAAGGCTTCTCCAAGGTCATTGAGCCTACCACCTGGAAGTCCAGCTTTGAGGTTACGCAGGAGATGATCGAGGATGCAAAGATCGGCAAGATCAAGAGCCGCGCCGGTATCTTCTCCACCAGCTACAACCGCACTCGTGAGAAGTTCGCCGCTTCCCTGCTGGCCGGTGGCACTGGCACTTCCGTCAAGATTCAGAACAAGACCTACAGCACCGCTTCTGCTGACGGTGTGGCCCTGTTCTCGACCGCTCACCCCAGTGCCACAAAGGGCACCAAGCTGACCCAGAGCAACTTCTTCAAGGCTGATTTCAGCACCAGCATTCTGGATCAGGTTCAGGAGGCCATGCAGAGCTTCACCGACGACGACGGCAATCTGCTGAACGTCGCTCCCGACACCATCATCATTCCCAACGTGGCTTCCCTGAAGCGTGCCGTTCTGGCTGCCGTGTCCAGCGACCTGGACCCTGAGAGCAACAAGAATGCAATGAACTTCCAGGCCGGCCTGTGGAACGTGCTGATCTGGCCCTATCTGCCCAAGTCCATCGGCGGCAAGCCCTTCTTCCTGATGATGGACAGCCAGTTCAAGGACGACTATCTGTGTATGCCCTGGGTTGACCGTGTTGCCCTGACCGTCAAGAGCGAGATTGACCCCAACACCGACGCCAACGTGTTCCGTGGCCGCGCCCGTTTCGGCGCTGGCTTCAACAACTGGCGTTGCATCGCCCTGTGCGGCGGCGGCGTGACCGGCGGCACTACTCTGACTGCCTAATTAAACCTACCTGATTTACCGATGTCCCTGCCTGATGGTGGGGACATTTTTTTGGAGGAGCCATGTTCGAGAAGCTGAAACACGCTGCTGACGATGCCACAAAGCGGGGGAAATGGCAAAGTCGGCTGGATGACGCAAGAAAGCAGTACGACCGCACCATTATGGATACCCGCGAAGCGCTGTACCGTGGCGACAAAAACATTCGTGGCGCAAACGGCACAGACGCAGATAAAAAGGCAACCAACGTCCGCAACATCGTGTACGAGCTGATTGAAAGCCAGGTGGATTCCTCTATCCCCGCCCCCCGCGTAACGGCTATCCACGAAGAGGACAAAGAGCTTGCAAAAAAGATTGAAGCTCTGTTGCTGAACCTGAGCAAGCAGCTCAACCTGAAAGAGCTGAACGACCTGCAAGAGCGAACCGTCCCCATTCAGGGCGGCGACTTTTTCCACGTTGAGTGGGACCCGCACGGCGGATACCACTGTATGTTGGGCGACGTAACGCTGACGGAGCGCCACCCGAAGCAGGTTATTCCGCAGCCCGGCGTGTACGACATTGACAAGATGGAGTACATTTTCATCCTTGTGAGCCAACCGAAACGTTATCTTGAACGGCGGTACGGCGTTGAAATCAAGGATGAAACCGAGGACGATGTGGCAGCCAGAGGGCAGAATCAAAGCACTGTAAGCGGCATTGTTACTCAAAATATCGCGTATTATCGTAACGACGAGGGCGGCGTTGGTCTGTACAGCTGGTGCGGAGACGTAACTCTGGAAGATTTGGACAACTGCCAGAAACGGCGCGGCGAGGTGTGCGCGAAATGCGGCCGCCCGAAGTCCGGAGATGTGTGCGAGTGCGGCAGCAAAAAGTTTGTGGAAGGCCCACTGGATGTGCAAGAGCTGACCGAGGACATCACCATTTTTGGCGGTGAGACTGTTGCAGCAAGCACCCAGGGCAAAGACGAACTTGTGATGAACCCGGACGGAACCCCGCAGGTGGACGAGGAAGGCGTGGCTATTACCATGCCCGGCCCGAACGTGCCCACGCAAATCCCGTACTACGAGCCGAAAGAAATCCCCGTTGTTCTCCGCAGCAACGTGCGAATGTTCGGCCGCTTCTTGGGCGTGAGCGACGTTGATGTGATTGAAGATCAGCAAAACGCAATTAAGAAGTTCGGCACGAAGATTGAAGAGAAGCTGCTCAAAGGCGGCAGCTATGTTACGCTTCCGCAAGGCGTTCAGGTTGAAACCAGCGACAAAGAGCTGAAAATCATGCGGCTGAAAAACCCGGCGGAAAAGGCGTTGATCTCTGTTATCAATGTTCAGCCCGACACAAGCCGCGAACAGCAAATGCTGGAAAGCAATTACAGCTGGGCGAAAAGTACGCTGGGCATTAACGATTCTTTTCAGGGCAAGTACGATGCATCCGCAACCAGCGGCAGCGCAAAGCAGTTTGCTGCACAGCAGGCGGCTGGCCGTTTGCAGTCGAAACGCGAAATGAAGAATCAGGCGTATGGGCGGCTGTACAAGCTGCTCTTCAAGTATATGCTGGCCTATGCTGACCAACCATACCCGATGACTTACACGGCAATCGGCGGGGAGCAGACGTTTGCCCATTTCAACCGGTGGGATTTCCTGAAACGGGATGCCGCCGGTGAACTGTACTGGGATGACGAGTTTATTTTTGGCGTTGACCCGTCCCCGAACATGGACGCGAACCGTGAACGGCTGTGGGATATGGCCGACGTGAAGTATCAAGCCGGTGCATTTGGCCCGATTGGTGACCTGACTACCAGCTACCGATTCTGGACTTATCTTGAGGATAACGGATTCCCGGGCGCTGGCAAGGTCAAAACCGAAATCAAACAGCAGATGGACGAACAGCAGCAAATGCAGCAGGCCGCTATGCAGCCGGATGCGCAGATGGATATGGGACAGCTGAACATGGCTGACAGCGACCACTTGGAGGGGGCAGACGTATGACGTGGGGAGAATGCAAAACCGCAACCTTGCAAAAGATGTTTACCTCTGAGGATGAAGGCGCAGAGGATTACATCGACGCAATGCCGCAAGCCGCAAACGAAGCAATCCAGATGATTGCCACAACGGAAGCCGGAAAGCACATCCGTTCGCACGATACGCTGACGAAAGACCCGGCACAATCCAGAACGTTTGACCTTGAAGATGAACTCATTGACTTTCTCAATGTGGGAGACTTTGAAACATACTGTATGGACGGAGACGAACCCCGGCCTGTGTCCTTGAAACTTCTGGGCGGGCATTTGCTGGTGGTGCCGAAAGGCATTGAATCGGTACTTGTGTACTACAACGCAAAGCCTGCCAGAATCACAGAGAACACGCCGGACGCGCAAGAAATCGACCTGCCGGAAGATGCGGCGGCGCTTGTGCCAATGTACATGGCAAGCCAGCTGTACAAGGACGATGATCTGGCGATTGCGACAACGTACCGCAACGAGTTTGAAACGGCGTTTGAGCGCCTGCAAAACCGGCAGGCGGAAAACATCGACACGGAATTTACAAGCGAAAGTGGGTGGTGGTAAGTGGCCTTCACAAAAATCACAGATGAAGATCTGCAAAACAAAGGCGTTATTGGCCTGCCTGATACGCCCGGCCTCTCCACAAGCGAGATGCAGGCAAAGTTTGAGCAGACGGCGCGGGAAGTTATCGTGCCGATGTTCAATCAGCTAGTGGACGAACTTTTAGGTCCTTCGGCGGCAAGTCAAATCGGCACCAAAGGCAAAAACCGCACAGTGCAAGGCCACATTGACAACCTGGAAAATCCGCACAATGTAACTGCGGAACAGGTTGGGGCGTATACAAAAGACCAGACAGAAAAAGCAATCAGCGACCGCATTTCCCAGATTGGTAGTGCGGATATGACGCAGGCCGTGTACGACCCGACCGGCAGACGGCGAGACGTTTTTGCCTATGCCGACTCTCGTGGTGTAAGCACTTACACGCACACCAAGATGGACAACGTGCACCACTTTAGCGGATCCGGCACAAGCGGCCGCGTGAAGATGACGGCTGACGTGGAAGCCGGGGACACGGTGATGCTGGGCGGAAAGGAAGTGCCCGCCTATGTGGGCGCGGAACCCTTTGCCGATGCACTGGCCGGGGAATCCGTCACGGGCCGGTGGCTCACCTTCACGCAGGACGGAGAGCAGATAAATTTTAATGGCGGCGGGGGCTTATCACTCACAAAACTCGCCCTCGCCGATGCTGACACCGGAGACGTGATTTCGGGCAAAAAGTTTTATTCCGGCGATAAAACGATTAAAACTGGTTCCATTTTACCGCGTAATACCGTTGGGAAAAACGGGGCGGTGGGAATCAGCCAATACTACCCCAGTGCGCCCGTCACTCCCGTGGCGGCGAACACGCAGATAAACAGCAACCTTGATGGTGTGTCCCGCCTGTGCTTGCAGCCCCCTGCCGGATTTTACGATGGAAACAGCTATGTGGGCGAGACTTTTGCCAAAGTGGCCAGCGCAATCGGCCTGACAGCGGGCAAGCTTTGCGTTGGGAATACGGTGCTGGGCGTAAAGGGAGCTGGCGTTACCAAAGCGCTTTGGAATGGATCTATTCCAGAAGACTACTCGACGCATATGATGGCTACCACTCCCTCCGCTGGTACTCTGCTTTTCTTCTTCGTGGGCGACGCCAAATACGATATGCAAATCAAATCAATTACCATTGGTAGTAATGTGGTGGCAACGCCAATGAGAAACAACTTTTACGTTGCTACGTTCTCTGTGAGTGCAAATCAAAACATTTATATGCAATGGGATGGCAACTACGGCGGCGGCACACCGCATGGATATGGCGTTATCTGCTATGTGTAAAAGAGGTGGGAACACATGATTGAGTTACCTGTAACCCTTACATCAACCGGCGGCGCAGTGAGCTTTGCGTCCCCGGTGACACTGGGCTACACCAAAAACAAGGGCGTGTACCGTCTGCTTGTCACTGCCGAAGGCGAGTGGAAGGGCCTGACAATCCGGTGCTTTTGGCATCTGCCCGGCGGCACCGACCCCGCAAGCAGTCTTGTGCAAGACGGCGCAGTGGACGTGCCCGCAAGCGTGACGGCACAACCCGGAACCGGTTGCATTACCTTTGAGGGCAGCGACGGAGTAAAGACGGTGACAAGCGCGGATTTACGCTATCGCGTGGGCAGCAACAGCGGCACAGAGGACGGCACCATGCCTGAGCCGGGCACTCCTGCGTGGGAGCAGCTGGTGAGCGAGACTTCTGTTGCGCTGGAAGCCGTGCGGAAGCAGATTGGCAATCTTGACGACCTGACCACCAAAGCCAAAGAAACCCTTGTGGCGGCCATTAACGAGGCGGCGCGAACCGGCTCTGGCGGGGCCGGAAGCATCACCATGCGGACGGATGGAGGATACATCCAGTACAGCACCGATGACGGCAGTACGTGGAAAAATTTGATTGCGCTGGCCGAGCTGAAAGGCGAACCGGGCGAAAAAGGCGCAGATGGTGCCCCGGGTCAAAATGGCGCTGACGGTGCTCCTGGCGCTGACGGATATAGCCCCGCTGCAAGCGTAGAGCAGAGCACAGACGGCGCAAAAATTACAATCACAGACAAAAGCGGCACGACCGAAGCAGTCGTAAAAAACGGCGCGAACGGCCGTGATGGCGCAGATGGGCAGCCGGGCCGTGATGGAACCGATGGAGCGCCAGGGCGTGATGGCGTGGACGGACAACCCGGCAAGGACGGCACGGACGGCATCACCCCCACAATTGGCGCTAATGGCAACTGGTTTTTGGGTGCAAACGACACCGGCAAGCCGTCGCGCGGTGCAACTGGTGACACAGGCCCAACCGGCCCGCAGGGGCCACAAGGAACAACAGGCCCGCAAGGCCCTGCTGGTAAAGATGGGGCTGGTATGGATATTATCGGCGCAACTGTCGGGCAAATTGCAAAAATCTCCGCCGTGGACGAGAACGGAAAGCCTACTGCGTGGGTGCCGGTGGATATGGCGGGTGGCAGCTTGTCGGAAGAATTTGAACTCGTTTTTGAGGATGAAATTACAGAAGATCTGAGCTCTTACAAAAGGGATGTCGACCAAGATGGAAAACCGTTTGCCTTGAGTGAAGCAGCTGTAGTAATCCTCACAATGCCATTTGCAGATGATACGGCAGAAAGTGGTAGGGCGTTAGGACTGAGCAAGAATGCCAGATGGGGCAGAACATGTACAGGTATTTCTAACAGCCTAAAAAAAGGCAATGTCGCGAGGTACGATGTCGTATATGCAAAGGTCATCAACGGGTACCCGATGGGCATAACCAAAGGAGTGTCGGCAAATTCCACAAACATTTTCGGCAGCATGAGCTTCAGCGTAAATGGTGTCTCTTTCCCGGTTCAGTTCGAGACTAACCTTGAAAAGCCTTTTGCCGTATTAATCGATAAATCCCCCGTAATTGATGCTGTCACAATTCTCGGGTACGCATCGAAAGTTGTTTCCGCCGGGACGAAAATCAGGCTATACAAGCGCAAGGGGGACGGGCAATGAACATTTGCGAAAACGGCGTAATTCGCGAACTGACCGTAGCTGAAGTTGCGGAAATTGAAGAGGCTGCGGCGCGTCAGGCAGCCGCAGAGGAGAAGCGGCAGCTGACCGATGAAGAAGTGACGCTCCTGCTTGTCCGACAACAGGTGAACACGCTTGCGGTGGATGACGCAACCGCTTTGCGCATGGTGAGATTTTATCCGGAGTGGGAAAGCGGCAGTGCCTATACCTCTGCAAACGGATGCCCTGTGGGTTACAAAGTCACGCGCAACGGCAAGCTCTGGAAGCTGCGGCAGGAGCACACGTCACAAGCAGACTGGGCACCGGGCGCGACCGGAACAGAAAGTCTGTGGGCCGAAATCTGCGAAGCGCATGACGGCACGAAATACGACCCCGTGCCGTATAGCGGAAACATGGCGCTGGAAAACGGCAAATATTACACGCAAGACGGTGTGTTATACCTGTGCAACCGCGACACCGGGAACCCCGTGTATCACCCGCTGAGTGAGCTGGTGGGGCTGTATGTAACCGTCGTGGAGGTGAATTGATATGACTTACGAGCAAAAGCAGGAGGCCATCAAAGCCCTTGTCTATGGCGGCACGAAAGAGGCCGCCGCCGATGCGGCTGGCGTACCCGTCGCCGCGCTGGCTGAAATCACGCAGGACGAAATCGACGAGGTGCGGGCCGACCTGCGGGAAATGGGGTGGCTGGATTGAGCGTCATGGAAGGCGTTGATGTCTCCAAGTATCAGGGCACCATCGACTGGAACAAGGTGAAGGCATCCGGCATGGGCTTTGCTATGGTGCGGCAGGGCTGGATTAACTCCGACGGCACGATTACTGAGGATCCATTTTACCGCCAAAACATGGCCGGGGCACACGCTGCGGGCCTGCATACCGGTGTATATCTGTACAGCTACTGCACATCCGAAAGCGCCATGCGGGCAGCTGCAAGCGCTTGTGTAGCCATGCTGGAAGGCTTTGTGTGCGATATGCCCATCGCTCTGGACTTTGAGCACGCCACGCTGTACAAGCGCTTTTCGCGCACCTCGAACTCGAGCCTGTGCGCGGCGTTTTTGAGCCGTGTTGAGGAGCTGGGCCGCTACTGCATCCTGTACACCTACAAGAGCTTCGCGGCGGCCTATCTGGACATGGGTGCTCTGAGTCGCTATGACTTTTGGTTGGCCCACTACACCGCCCGCACGGACTACACCGGCCCTTATGGGATGTGGCAGTATACCAGCAGCGGCAGTGTGCCGGGCATTTCGGGGCGCGTGGACTGCAACCATGCGTACAAGGACTATCCGGCACTTATCGCCGGAGAAAAGAAGGAGGATACACCCATGAGCGATATGCTGAAAGTAGGCCCGGTTTCGGGCGGCGACCGCAAGACCCTGGCAGCCCTGGCCGACAGCCTGGGCCTGCCCCACGAGGATGCGGGCAACTATCTCATTATCGGCCCCGCTAGCGCAGGCGACCGGAAGGCCATCGCCGCAAAGGCTGCCGCTCTGGCGGTGGGCTGCGTGGAGTATACCGCGCCCGAACCGGAACCTGAACCCGAGCCGGAACCCACGCCTGCCCCCGCTCCGGCCCCGGACAGCGGCAAAGACGACACCGCCGAGCAGCTGGGCCGCATTGAAGCAAAACTGGACAAGCTGCTGGGCCTGGTGAACCCCGCACTGCTGGAGGGCTGACATGCAAGAATGGACGGTGGTTGGCGTTGTTGTTGTGCTTGTAGGGCTGATCGGCTCTGTGAGCGGCCCGCTCATCAAGCTCAACGGCAACATTACAAAACTGACAGTCGCAGTGGACAACTTCCAGCGCGCGTTGGACAAGCTGGAAGGAGAAAACCGCGAAAGTCACAAAATTTTTTATAAGCGGCTGGACTGCCACGACAAGGAGCTGGCCCAGCATGAGCAGCGCTTGAAGGCGCTAGAGGAGGAGTAAAAATGGATATTTCTTTTATCTCTGAGTACATGGTTCCTGTTATCGTGGGCATCTGCCTGTGCGTGGGCTATGTCGTCAAGTCGTGGGTGAAGGATGTTGATAACAAGTACATCCCCACTATGTGCGCTGTTCTGGGCGTGATTCTGGCTGTGTGGATGCACTGGCCTGCCGTGGACGCTGGTGTGATTTTGTCCGGCCTTGCGTCCGGCCTTGCTTCCACCGGCCTGCATCAGGTGTTCAAGCAGCTGCTGGGTGGGGAGTGATTGAGTATGGCACATCAAGTGCCGTGGAACAAAATCATACTCGAAGAGTTTATCCGGCTTGCTATCCTTACGAAGGATGAGGAAGCGGTAATGCGGACGCGGGTTGCCGGGTGGACACGGGTTGAACAGTCCATGAAGCTGGGTATGTCTCTGGCAAAGGTGGATAAAATCACCGCAAGACTAAAGAAAAAGTACGATGGTGTGCAGAGATACAGCGCACTTTTGCCACCCCGCAAAACCAGCACGGAAGAAACGTACATGGACACGCACTAACTTTTGGTCAAAAGTTGTATAACAATACGAATTTAAAAGTACGGTTTTACGTCTTTTAGATGGTGTAGGATTATATCAGGGGAGGAAAACGCCTCCCCTGATATACGAACCGAACGAAAGGAGAAAACCGTATGGAAATGAGTTATGCATCCAGAGGCGTGGCAAATGCTGGCCTGACCACGGGCATTATCGGCACTGCCCTTGGCGCGCTGAACTCCGTGGGTGGCCTTGGTGCCATGGCGCTGAACGGCGGGCGTGTTGCCGAGTGCAGCGAGAACCAGACGATCAACCGGTACGAACTCGACCTCGTACAGAAAAATGCGAAGCTGGAATCCGACATTGCGCTGCGTGATGCGAACGCCTACAACGACCAGAAGGCGCTGGAAATGTACAAGTACATTGACGGGCGGCTGCGCGGCATTGAGGAAGTGCAGGCGGCGCAAGCTGTTCACAACCAGAAAACCGAGGACAGCTTTGTGCTGGCCCGGCAGGACATTGCCGCTGTGCGCGACAGCCTGACCGAGAAGATCAACCTGGAAGCCGAGCGGCGCTGCTGCGGTGACAACTCCATCGTGACCTATGCAAACGCCACCTTCTATCCGAAGATGGTTGCGGACGTTACCACCGGCACCGGCACCACGGCGCAGACCCTGTACAACCCGTTGCCCAAGTGCGACAAGTGCTGCAACGGGAACTGAGCCGATGGGGGCGGGGCTATGCTTCGCCCCCATTCTCTTTGAAGGAGGATGGTTATGGTTAGCATGGACATGGTACAGCGGGGCATTAACCGCTATATGGAGCAAGAGATCATCAGCCGACTGCCGGAAGGAAGTCTGGGACGGTTTGCAGCAAATGCGGCGAAATATGTGTTTGTCGCTCGAAGCGGCAACGCCATGAATTCTCTTGCAGAGAACCCCATTGCGAAGGCGTTTGGGCTAACTGCTGACGGCCAGTTGGATATTGATCTGGCGGCAGATGCGGCACGGGAAAGCATTCCCGACAACGGCTTGAAAGTTGATATGCCTGTACTGGGCAGAATGACCTTCCACCGTGGGGATGTGGACACGCTGGTGCGCATGATTATGGAGGGCTGAGGCATGACCCGAGAAGAAATCTTCTCCGCTATATCGTCTCGCCAAATCGAAGGCATTATGTTGCACGACCAAATGGCGCAGTGCTTCACGTTCCTGCACCTGGACGGTTACAAGCGCCTGCAAGAGTTCCGCTTTATGGATGAGGCCGCCGAACACCGAAACATGGTGCGATATTACATTGAGCGGTATAACCGCCTAATACCTGGCGCACACGCGAACAATCCGGCGATCCTTCCGGGAAGCTGGATGGGGCGAACCCGGCTTGAAGTGGACACGGCAACAAAGCGCATGGCCGTGCGGGATATGTTTAAGCGCTGGGTGAATTGGGAGTCCAACACGGTGAGCAGCTTGCAGGCACACGCACAAGCGCTTTACAGCACCGGAGACATTGTGTGCGCTGACTACATCGGACGCATGGCACAGGACGTGGAGAACGAATTGAAAACCGCAACGGGCATGATGATTGACTTGGAAGCAGTTGATTATGATATGACCGCGATTCTTGACAGACAACCCGCGTTGCACCGAAAGTACAAACACAAATTGCAGGAAATCGGAGAAGCGTTTTCCTGACAACAAGCTCTGAGGAGAAATCCTTGGAGCTTTTTTATCTAGAAAGGATGGGAATATGGCAAGAAAGCTTGTAAGCCTGGGTGACTATGAAAAGCAGGCTGCTGCACAAGGCGGCGCTCGAAAAATGTACAACAACAGCGGATGGAGCGTAGGCAACAACGCGGCGAATGCTGCCTCTGTGCGAAAGCAGTACTCCGGAAGCAGTGGCGGTTCTTCGTCTGGCCGATCCTCTTATTCTGCACCTGCCGTTCAGGCCGCACCCGCTTCCAGTGGCCCCAGCTATGCCGACGCATATGCAGATGCATTGGCCTCTATCATGGCAGAGCAGCGGCGGCAGCGGGAAGCGGCGTATCAAAAGGCAGCGGCAGCCCAGAAGGAAAACCTCAACTTTGCCACAAACCAGCTGACCGACACCACCAATGACGCGCTGAAACAGGCTTATATCAACAAAATGCAGACCCTTCGCAACCTGCCCCAACAGATGAGCGCACAGGGCTTGAATGGCGGTGCGTCTGAAACCACTCTGGCGAGCATGAATAACAACTACGGCAACGCCCGGAACCAGCTGGAAACCGAGCGGTTGAAGCAGCTTGCCAGCCTGCAAAACACCTACCAAAACAACCTTGCACAGCTGGAAGCCCAGCGGGCCAGCGGAGACGCTGCGCAGCTCTCCAACCTTGCCCCCACGCTGGCAAACCTTGTGGCCACTAACACCCCTGCAAGCGTGAACATCACGCAGGGAAGCGGCGGCAACGCTGGCAACGTAAGCGCATGGCTGCGTAAGCTGATGGGCTACGACGACGAGGACTATTACAACTGATTTCATTCTCCGCCCGGCCTGAAACACGGCCGGGATTTTTTTGAAAAAGGAGGAACCCATGCCCTATTCCGATCAGGAAGCGTTTCTGAATGCTTACCTTAAAAATTATGTAAAGGCCCAGCAAAACGCCGTGAACGGCGGCAAAACCGGCCTGAGCAGCGCCCGCTACACCGGACAGCAGGCAATGAATGCAGCACCCACAACCCTGCCCGACTATGGCGACATTGCGGGCAGCTTCACCACCGCTTATACAAAGCAGCTGGCGGCCGTTGAAGCCCAGCGCGAGAAGGAAGCGAAGGCAGCCCAGGCAGCAGCAGAAAAAGAAGCAAGGGCAGCCGCAAGTGCGGCGAAAAAAGCATCCTCTTCCACCACAAAGAGCAAGAAGCTGAAGAAGGAAGAGCTTAAAGCACTGGATTCGGAGCTGGAAGAACTGGCCAAAACGCGGGTGGCCCTGCAAGAAAGAAAAGAAGCCCAAGATGCGAACACCCGCGAGCGCATCAAGGAGAACGTCGGAGACACTGCCGGCATTTCCAGCCTTACAGCCGCAAGCAGAACCTTTGCACCTGAAAGGAAAGGCAGCGCCATAAAGAAAAGCTTTTCGCAACGGGTTGCCGCTGGCGTGAAAGGTTTTGCAAAAGGCGCTTCCGCCTATAAGCAGATGCAGAAGGCGCGTGGCGGCGTGTCTGCCGAAGATAGCGTGGATTTAGGCGGCGTCCAAACCCCGCAAGCAGCGGCAGCAAAACAAAAATCCAGAACCAAAGCCCGGGCCTCTGTGGCAACGCAGAACTTCACGACACAGGAGCTGGATGCACGTCTGACCGCAACAAACCAGCGGATGCGGGAGCTGCAAAAGCAGGGAAAGACCAAAACTCGGGAATACCGGCAACTGCAAAACCAGCATGACACCTATGCAACCGCGTTGGGCGTGGACTCTTTTGCTGGCCGTGCAGGCGCAACCGGACTTGGTGCAGTCTCCGGCTTTGCTGCTGGCTTGGCGAACATGGGCGATGCCACGGCCCGCGCAATCCGTGGCCAGTCTGCAAGTATGGACATCCCGGAGTATGAGGCAGCATCGGACGACCTGCAAGAAGCCAACGAGCAGCGGGACGCTCTCATTCAGATGGGCCGGGCCTACACCGACACCCCGGACGGCCCTGTCGCTACGCCTGAATTCCAGCAGGTGCTTGACCGCATTGCAAACGCAAAGGGTGTGCGGGCTGAAAATCAAGTAACCCCCGAGCGCAATCAAGTTGTCGGCAATATGCTGGACTTCGCACAAAATCAGAACCAGAAAGCACAGGCTGGCCTTGGCAACACCGGTCGATTCGTGGTTGGCACAATCGGCAGTGTCGCGCAGAACCTTCCTGCCTTTGCAGCAGCGGCGGCAGTGCCAGAAGCTGCCCCCGTTTTGATTCCCGCCCTCATGGGCGCAAGCGCGGCAGGCAACCGGGAGAACGAGCTGGAACAGCGCGGCGTGCCCCTGAATCAGGCTGTGTTGCGCAGTGGCCTGAGCGGCGCAGTGTCCGCCATTACCAACAAGCTGCCCCTTGAGCAGGGCGCAGAACTCATGGCCGGAAATGGCCCCGGCCTTGTCCGCGCTATGGCCCGGCAAGCACTGAGCGAAGGCGGGCAGGAAGCCTCTGAGTATGCAGCAGACTACGGCCTCGACGTTTTGGCCGGAGACCCGGATGCAAACTTCAGCCTTGCCGAACTTGGGCAGCAGGCGCTTGGCGGCGCACTGGGCGGCGCAATCAGTGCGGCCGGAAGCTCTCTCATTGGCAGTGGCGTGAATCGCTTGCGTGAAGCTCAAGAGAATGCCCCCGTGGACACGGATGTGCAGCAGGCAGAACCGGTATCGTCTGACACCGAAGCCGCACGGCAGCCCTTGGAAGCCGGGCAAGAAGCGCTTCCCGGACTTGATGCGGTTGTGGATGCATACCATAACGGCAACCTGACCAACGCGCAGATTGAGCAGCTGAAACCAGGCGGGGAACTTCGGCAGGCGTTTGAAGAGGCCACGGGCGTGAAGCTGCCGGATACCAGCAGCGAGACGAGAAAGACGCTGAAAGCCGAAGTGCAAATTCAGACAATTCCCACTTTAAGTGAGGATGCGGGTTATGTTCCTGCTGGGTACCACGCAGAGGATCCTGGATACATTGGCGGAGCAACATCGCGCGACATTGCGGCAGAGATCACAGGGAAAGACGGTAAAAGCGTATATACGCGCCAGCTGGCGGACATTAGAGACCGTTTTCTGGATGCGGTGCAAAAAGGAGAAGATACTTCCACGATTGAGCAAGAGGCTCAGGCGCTGGCGGAAAAAATATTTCCGGAAAGTGCTTTTGTAGAAAATACGGATACTGACTATGTGCGTGCATTGCGGGAAGCTCTGAAAAAACCGGTGCGTGTAACAGATGCCGAACTGAGCGACCTTGAAAACGCGCTGGGCGCGACGAGAACCGAAATCAACCGCAGGTATGGCCTGAATCTGGTGAAAGCGGGAGATTCTTCAACGAGTGGCCTTGACCAGGCGGTTATGGAACTGGGAGAGGCTTTTCCGGATGTTGACTTGTTTGCACACCCCGCAGATGCTTTTGCCGAAATTGTGCAGAAATATGACCAACTAAAGGACGGCGTACAAGCGGTAGACACCGAAAGCATGAAGGCTGCGCGCGCATATGTGGCGGATCATATTCTGTATGGCGATTCGCTGGATGCGGCTATGGCCCGCGAAGCGCAGATGGAAGCGTTTGACAACTTTGAAACCAGTCCGTATACTGAAATTAACGCAATGCAGAATGGAGGTGAAGGAATTGGCACACGAGGAGGATATGGACGACGGAATCTCGATGGAGTGGATTTCTCCGAAGAGGCTCGCCGAGCTGAAGGAAAAGTACCGGGAGAACCCGCCTTCTCCGGAACAGGAACAACAGATAATGGAATTCCTGAAGATGGTGGCAGCAGATTCGGAGGAGAGACGCCGGAAAAAGTCCGGGAAATAAACGGGCACCGCTATACCTATGGGCAACCAGATGCAGCTGACTACACGGCACCGGTACGAACGGCGGCGGACTATGCCAAGCAACGGTACGGGCTAGATGTTGATGTGAGTGACGGCCCTGCTTATGTGGATGGTAACGAACATAACAGTCTTATGTTTACGCTTCCGGACGGAACGATCGTAGTGAACAATGCGGCGGCCCTTGACCCCGACACTGTAACCGCCATGATCGACCATGAGGTAATGCACAACATTCAACACAAAAACCACGCTCTGTATGCACGAGTGGATTCAGCGCTGGATGATTCCGGATTTAATCCCAATGCGTATAGAGAAGGCACGGATTTGTTCGCAGTGCTACATGGATACGTTGACCAAAACCCGGATTTCATGGCTTTGGACGAGCTTCCAAAATTTCGACGCGAACTCTCCGCTCAAATTGCCGGATATGCTTATCGGCCTGAATTGGCGAAAAGCATATTCGGCGATTTTGTTAATGACTTCGACGCGGTGTTGGATACAGTGCGCAGTGTTTTGGACGAGAGATCGCAACTGGGGCAGCAAGAGGCAGAATCTCAGGGCACCACAGCTGCCACTACCATCCCGGAACTGATGCCCACGCAGCGCGTACAGGAACCCATCCCCACACTGGAAGATCATCCCAACACTGTTGGTAGCATGGAATCCGCCTTCGATGCGCCGGAAGCCCCTACACGGGACATCAACACACAGCGCAGGATTCTCGACGGGCTGGACGATCAGCGGATTAGAGACCTCGGCCCGTTAGATCAGGACACCCACACTGTTTACACCGACGAAAAGGCCCGGTATGACGCATACCAGCAAATGGACTTGGCGTACCAGGAAGCTCTGCAACAGGGGCAAGATCCGTCTCAGGCAGTCCAGACGGCCCTTGATGCAGAGATGGCCCGGTTGCGTGGGCAAGATGGCGCATGGAATAAAACCGACCGCTATACGGCCGATGTCATTCAAGAAAAGCTGAAAGATCAATGGCGTAACGCAGAGCCTGGTACGGATGAGTATCTCGTGGCACAGGCCCGGTATGCCGCGTGGGCCAGTGAGGAAAGAGAACGCGCTAGTGAAGCAGGCCGCAATTTGCAAGCCAATGCTGGGCGGTTGACCGGAAACAGTGTTGCCGAGAAAGCCCAAAGCATGGTGCATAAAATTATCGGTGCGTATGCAGACAAAGAACTCAGCAACGGCACAAAAAAGCAACTGTCAGGGCTTGCAGACGATCTTGCAGCAGAAGCGGAGCAGCTGTTTGGCGAGGGCAGACAGGACTTGACCGGAGACATGGACACCGTTTCCCGAATGGATAAAGCTGCGGCCCGCGTGAAGGAGCTGGCGCAGAAGTACAAGGTGTCTATCACGGAAGAGCAGCAGCGACGGCTGGCCGCAAGTATGCTGGCAGGCGACAAAAGCGAAAGCTACTATGACCGTCTGCTTGAGTTTGCGTCCGGGATTGAAGAAATCGACTTGGACACATTGGAACGGGTAGACAATTACATTTACCAAATGCAGGGTATGCCGGACAACAAAGAGCGTTATACCATTGAGCAACGAATGTATTGGGAACTGGCTCAGAATCTTTATCCGAAAGCCGGGTTCATGGACAAAGTTGCGGCTTGGCGTTACTTGTGTATGCTCGGCAACGTGCGCACACATATGCGCAACCTTGTCGGTAACGTCCTTATGGATGCTACGACACGGACAAAAGACACTGTTGCGGCGGTGATCGAGGCTGCGGCACAGAAGATTGGGGTCATCGACGAGAGCGAACGCACAAAGGCGGTCCTGAACCCGTTTAGCGAAAGCGATAAAGCCCTACGCGGTGCGGCCTACAAGTTTGCAACGGAAAATATGTACAGCGAGTTGAGCGGCGGTAGATACAGCTTCCAAACCGAAATTCAACGGGCGCGGCAAGTGTGGAGAAACAAAGGGCTTGAGTGGTTGCGCAACGCCTCCAGCGATACTCTCGGCGAAGAGGACAGAATCGGCCCCGCTGGCCTTGCTGCGCCGTTTTTGGAAAACGATTGTGCAATCGGAGACTTTGCCAGAAAATGGACAGATGCCGTCCAGGCAAAGGGTGAAGCCGGCAAAATCATGCTTGGCGGCAAAAACAACAGCTTTGCGTCTGCCATGGCGCAATACCTTAAAGCGCATGGTTATGATGCCAGCGTGTTCGAAGCCACCGATGAAAAAAGCAGGGGTGCCATCGCCTATGCTGCCGCTTATGCAAAGCAAGAGGCGTTTCGAGCTACCTTTGCCGAGGCAAATGAAACGGCAAAATGGCTCAACTCCGCACCCGGTGGTGCAAAGCTGGTAGTTGATGCGCTCGACCCGTTCGCAAAAACAAGCGGCAACGTGTTCAAGCAAGGCTTGAGGTATTCCCCTGTTGGGCTGCTGAATGGCCTGAAAAAACTTGCTGAAACCAGCGTAAACCGAAAGCGTGGTCGCGGAACTGTTTACCAAAGCAGTGAAATCATAAACAGCATTTCCGAGGGCTTGACAGGATCTGCCATAATGGTTTTAGGCGGTTGGCTTGCAAGCATGGGCGTACTCCGCGCAACCGGTAAGGAAGAAGAAAAAGGGCTGGACACGGCCGAAGGCAAGCAAGATTATTCCTTCCAAATCGGAAATCACAACTACACCATGGACTGGACGACACCTGCCAGTATGCCACTGATTATGGGCGCATCGTTATACGAGAACGGCGTATCAATTGATAACATCATCACCGCCGCTGCTTCTTTGGGAGACCCCGTGCTGGATACGATGATGTTACAATCCGTGCAAGATACGATTGACACCATTCGATACTCTGGCACAGACGGCACGCTCGGTACGTTAGGCAACCTGGGTGTGCAAGTGGGCTCTTCGTATGCGGGACAGTTCGTTCCTACTGCACTGGGGCAAGTCGCTCGCAGCGTGGACGACACCCGCCGCGATAGCTACGGCGGCGGTGATTCTTCTCTGTCCAGAAGCGTAAACCGATTTATCCGGAAGCAAGAAAACAAAATCCCATTTTTGTCTGAAACAAATGAGCCGTATGTGGACGTGTGGGGGAACGAGAGGAAGAACGCTGGTGGTAATTTTGCCGCGCGCTTGGCCCTTAACACGATCAGCCCCGGATTCTACTCTACCGACACAGAGGACGAGACAGGCCGCGCCTTGCGCGAACTTGCCGAGACAACCGGAAACGCCGCTGTGCTGCCGAGCAGGGCTTCCTCCTCCATTGACTACAACGGCGGACATTATCGGCTGAGTCCAGAAGAGTACACCACTTATCTGAAAACCAGTGGGCAAACCGCAAAATACTTTGCTGACGCGATCACACAATCCAATCTCGACCCCAGCGAGCAGGAAGAGCTGATTCCGCAGCTTTACAATGTGGCAAAGCAGATTGCAACGCAAGAAGTGCGTGACGATTATGTGCCGTCCACAACCTATCAGTCTATCATGCAGTTGTACAACGCCCTTGGCCCCGATGCCGTCATTGACTACAAACTGATGCGGCTAAACGCCGATACGAACGACAATGGCCATATCAGTAAAGACGAAGCTACGGCATATCTTGACCGCACCGGATGGAGCCAGTCGAAGAAATCCGCATTCTTGACGGCCACAAACAAGGGCTGGAAAAACCCGTATGATTAAGGAGCAAAAAAATGGACATTGGTAACAACATTGCCTTTGAGCGTATCCGCCGGATCACCGGCTATCTGGTGGGCACCATGGACAAGTGGAACGACGCTAAGAAGGCCGAAGAACGAGACCGTGTAAAGCACTTATAATGCAACAATAGAGTAACAGTTCAACGAATTTTCGTTGAAAATCATCCAAAAATTCTGACTACGAATCAGAAGGTCGGGGGTTCGAGTCCCTTCCAGCGCACCAAAATGGCACCGTGCAACGTTGTTTGCATGGTGCCTTTTGTTTTTTATCCAAAAGCAAATGTGTTCCAATTCTGCGGAATTTGGCACATAGTGTAACGGATAGTGTAACAAATTACGTTGCATCAATAATACATTTAATCTCGTTTGCCATTTTTTCAAACTCTTCTTGCGCGGCAGAAATGTGTGCGTCTTGCGAAATGTAATAATCGTCCGTGACAGAACTGCCGATCTGGTGGCCGATGGCGCGTTGCAATGCTTCTTTGTCCACGTTCGCTTTGGCCGCGAGACTGGCGAAGGTGTGACGGCATGAGTAAGGGACATAGCGGTGCGGATTCTGCACCCCTATCTCTTCCAGGCCCGTGTAGAATTCTCGTGTCCGGAAGTTGCGGATGTTCCAGGCGCTGCCATTCGGGCTGCGGAAAATGCGCTGGCCGGGCTTTGTGTCGTTGCAGAAGTGCATAAACACGTCCCACGTGATAGGGTCGAGAAGAATGTACCGGTTCTTCCCGGCGGCGGTTTTGGAGCCTTCCAGGCGGATGCCGTGGCGCTCAAAGTCAATGCAGCCATTACGTGAGATCTTCGCAAGGTCTACAAGGCGGCAACCACTCATGCACAAGAACCAGATAATGCCGGGCACCCGCTCATAGCGGTGTTTGTAAAGCAGGCGCAAATCTTCGTCATCAAACGGCACCCGCTGGCCCTTCACATCGGCGGTTAGTTTCAGGCCCTCAGAGTAGTCCGTCTGGTGGATTCCGTGCTGAACGCAGAACATACAGAGCTTGTGCATGAGCGAGCGGAGTTTGTGTTGGTGGGACTTCGATTTCCCTTCATCCTCTGCCCGGTACAAGATGCCCTCCAACGTTTCTTTTCGCACGTTGATTGCCTTGATGCTGTGCAGCTCTGTCATGTAGTTCCATGCGGATGCCACGTCAATCCGGTACTTCTCCGTGTTCTGCCGGAAAGCGCGGTCAGAAACCACCGCGTCATACACCTGTTGCATGGTGTAATTTCGGTACTCCAAATCAGGTTCTTGCTCTGAGGCCGAGAGAATTGCTCTTTCCGCGTCTTGTTTGGTTTTATAGCAACCGATATAGGCCCCCTTGTAAACAGCCTTGTAGGGCGAGCTTCGCCCTTGCAGACGCGCAATGGAGCCGTTGCCCTTTGCCCTTCGTGCTTTTGGCCTCGTGGCGGCCGTCTGCCGTTTGCCACACCACGGGCAAAACAGCGCCCCTTCCGGGATGTCTCTTGAGCATCGCACACACGTCATGGCTTGCACCTCATTTCATGGTGTACTCATTCTTTTTCATCTGGGCGGCTTGCCTGCCTGCATCGTGGGCGCTGTGCAGG
>ERZ1034669.78-NODE-78-length-46165-cov-269.110995_pt1 | contig 46165 bp, 73 predicted proteins | sample MGYA00520705_ERZ1034669 | MGnify/ENA primary metagenome ERZ1034669 (study PRJEB33766, sample SAMN09781766) | gut metagenome | biome: gut microbiome | host: Homo sapiens | place: Madagascar | study: EMG produced TPA metagenomics assembly of the PRJNA485056 data set... | reverse complement strand
AAAACGTTGATTTTAATAGGGTTTCCGGCATTTCGATAATGATATTTCGGTTGTTTTAGAAAGATTAAAATAGGTTCCGTTAGTCACAATTAGTCACAAATGGAACTTTTATTTTCTCTATCTCTTCCCGGAGTTCTTCCAGCGTTCTGTGTCCGTACACCGCATTCGTGACATCTCCGCCAAAGGAATGGCCAAGCATTCGTTTTCGGTCGTTCTCCCGGACACCGTATTTTTCACATAAAGCAGAAAAGGTGTGTCGACAGTCGTGCGGCGTGTGTTTCGGATTGCCGACTATTCCTAAACGCTCCAGTGTAGGGTAGAATAATGCTTTCCTATAATAGGGTTGAGTATATACGCATAGTTTTCCATCTTGTGCCAGCACTTTCTGTTCAGTAAAATGATATATAGCGGAATGTATCGGGACAATTCTGTTTTTACCAGCTTTTGTTTTGATTCCACCCTGAAAGTATCTTTCTTCTAAGTTGGTCGTAAGTTTTAACACTTCCCCGATTCTCCATCCAGAATAGCACATGATAAGGATGAGCTGCACTTCTGGGTCGCTGGCGTTATTCCATAGGACTTGCATCTCCTGATCGGAGAATGGTGTTCCATGCTCTGTGTCATCATCAGCATTGACATGGACATATAATGCCTTATTTTCCATTACGATTTCTGAGTAGACTGCATATTTGTACATCTGTTTAAACAGAGTCAGGATAATCTTTTGGCTTTGTTTTTTCAATGCACAATCATCAATAACCTTTTGCATATCAGGAGCCTTTAAATCCTCAAATATGCGATTATGCAAGATAGTGCAGTTCGCGTAAGCCGCCCGGTATGTTTCTTTTGAACTATATGACAGTTTTGTTCCCTCTGGAAATTTCCACGCATAAAACTGCTCATATACCTCTGAGAACGTCAATTTCTTGATTTCCGGGTGTTTATCCTCTACACCCTTGATTGTATTGTAGTCAGCAATCAAACGGTTTACAAGGGTGTCTATGTCGGCCGTAGGGGATACCTCAAGAGTTCGTTCCATCCCTGGCTGGTATGTACCGGCTTTGTAGGCTGTTAAAATAGAAAATCCTTTCAGCCAGTCATCAACGTAGCAGATTGCCGGCGGTCGAACTGCTTTCCCTGTCGTGTCCAGTGTAGCCGGCGGGTGGACAGCAAAACAATTCCTCCGATTCTTGCCAAGATACCGGATGCTGCCAAAACTATTCGGCAATTTTGGATATTTCTTTCTTTTCTTCGCCATTTTTATTCCTCTTTTCTTTAAACGGTTGTTTGAGTATAAAAATAACAGCCGAACAAATTTTCTGTCTTGTTCGACTGCTCCGAAGATGATACAATATGTTTTGCCAGCATATACATTTCTTCGGAGATGTATAAACGCCGTCTCGGTTATCGTACCGGGGCGGTTTTTATTTTATTCTATTTCTTCAATATCAACTGAATATCCGAGAACTTCTCCGACAGTTGTGCATTTTCCTTTTAGTGTGACTGTATCACCTTTTGCCATTGATGCAACTTTTGAGCGTTGCTCATCATTTTTAATCTGGCACTGTACGCCAATTATTGCATATTCATCGTCAGGATAGAGGGAAATGTATTTTCCAGACGAATCAATATTTCCGAGTCTACCGGTGATTTCTAAATACTGCCCTTTATATTTATCAGATGCTCCGAGTGCGTTATCATCAAGCTGAGACATCATGTCATTAACTGATACGGATGTGTATTTAATTGGTGCAGGTGTGTCGGTTTCTTTTACAGACTCTGCCTTTGTGGATGTACTGGAAGTGGATGCAGTACCTGAATCCGAATTTCTGCCAACAGCGCCGATAACGCCGATTGCGACAACTGCCAGAACTACCCATTTAAGTTTTCCACCCTTCTTCTTACTCATAGAATTGCTCCTCCTAATAGCTTTATTCGCCACATTTCGCACTTTCCATGCGGATTATGTATTTTGTACCGCTGATTTTGCAATGTTATGTAAAGTACGGTTATTCGTGGTATTTTTATTTTATCATTTTGAGAACGCGTTGTAAAGATTTAGAACGAAATAGAGTGATTTAGATGAATAAGAAATGTTTTTTCTATGAAATAGTGAAAATTCATGTATATCATTGGCAGTTGCCAAGAGTCGGAACAGATGGTATAATAGCAAAAAACGAACTAATGTTCGGTTATATTTCCCACAGATCGGACATATACTGTAGTGTAGGTGGTAGTTGTGACAGGGAGGGTTATTATGGATTACAAGAAAGAGATTATTGAGATGATAAATGGAATAAAAAAGACAGGTACATTAGAGTACCTGTACACATTCATAAAACTATTTCTGGAGAGGTGGGGCGATTAAGCCCCACTTTTTTTAATTAGAAAGCATGGAATCAATTAGACTTAAAACAATTTTCTGGTCACGTTCGCTTAATAATGAGAATTTGGAAATCAGATTAAAATCTTCTTTTGCCTGTTCAGATGTGTCTTTTCTGGCACGTCCTACATTAAATCCCATTAACCACGACTCTGAAACATTCAACGCCATTCCTAAGACAACCAGTTTTTCCTGACTGGGTTCTGTCTTTCCAGAAACGTACTGGCTAATATCTGACTTATTCATCTTCACATTGTATTTCTTACAATATGGAAGAACAAGATTAAGAATATCAACCTGTCTCAGATTACGTTCGTCCATCAAAGTCTTAAATCTTTCTGATGAACTAACCTTTTCCATTATATTATTCTCCTTTCGCTTTCTGATGATAATATATCACATATTAAACAAAAGTTCAAGACTTAAAACAAAAAAGTTAAAAATATTGAAAATATGTATTGACATAGTGTGGAAGCGGTGCTATATTATAGTCAGTTCAAAACATTGAACTAGAAAGGAGTGCGAAATATGGCATTTGATTATAGTAAACTCAAAGGAAGAATCATTGAAAAATATGATAGTCAGAGTTCCTTTGCGAATGCTATGGAATGGTCAGAGCGTACATTATCGCTGAAGCTCAATGGAAAACTGTTTTGGAAACAGTCAGATATTTGCAGGGCAGTCAATCTGTTAGAACTTTCTGCTGATGATATACAGGACTATTTTTTTAAAGAGAAAGTTCAAAATACTTAACTTGGAGGTGACAACAACGAGCCAAATAAAAAAGTTTTTCCACTGGTATTTTTTCGAGCCAAGGAAAACATTGCCGGAATGGTTTATGGCAAAATTCCCAAACCTTCCATTGTATGTATCAATAACGTCTTTACTGTTGATAATACTTCGTCCAGAAGTGGAATCTTGTATATGTCATATCCGGCAAATAGGGCAACAATTGATATTACTGTTGGGATTATAAATTTAATTCGTTCTTTACGCTTGATGCGAAAATACATTTTGCAATTTCGGTTCACAGTATAAACTCCGTGATCTCGGTCAAGCAGACCTAGGCGGTTCAGATAGTCTAGTGTCTGGTATCTAAAGAAACGATTAGATTTGATAATCGGCAATAAGTGGAGAGTTATTCGCTCACTAAGGGATAACTCAATGTTGGAAAAGTCAATATTTTTCATTTTAATCTCCTCTCACAGGAGAGTATATCACGAATTAACAAGGAGGGAAACATGAGCGAAGTTGATACTTACATCAAAGAAAATGCAGAAGTCCATCAGTTCGCCGCAGAGGTGGCGAGAATCATATCTGGCATTCCACAGATGCCGGAGTTCTCTTCAGAGAACATGACTGTAGCCGATGCGAGTCAGTTGATTGGACTTCCCATTACAGCAATCCGAGCAGGGATTGTGTATGGATGGTTGCCAATCGGCGTAGCTATCCAGAATAACAAGCCAGCAAAAAGCCTTTCTGGTAGCCGGATTACATACATCATAAGCCCTAGGAAAGTCTATGAGGTAACAGGACATATCTGGAAAGGCAAAGCGGCTTTAAAAAGTGTGTGATATGCCCCGGGAGGAGGTCGAGTCTCCATCCCAGAGCTTGCACCCACTAAGTGTGGTTTAGTGGATAGATTAATAATACTACTCTATCTGCTAATTGTAAAGACAAATAAGAACAAATAAGGAGAAATTAGCACGATATGAGCGAAATTAAAAACGAAAGTCAGCTCACATGGGCTGACATCGAAGTAGCACTTGCGACTGAAATTGTCGAAGAAAGCAAGAAGAAGTCAAAAAGATGGTTCACCGCATGGATTGTGACGGTCACTGCACTGGTGGCAAGCAACCTTGCGTGGGTCTTTGGAGAGATTAAATGAAAGAATATGTATTGATCGCCGTGTGTATGCTTGCCGGGAAATATGTAGACATACCTATCTGGTTAAACATCTTTTTCGGCATTTCGTCAGCATGGGCAGTACGCCAGATGAAAGCAGACTGGTAGAAATTAAGGAGGATAAGAAAATGTTCGAGAAAGAAATTGATGAAATTTACGAACTCTGTAAAAGAGTTGTGAATGAAGTTCCGACAGCAAGTGTCACATTCACTTATTCAATTTATGGCATGAGTGTATGTGGACTCAAAAGAAAGGAAGATATTGACCTTCCAGACGACGTGTTTAAGTGGGATTTATACCAGAGTGTATCTTTTAATCCATTTTACGAGAAAGAAGGTCGTGAAAAGCTTAATAAAATCAAAGCGTTCTTGCTGGAACTTCTGATAGATGGGAAGTGTCCAAATGAGTAAACAGGTAGCAATTATGAAGCTTCTTCCCAGTCTGGAAATAGCAGGATGTATCAATGAACTGCTCAGAGAGCTTCAGTCCAGAGGGGATCACATTCTGGATTATGAGAACTGCGATATGTCTCTGGATCATATCGAATGTCATGAGACGGATGCATTGTATTGTTTCTTTAAAAGAGAGGAGAAAAGATAATGAAATTGTACGAAATTGACAATGCAATTATGGAATGTGTAGACATGGAAACAGGAGAAATCATTGATGTTGAGAGGCTTTCTGTTCTTCAGATGGAAAGGGATCAGAAGATTGAGGGTATCGGTTGTTGGATTAAAAATCTTCTGTCAGATGCAAAAGCCTTAAAAGAAGAAAAAGATAACCTTGCAGCACGTCAAAAAGTTGCTGAGAGTAAGGCAGCTTCATTAAAAGAATTTCTTTCGAAATATCTGGACGGTGAGAAATTTAAGACTGCAAAGGTATCAATTTCTTACAGAAAAAGTGATTCTGTAGATATTTCAGCGGATGCAACTGTTCCTGAGGAGTTCCTTAAATATACAGAGCCTACACCTGACAAAATCGGATTGAAAGCTGCACTGAAAGCTGGAAAAGAATTTCCGGGAATTTCACTGAAAACTTCTCAGAATATTCAGATTAAGTAGGAGAGAACGCTATGAGTAATTTTGAAATCCGTATTCCGGCAAGAAAGAAGCAGCCAGCAACTGACAAGGATAACCCTGTCGTGAAAGTTTCAACAGGCGCATATAACGCATTGGTTGAAATCTATAATGAATCAACTTTATCTATGAAAGATATCGCAAGTTTGCTAATTATTGAGAGCAGTAAACATGTTGTTTATGACAAGGAGGAATAATAATGGCAACGCCAGTATTATGGAAAGATGTAGTCGGGTTTGAGGGGCTTTACATTGTGAATTGTCATGGTGAAATAAGAAGCACAGATCACTATGTAAAATGCAATACAGGAAAAAGACTGGTGAATGGGAGAACTTTAAAGTCTTGTGATAGAGGAAATGGTTATCCATTTGTCACAATGGGAAAGAACGGTAAGCAATACAATATGAGTGTTCATAGAGTTGTAGCAATGGCTTTCTTGCCGAATCCAAAGAATCTTCCAGAAGTTAATCATAAAGATACTGATGTATCAAATTTTGATTATACAAATTTGGAATGGTGCGATAGAAAGTATAACAATAATTATTCTAATAGAGCTTACAAAGCTTCTTCGAAAAAGTGCAAGAAAGTGGAGCAGATTAAGGATGGTGTTGTTATCAAAATCTGGAATAGTATTTCTGAAATCGGAAGAAAATGTGGAATTTCAATAGGTAATGTCTCCGAGTGTTGCAATGGTAAAAGAAAAACTGCCGGAGGATATTCGTGGAGATTTGAGGAGGTGTTATAACATGGGATTTCCGGTTCTTATTTTGGGCGAAACAGGAAGTGGAAAAACTTATTCCATTAAAAATTTTGACACAGAAGAAGTTGGCATTTTTTCAGTAGAAAAGAACAGACTGCCGTTCAAAAAAGCGTTTAAAATCGCCAAAAATGCAACTTATCAACAAATAACAAGGGTATTAAGCAACCCTCAATTGAAAAAATATGTAATTGATGATAGCCAGTATCTTCTTGTGAATGAAATGTTTGATAGGGCGAAAGATACGGGTTATGGAAAATTTACCGATATGGCTTTAAATTTTCGAAATCTTATTCATTTTATCAATATTAAGCTTCCAGACGATGTGATTGTGTACTTTTTGCATCATACAGAGATGGATAGCAATACTGGAAAAATTAAGGCTAAAACAGTCGGCAAAATGCTTGACCAGAATCTTACAGTAGAGGGCTGTTTTGATATTGTGCTTCTCACTTCTGTAGAGGGTCAGGAACATTATTTTATCACACAGTCAGATGGATATACTACAGCAAAAAGTCCGGAAGGAATGTTTGATTTGAAAATTCCGAACGACTTAAAAGCAGTAGATACAGCCATCAGAGATTATTACGAATTAGGAAAAGGAGAAAGTAATAATGCAGAAACCAAATAATTACGACACAACACAGGTAGCAGGAGAATTTGAACCGATTAAGCTTGGCGGACACAAAATGGTTATTAAACAGGTATCAGAGCGTCAGTCAAAACCAGACAATGAAGGAAGAACTAAAAATATGCTTGTTATTCTGTTCGATTTCGCAGAAGGTGACGAACAGGCCGGTTATTTTATGAAACAGTTTGAGAATGATATCCGTCCAGACAAGAAATATCCAAATGCCGGCACTAACTATATGGTCATTGACGAGAGCGTAGAGTATGGTGTCCGTAACCTTAAAACATTTATCACATGCGTAGAAAAGTCAAATCCGGGATTTGCTGTTAAGTGGGGTGATAACTTCGGGCAGCAGTTCAAAGGCAAGTTGATCGGCGGTATCTTCCGACTGGAGAAAGACTGGTACGACAACAAAGAAGTAAAACGTCACAAACTTGCATGGTTCCGAAGTATTGAGGGAATTAAGGATGCAGACATCCCAGAAGAACGCACCACAAAAGCTTATGACGATCATCTGAAAGAAGAAGCTATCATGGGAGCGAATCCGGCAGGTACGGACTTTATGAGTATTCCAGATGGAATTGATGAAGAACTTCCGTTCAATTAAAAGGATGTGTTTTTAATGGTTATACAAGTGGACACAAGGGAACATAAATCAGAATGGGAACGGATTCAGAGTCAGTTTAATAGCCTTGGAGTGCAGCATTTTCGCTCTAAATTGTATTGTGGAGATTATCAGTCATTAGATAATGCAAAACTCTGTATTGATCGTAAAAAGGATTTACAAGAGCTTTGTGGAAATGTCTGCCAGCAGCATGAAAGATTCAAAGCAGAGCTTATCAGAGCGCGTGAAGCAGGTATTCAGTTGATTATCCTATGTGAACATGGACCAGATATTAAGTCCGTTGGTGATGTGTATTTTTGGGAGAACCCAAGAAAACACAAGGTTATCTGGAAGACGGTAAACGGTAAGAAAGCAAAGACTGTAATTTCTGATAAGGCTGTTGATGGCTGCCAGTTATATAAATCTCTCTGCACAATCAGAGATAGATACGGAGTTCGATTTGAATTCTGTACAAAAGAAGAGACCGGACGGAGAATCGTGGAGTTGCTGACATGACGAAAGAAGCAATTAAGCAGCAGAATAGCATGAGAGATGTTCTGAATAGATATGGAATGATTCCGAACAGGGCAGGATTTATTCAGTGCCCCTTTCATAGCGGTGACCGTACCGCATCTATGAAAATCTACAAAGACAGCTATTATTGTTTCGGTTGTGGTGCGACTGGTGACATATTTACATTCGTTCAAAACATGGATAATTGCGATTTTAAGACAGCTTTTACCATACTTGGGGGAACTTACCAGAAACCAGATTTCTCTTCCAGAATGGCAATATATCACCATCAGAAGCAGATGGAAATGAGACAAAAGGAAGAGCGAAAGAAAAATGTCGAACTGCAAGAATGCTTGTCTGATATAAATTTCTACCGAGCTATCCTTGACAGGGTGAAGCCATTATCTGACGGATGGTGTGAAGCATGGAATAAGCTGCAACTCACGCTATATCACCATGGATTTATAACAGGGCTGGAAGAAGGTGATTAAAAGTGGAAATGATAAACAAGCTCACGAAGGACTCTATCCTGGATGAAGAAGTGTTTGATGAGATATTCAGTCAGGAAGACGAGATATATAAAGCACGTCTTACGCTTACCCTTCTGGACAGAGCCAAGGAGCTTGGAGTAAAGAAGAAATTTGAAGATTTACTGAAAGCCTACGCTAAGGTGCAGAAGCAGATGATTGAGAAAGAGAAAAGTAACAGGACATTGTCCATGCTGGACCAGTGGACGAACTTCTCTGATTGTGAATACGACAGAATGAGGTGTCTTAACTGGATGGCGGACGATGATGGAATCAGAATTTCAAACACAAATCCGGGATCGCCGGACATTATAGCCTGTTATCACCCTATACTTCCAATCGAACGAATGAAGAATCTGGAGACCGGAGAAGAACAGATAAAGCTAATCTATAAGAGAAATAATAAATGGTCCGAGGTTATTGTACCGAAAACCATGGTTGCATCATCTACTAAAATCGTTGGCTTGTCTGCACTTGGAATTTCAGTAACATCCGAGAATGCGAAATATCTTGTCCGGTATCTGTCAGACGTTGAGAACGCAAATGACGATTACATTAATATTCAGTATTCCTCCAGCAAAATCGGATGGATCAGGGATTTTTTTCTTCCCTATGACAAGGATATTGTATTCGATGGAGATATGAGGTTCCGACAGCTGTATGAAAGCATCAGTGTAGGTGGTAGCAGAACAGAATGGTATGAGCACGTGAAGAAAGTTCGTGCTACTGGAAGAATAGAGCCAAAAATCATGTTGGCTGCAAGCTTCGCCAGTATTCTGATCAAACTGGTCGGTGCACTTCCGTTCTTTGTAGACCTCTGGGGAGAAACTGAGGGTGGCAAGACTGTGACGCTTATGTTAGGGGCTTCCGTTTGGGCGAATCCAGGCGAATCACGGTACATAGGCGATTTTAAAACTACAGATGTGGCTCTGGAAGCAAAATCCGATATGCTCAATAACTTACCACTGATTCTGGATGATACTTCCAAGGTATCCGCTAAGATCAGGGACAACTTCGAGGGCATTGTGTATGACTTGTGTTCCGGCAAAGGAAAAAGCCGTTCAAACAAAGAACTGGGTGTCAACCGGGAGAACCGCTGGCAGAACTGCATTCTGACCAATGGCGAACGTCCGCTTGCCGGATATGTCAGCCAGGGCGGAGCTATCAACAGAATTATAGAAGTCGAGTGTTCCGAAAAGATATTTGACGACCCGCAGCTTACCGCAGATACCCTTAAAAAGAACTACGGCTATGCAGGAATTGATTTTGTGAACGCAGTCAAGGAAATGTCCATTGATAATATAAAAGCTCTGCAAAAGCACTATCAGGGGCTTATACAGGGCGATGATAAGATGCAAAAGCAAAGTATATCTATGAGCATCATTCTGGCAGCAGATAAGATCGCAACAGATCAACTATTCCATGATGACCAGTACATTGACATTGAGACCGCGAAAAATCTTCTGACAGAAAAGGAAATGGTTTCCGAGAACGAACGTGCTTACTGGTTCGTGGTTGACAAGATTGCTATGAATGGAATCAAATTCGATGATAATCCAGATATCAAAACAGAAAGATGGGGGATTATTGACAATGACCCGGTGGAGAAGACATCAACTGCAATAATCTATAGCGCAGCGTTTGATGATCTGTGCAAAATCGGAAGATTCTCGAGAAAAGCGTTTCTGTCATGGGCTGTCAAGAAAGGACTTGTGGAAACCGACAGCAGAGGTTATCCGACCAAAGCGAAGAAGCTGGACGGAATTGTTACAAAATGTGTGTTCTTGAAAATTGTAGATGAAATTCCGAAAGGATTTGCGAATTGTAATGACGATTTTGAAATTACTGACGATATTGTATTTGATTAGCATACAATTCGTTCAAAAGGTAACCGGGTAACCTAGGTAACCTTTGATTCTGTATATATATATTTGAGTATTTATATGCACATATTGAGTATAAAAGTTCCCCTATATGAGAAAGTCAGGGTTACTCGGTTACTCGGTTACCTGCCTGTAAAATCAATGGTTTACACAAATTAGTACGGTTACATCTCGGTTACTGTCGGTTACTTATATTATATACCCAATATATATAATTATATAAATAATTTTTAAAAATTAAAAGAGCGTATACAGTGTACAGTATATTGTATACAAAAAGGATGTGAGAAATTGAAAGTAGAAGCTAAGGATATTCCAATCATACAAAGGTTTATGACGGAATTCTGGAAAGTTATAAAGGATTTCTATCAGGTGGAACTTACGGACGACTATTCTGAACAGGCGTGTAATCGCTTAGATGAGCTTGGAGAGTTGGCGGGTATATGTCCTGATCAGAATGATAAACAGTTCATTCTGGATTGCATATTAGCTTTAAATAATGCTTTAAGTTCTAAGCAGAGAGGGTTGAGAAAGAATGTGCAACACGAAGAATAGATATGAGCAGGGGCAAGCTCTCAGAAAAGAAATCTATATGTATATCGTCAGTTATATCAAACTGGTTGGATATGCACCGTCAATCACAGAGATTTCCGAAAGGATGGATGCCGGGAGAGCTACGGTCTGGAAGCATATAAATCAGTTGGTTGATGATGGCTTGCTCAGAACAAATCATCCCAGTATTGACAGAGCATATACTCCGGTAGGATACGGAATAAGAAAGACAAGTAAGGAGATAAAATGAAACTTTATGACATTGTTGCAGCAGACGGTGAATTTGTAGAGCCCTTGACGCAAAGAGAAATCATGAACAAATTCGGACTTACAAAATGCAGATTCCGTACATTCTTGGACAACAGCTATCTGATTGATGGTAAATATTGGATAGATGACTCTGCTGAAGATATGCAGGTGACTAGAAACGGATGCCGGAAGATGCTAAAACAGTTTGATGCTTTAACAGAAAACATAAGGAGGGCTGTCGGATGGGAAAACTAAAAATCAAGCAGAAAAAGAAAGCATTCATCCCGTACACGAATCAGCAGGCCAATATGTTTGCACAGTCTATCCAGAGCTGTCAGAAAGAGTTAAAGGAAATGGAACTGAAAGCCTTTGATGATGGGTTTGAAGACGGAAAGAACTGGTCTGACGTGTTGAATTTCGTAATCTTGTTTTATGTAATGCACGAATTGCATGGATGGGGATGGAAGCGTTACATGAAGTCAGTAAAAAGAATTAATAACTACATCAATGATATTAATTCTGGAAAAACATCATTGTCTGAAATGGTTGATAATCTGGAGAAGAAGCATCATATTCGGATTTGTGACGATTACAGGGAGCTGATTGAGAGATATGGAGCGTAAAGCTGCACCGATGATTTATATGCAGAATAACGGACAGGTAGCGTTTGGATAGGAGAGGAATGAAAGTTCGATTAATAGATGTAGATGGGCATAATTTCCCCAATTTGCCACTAATGAAGCTATCTGCTTATCACAAGAACCATGGTGATGATGTCGGATGGTACAATCCCTTGATTGAATGGCAAGCCCCCCCCGACAGGGTATATATGAGCAAAATATTTACATTTACGCAAGATTATCAGCACCCTGTTTGCGGAAAAGAAATAATAAAAGGTGGAACAGGATACGAATATCCGTCAGGAGGGAAGCACCTTCCAGAAGAGATAGAACATATTTATCCAGATTATAGTTTGTATCCTGAGATGTGTAAAGATACCGCATACGGTTTTCTTACAAGAGGATGCCCCAGAGGATGCGATTTTTGTATTGTAAAGGATAAAGAGGGAAAGAAAAGCTGTAAAGTGGCAGATTTATCGGAATTTTGGAACGGACAAAAGAATATTATTTTGCTTGATCCAAACATGTTTGCCTGCGTAGAATGGGAAGATTTATCGGAACAATTGATAGATAGTAGAGCATATATAGATTTTTCCCAAGGTTGTGATATTAGAATTATGACCGAACAAAAAGCAAATTATATCAAGCGGATGAAGATAAAGCAAATTCATTTTGCGTGGGACAGATACGAAGATAAAGACATAATCATTCCAAAGTTCAAAATGTTTAAAGAAATAACTAAATGGGATAGAAGAAAAATGTCCGTATATGTACTGACAAATTTCAATACCACATTTGAGCAGGATTTAGAAAGAGTATACACGCTTCGGGATTTGGGGTATTGGCCTTACATAATGATTTTTGATAAACAGAATACGAAACCTACGGATTCTGTTAGAAAATTACAACGATGGGTAAATATGAGGGCTACGTTTGAAAGTGTGAAAAGATTTGAAGATTATACAGGGTAAACAATTTATGATTTTAAGAAAGGAATAACGAATGTCATTAAAACCTAATCCAATAGAAAGGGATGAAAAAGGGAGAGTCAAGCCAAGATCGAGACTAATTGATTTAACCGGAATGAAATTTAATAGGCTAACCGCAATATCGTATATTGGGCAAGGAAGTTGCGGGGCAAGATGGCTTTTTAAATGTGATTGTGGAAAAGAAGTCGTAACCAATGCTTATCCTGTGAAACATGGACAAACTAAATCATGTGGTTGTTGGAACGAGGAAAACAAGCACAACAGATATAGAATACATGGATTAACAGGAACAAGAATCCAGGTCACATGGAGTCATATGAAACAGAGATGCTACAACCCTAATTGTAGGGAATATGAACATTATGGCGGCCGTGGGATTTCTGTTTGTGAAGAATGGAAGAATAGCGTTGCAGAATTTGCAAAGTGGGCTTACACAAACGGGTATAAAGAAAATTTGACATTAGATCGTATTGATAATGATGGTAATTATGAATCGAGTAATTGTCGATGGGTATCAATGGAAGTACAGGAAAACAATAAACGCAATAATCATTACTACGATATTAATGGCGGACGCTATACATTATCACAGATTTCAAAGATGTATGACATAAGTAGAAATTCTTTGTATTACTGGATAAATGGAAAAGGCATGGTTCCGCAAGATGCAGTTGATATGCTAGTTGCTAGAAAAACAGCTTAAAATCATGGAGGACTGCACAATAGCGTGTCAGTTACTTACATGGGGAAAGTGAGGATGGAATGAAATTTAAAAGTAATGCCAGATACAAAGAAAAACTTGAAGATGGAAGTATCTTCGACTTGAAAGATAATTCACTGAAACTCAGCATTCACAAGTATGCGGGATGTGGGGATAACCTTTACCTGAGCTGCTACGAACTGGGAATCAGCCGGAAAGACCTTGAAACAGAAGATTTCAACGAAGCAGTCAGCAAGTCTAAGGAGATTGTCACTGAGAGAATGAAATATCTCCGAGATGAAGCGCATAAATTCATCGTGGATGAATGCATTGAGATTGTCAGATATTAGGAGGACACAAAATGTTAATCAGAAGTCAGGATAAAACAGCATTGGTAAAGTTTGAAAACATTGTAATAAATCTAAAACTTCCAGAATCATTAAGAGTTATATGTTGGAGTTTACAGGATGCGCAAAGAAGCGGAGGATATTTTGTTTTGGGAGAATATTCCACCAAAACAACAGCTATAAAAGTACTGGATATGATTCAGGAAGCTTATGTAAATGGACATATTGATTATCAGATGCCAGCGGATAGTGAGGTGGAAGTATGAAGTATAAATGCATAAAGCCATTCGTGTTAGATACCTATGATGGTGATGGATTTTATGTTGACGGATATATGGAAATTAAGGCAGGAGAAATCTATGAAGTTGGGAATGAAAAAATTATTGATGGGGAAATTCATCTTGACGGAGTAAATGTTAACAGGTGGATTGAGATATCAAAAGAAACACTGGATGAGTATTTCGAAGAGGTGGAAGTATGAGTGACAAAAGTAAAATTTACGATTACATAAAAAGGACGATAAACCCCTATGGGAAACCTTTCAAGGGAACAGCTTATGATCTTGGAGTTAAAATCATGTATTTCATTGAAAATATGGATGATGAGAAAGAAAATGGTTGGATTCCAGTCAGCAAGAGATTACCAGAAATCAAGAATTACGAGGAATGCTATTTAGTCACAGACGGAAAATTTATTTGGATGGCATACTGGACGCCTGAAAAAGAGTGGATTTTTGCGGAATGCACAAATTGTAAAAATAAAATTGATTGGACAGATGTTGTAGCCTGGATGCCACTTCCAAAACCATATAAGGAGGACTGAATGGGAAGATGTAAATTAGACTGCCCGTACGGCGAAACAGAGTGCTGCATCTGCTGTGAAAGTCAAGATTCCTATTTCTGTGATGCTAAGTGCAATGATGTGGACAGATATGAATATGCAGAGGAGTGCGAAGAATATATCAAGGAGACTGAAGAACGATGAATAAACGTTTTTTCTTGACTTTAAGCATTGCAAGTGCTGTACACATTGTTACAAATATAATCTATCAAAAATGGGATGATCTGGTAATTGATATTATAGCATGTGTGTTGTGCTTTGCTATTTTTGTGACGAAAGACTAAAAGGAGGAATGAAAAAAATGCGGTTAATTGATGCAGATAAAATAATTGATTCACTTGGTATTTCAGATATAGATTTTGCAATAGGTGCAGTAATTGATGCACAGTCGACAGCTTTTGATGTGGATGAGGTTGTTGAGCAGTTAAAACAATTAAAAATGAAATACTTTTTAACAATTGCAAATACAAGAGATGCCGATAAAGATTGTGCTTACAAAAATATTGCAAATACAATTGATAGAGCAGTTGAGATCATAAAAGGTGGTGGAGTTGAATGAGAGAAATTCTTTTCAAGGCAAAGCGGGTTGATAATGGTGAATGGGTTGAGGGATGTTACGCGGAATGCAATGGCAAGACATTCATTGGAATTGATATATCCATTGGCATTGATGATATATTTGAGGTTTTTTGTACTCCTGTAATTAGGTGGCTTGAAGTTGATCCAGAAACCCTCTGCCAGTTCACGGGGGAGACTGACAAAAACGGTAAGATGATCTGGGAGAACGATGTTGCTTGGCTTGTTTATGATGGGAAAGAACATATTTATCAGATAGTTTGGGATGACTCTGAATTAGATTTTAAAGCGACCAATGGTGAAGAAAATTACGGGTTGAATTTTGAATATTTACTATTTTGTGAAGAAATTGAAGTTGTTGGAAACATCTTCGACAATCCAGAATTATTACAGGAGGAACACTGATGCAAAGAGAATTTATTTGCGGTGACTGCATGAATTTTCTCCCTGACTTTCCAGATAATTACTTCGATGTAGCAGTTGTAGACCCACCATATGGAATCAAAGAACATGGCGGTAAGAATCGTAGTAAATATGCAAAGCAGAAAAATGGAAGTTCCATTTATGTTCCTGATGGCGGCTATAAGAATTATGGTTGGGATAATAAACCGCCAGATCGAGAATATTTTAAACAACTATTCAGAGTATCAAAGAATCAGATTATCTGGGGATGTAATTACTATGACTACCCAATGGCAGGTGGCTTGATAATCTGGGATAAATGCAATGATGGTTCAGATCAATCAGACGCAGAAGTCGCTTACTGCAGTCTTACAAGAAGGGTTGACATTTTTCGCTATATGTGGAGAGGAATGTTTCAAGGAAAATCAATAATTGAAGGAACAATACAGCAGGGCAACAAAAAACTGAACGAAAAGCGAATCCACCCAACCCAAAAGCCTGTAAATTTATATCGTTGGATATGTCAGAAATATCTGAAGAAAGAAATGAAGATTCTTGATACCCATGTGGGGAGCGCAAGCTCATTGATTGCTTATGAAGAATACGGGCTTGAATATATCGGGTATGAAATTAATGAAGATTATTACAATGACGCTTGTAAACGGTTAGAAGAATTTAGATCACAGATTACATTATTTGACTTAGGAATGGAGGAACGCAAATGAGTAGCGCAAGCGTAAGATTCGGAACAAAAGCGTATGTATGCGCAAGATATTTTCTTAGACCAGGAAAGTGTTTCAAGTATATCGACCAGTGCGGCGAGGACGTCACAGAACACGTCTATGAGGTCATGGCATTATATCCGTACTGTGTACTGTTAAGAGATACCAGAAACGGAGTCAGGACTTGCCCGGGATATAACACATTGAGCTTGATGCTGAGAGGAAGTGAAGCGAGTGAGTAAAGGCAAAGATATTTCTACTATGTTCACAAGAGAAGAAAATAAAAAGAATGGAAGAGCAGGATATTATCAGGCTGACAGTAGAAAAATTGACATTATCAGTCCTGCGCAGTATGGAGCGTTCTTGCAGAAAAGAGGTAAGAAGAAATGAGTAAATCAGCGCTGGTAATGAATACGCCAGAAAATTGTTATGATTGCCCGTTCGGAACTGCATACTGTAGTGATCTTGAATATGAGGGTTTGTGTGAATTAGCTGACTGTTTAGATTATGATGTAATTCTGATGACAGAAGAACATTATGATTATGAAAGCAAATCAAGACCTGATTGGTGTCCACTGAAGCCATTGCCGGAGAAAAACACTACCGAGAATGATATGACGGATTATCAGTGTGGGATGGTCGATGGTCGAAATCAGTGCATTGATGAGATTACAGGAGGCGAAGTAGATGGAGAGATTAACACTTGAAGGAACTATTAAATACATCAAAGAAGTGGTGCAGAAGAACAGAAAAAATAAAGAAAGGAATACTATTCTTATTCCTAACAGCTTTATAAGTAGCACTGATTGCGCCGAAAAGTATGAGCAAGTTGCGGAATGGCTAGAAGAGCTAAAATCTTACAAAGACTTAGAAGAACAAGGGCTGTTTGTGAGATTGCCGTGTAAAGTCGGAGCCACAGTGTGGGAATTGTGTTTATATGATGATGGAAATTATAAAATATTCCCAATGATCGTAAAGACAATAAGTGAATATGGAACTCTTAGACAAGTAAAAAAAGACAAAACCATCTGGAATATTTATGCAGAGAGTGATTATACGTACATGTATAAGAGCTTTGCGGATTTTGGAAAAACTGTATTTAGTACAAAGGAAGAAGCTGAGAAGAAGTTGGAGGAGATGAAGAAATGAAAGTAAAAGATGTGATAAAGGCAACGAAAATAGAAGGGCCTGCGGTAGATGTATGTATTAACCGAGTTTTAAATTTTCGTCTCTATGCGTACGATGATGGTAAAATTGCATGGATGAAACTTCCACAGGACATAGAAAAAAGAATATTAAATTTGAATGTTGATTCTTATAAAATAAAATCTTATTCAAAAGAATCGGTCTATGTGAACATTGAGATAACAGACGTGGATAAAGACGGAATATTTATTCGAAATTAACAAATTTAAGAGGAAGTGATAACTATGTCAGACAAACCTACGCCAGACATAACGCCAAACCTTGCTATATCAGCATATAACGTATTGCAGCAATATTGCACTGGACAGCCAACGGACTGTAAGGGTTGTGGATTCTATGAACACTGCCCGGAATGTTTCCAAGGTATACCATGCGATTGGAACTTAAGCAAAGAAGGTGAAGTAAATGAAGCTGAGAAAGGCAACACTGATTGATTACGGAGTGCCGCCGGATGATATACCGACATTGCAAAGTCACTTGCGAAATCTTAGCGAAAGCGATAAATACAATCTGCTGCAGGTGTCTATCAAATATGCGCCCGGTATCGAATCACAAATCTATGACAGTATCGTAAACGGCATTGGTTATCGAACAATGGAAAAGATCAGAGCGGTTCCTGCAACAGAGAACGACTTTTACGGATACAAACGCAAAGTCATGGCGGAATATTATCATCTAGCCAAGCTGATTGGCAGATTGTAAAAAACTTGAAAATTTATAAAAGTGGTAGAGAGCTACGTACGCCCTAGTATGGTATTATAGTATATATAACTATAACTATGCTAGGGCGTTTTAATTCAGAAAGGATATGATTGGATGTTGATAGGATGGCAAACGACCAGAATTTAAATAATAGAGCTGCGACACAGTTTCGAAGCGGTGAGGAAGCGGCGAGGAATGGAAGAAAAGGTGGTATCGCATCTGGATACTCTAGGAGACAAAAAAAAGCCCTTTCTGATTATGTGAAAATTATAGCTGAAAGTCCTGCATCAAGTACTGCGAAAAAGAAACTTGCAAAAATGGGAATTGCTGACGAAGACGCAAATAACATGGCAGTCGTAGCAACTTCTCTGTATAAAAAAGCAGCAGATGGAAATATACAGGCTATCGAAAAATGGGAGCAGCTAACAGCAGCTTCAAAAGACGATGATGAAAAATACGAACTTCCTGCCAGAGTACTTGGCAAGGCGTTCGTGGACATTAACCGACAGATTAAGCCCAACATTGAATATGTATTTGAGGGCGGTCGAGGTGGTCTGAAATCTTCATTCGTAGCTTTTAAGATTGTTGAGCTTATCAAGAATAATCCTCAGATGCACGCCTGCATTACAAGACAGGTGGCTGGCACTCTGAAAGATTCCGTATATGCTAACATGAAATGGGCTATAAACGAACTTGGATTGATGGAAGAATTTGAATGTAAAGTATCACCGCTTGAGATTAAATACATCAAAACCGGGCAGACAATATATTTCCGTGGTTTGGACGATGAAACGAAGCTGAAATCTATTAAGCCAGAGTTCGGCTACATCGGAATCCTCTGGAAAGAGGAAAAAGATCAGATGAAAGGCGATGCTCAGGAACGTTCTGTTAATCAGTCAGTGCTTCGTGGTGGTGATAAGTCCTATGATTTCTCATCATACAATCCACCAAAATCAAAATCAAACTGGGTAAACAGGATCAAACTGATACCTAATCCGAAACGTGTTATTCATCATTCGAGCTATCTGGAAGCCCCGGCCGAATGGCTTGGACAGAAATTTATTGATGATGCAGCACATCTGAAAGAAATTAATCCAGAAGCCTACGAACATGAGTATCTGGGCGTTCCAAACGGTGATGGTGGTAATGTATTTGAATATCTGGAGATCAGAGATATAACAGACGAAGAGATCAGCCGAATGGATCGTATTTTCGCTGGCGTAGATTATGGATGGTATCCGGACCAGTTCTGTTACCTCCGGACCTATTACGATTCTGCCAGAGAGAAGATATATTTGATTGACGAATTATATGTAAATAAGTGGAGCAACTCTAAGACTGCTGAATGGATCAAGAAAAAAGGCTATGATGATTACACAATGATATGTGATTCCGCAGAGCCTAAATCTGTGAACGACTTCCGAGATGCCGGACTTCCTGCGAGGGGAGCAATCAAAGGGCCGGGAAGTATCGAGTATGGATTCAAATTCTTACAGACCAAGACGCTTGTCATCGACCCGAAGCGAACACCGAACGCATACAAAGAAATTACGGAGTATGAGTATGATCGGGACAAAGAGGGAAATGTAATAAGCGGTTACCCAGACGGAAACGACCATGCAATTTCGGCACTTAGGTATGCTTATGAGCCATTATTTAACAGAAGGGGGTACAGTGCATAAAATGTTAGATAGGTACTTTTCAGATAAAATAAATAAATTCTTAAGCATCGGTTTAAAAATATATGGATCATCTGACATTAACGAAATCTTAAAAGTTGTAGAATATGAAGACATTATTGTGCGAGATACTTCTGTAAGATGGATGGATTTTAAAAGGTAGATTAAATGGGACTTATAACAACACTAAAAAGGTGGTTTAACATGATTTTCAAAAAACAGGCCGAAGAGGATTTTAATATCCAGGCAGCAGAATTTCCGGAGATGGAAGCGCTGATTAACCGGTGCGCGAACATCTACAGAGGTGTGCCGGAATGGTTAGATGATAAGAATAACATCAAGACGATTAACTTCGCTAAATCTGTCTGCTCAGAGACAGCCCGGCTCGCAACATTGGCGATTGGCATTCAGATAGATGGTTCTGCAAGGGCTGCGTGGCTTCAGGAACAGATTGACAAGGTATATTTCCAGATTCGGCACTGGGTAGAATATGGTTGTGCTTATGGAACAGTGTTTATCAAGCCAAACGGTGAAAGCCTTGACGTATTCACCCCGGCAGATGTGATGATTGTAGATTATGACAATCAGGAAATCAAAGGGATTATATTCAAGGATTCTTATACTGTTGGACGGAAATACTACACAAGGCTCGAATATCATAGGTTTGTTGAGACCACTGTGGATGGCGTGACAACTTATCCGTATTATGTTTCCAACAGAGCCTATGTGTCAAAATCTCCACAGTCAATCGGTGACAGAATCGACCTTAAACAGACCAAATGGGCTGACCTTATGGCAGATACGCCACCAATTCTCAAAGCAAACGGGGAGAAACTGGACGGAGCTTTGTACGGAGTCTTGAGAACGCCACAGGCAAACAATGTGGATATCAGTACACCGCTTGGACTTCCGATATTCGCTGAAGCTATCGAAGAGCTGAAAGACCTTGACATTGCATACAGTAGAAATGCCGGAGAGATATTCGATTCTCAGAAGATTGTTCTGGCAGATGACAGATTGCTGATGCCAAGCGGCACACCTGTGTCGGCTATGTCACCGCAGGGCATGAAGAACAGACGGAATGAGATGAGTTTACCACATTTTGTCAAGAATGTATTCGGCGAGGGGCAGGACACTTTCTATCAAGAAATTAATCCACAGCTCAACACAGATACCCGTATAAGCGGCATAAACGCCCTTTTAAGCCAGTTGGGATATAAGATTGGATTCTCCAACGGGTACTTTGTTTTTAACGAATCTAGCGGCATTCAGACGGCTACAGGAGTAGAAGCAGAACAGCAGAGGACAGTACAGTTTATTAAGGACGTTAGAGATAAGTTGGAATCCTGTCTGGACGAAGTTATCTACGCGCTGAATGTCTACGCTGACCTGTATGGACTTGCACCTGTCGGAGCTTACGAGACCAATTATGATTTCGGAGATATTCTGTATGTACGTGAAAACGACCGTGCAAGATGGTGGCAGTACGTGACTACTGGCAAGGTTCCGGCATGGCTTTATTTCGTGAAGTTTGAAGGAATGACGGAAGAAGAAGCTAAGGCAATGGTTGAAGAAGCGCAGCCAGACGAACCGAAACTGTTTGGAGATGAATAGTTATGTTAAGCCCAGAATATTTACGGCAAATTACAGAGGGCAGTGAACAAATTGCAGAAGAATTGCATCAGTATATCATCTCTGAGATCGTGTCAAGGATGATGGCGAGAATCGGCAGAGGTGAGGACTATATTCTAACTAATGCGGACGCATGGCGAATCAGGACGCTACAGGAATCCGGTGAGCTGCTAGAGGATATACTGGCAGAACTATCCAGATATACCAAGCGCGAACAGCAGGAACTTCTTGAAGCGTTTGAAGATGCCGGAATCACTGCAATGAACTATGACGATAAGGTATACAAGGCAGCAGGATTAAGCCCTGTACCACTTGAACAGTCTCCGACTATGATAAGGCTCATGGAACGAAATATGAATCACTGTTTAGGTGACTGGAAGAACTTTACACGAACGACTGCAAGTGCCGCTCAGAGACTGTATATCGAGCAATGTGACCTTGCATATAATCATGTGATGACCGGAGTAGTTGGGTATACGCAAGCCATCAAAGAGGCAGTTAATAACGTTGTGAGTGATGGCGTATATGTTGAGTACATAAACAAAGAGACAGGAAAGAAAAGGCGCGACACGATTGAAACCGCAGTTGCACGTTCTGTCAGAACTGGTGTGGCACAGGCTACGGGAGATATATCTCTCAAACGCATGGAAGAAATGGACTGGGATTTGGTTCTGGTCAGTGCTCACATGGGAGCCAGAACGGGTGACGGCGGTGAGAACCCGGGAAATCACGCATGGTGGCAGGGTAAGATATACTCTCGTTCTGGTAAGAGCAAGAAATTTCCACCGTTTTCATTGACCGGATATGGAACGGCAAGTGGACTGTCAGGCGTCAATTGCCGGCATAGCTTTGGAGCCAGTGATGGAGAATTTAATCCCTATGCAGAGCTATCAGCACAGGATAAAGCAGACAAGGGCAAACTGTACGAAAAAGAGCAGCGACAACGTACTTATGAGCGGAGAATCCGCAAAACGAAGCGTGAAGTCCTCGGACTGCAAGCAGGAGTTGACAATGCACCGAATGAAAAGGCGAAATTTGCACTCCAACAAGACCTTGACCGGAAGTCTTATCTCTTACAGAAGCAAAATGCCGCATACAAGGATTATTGCAAGCAGAACGACCTAAGAGAACTGCAGGACCGGCTTATGATTGCAAAGTGGAATCGTCAGAACGCCGCGAAAGCCAGAGGAGCGGCGAAGAGATATAAAACAGCAAAGGGGATTGAGTAATGAGCAGATGGGAATATTTCAACCCGAACCCTGCCGGGAATCGTGTCGGAGATTGTGCGGTCCGGGCAATATGCAAAGCAACCGGGTTTGACTGGGAAACGGTATTCACCGGATTAATGCTACAGGCATGTGCTCTGTCGGATATGCCATCGGCGAATTATGTCTGGGGAGCGTACCTTTATAAGCATGGATACAGACGCAAACTGATTGAACAGTCAGAACGATATATCTATACAGTCAATGACTTTTGTGCAGACCATCCGACAGGTACATATATCCTCTGCATAGATGGTCACGTGGTGACGGCACAGAACGGCAAATATTACGATACATGGGATAGTGGTAATGAGATCCCGGTATATTACTGGGAAGAGGAGTAGCTAAATGAGCATATCAGAATTTGTACAAATATTTCTTTCAATCTGTGGAGGGGTGTCTATTGTCGGAGGGGCGGCGGCTGTAATCTTTAAATGGATTACTCCGGCGTTTCGTCTCAATAAGCGAGTAGAGACACTGGAAGAACATGACAAGCGAGATTATGAAAGTCTTCAGAGGATTGCAGAACGTGATTCATTGATTCTGGAAGTACTATCGACTATGTTAGACAGTCAGATTAGCGGAAATAACGTGGAAGAATTAAAAAAAACAAAACAGAAGCTTACAAATTATCTTGCGCAGAATCAGCGTTAATTGCATTAATAAGAGGTATGCTCATGAAATTATATGTGTTCACAAAGAAAGATATAGACAGGTTCTTGGTAGAGTGTAATTTTACACCGGATGAAGAAAGACTGTTTCGGTTGAGATGCAAAGAACATACGCTCGAATACTGTGCTGAACAGATGAATGTGAGCATATCTACGGCGAAGAGATTAAGCCGGAGGGTGAACAATAAAATAATTAAAGTGTGCTGATACTTTTCAGACACTAATTAGAACCAGAAACGAACTGTTTCCGGTTCTTTTTTTATGCAAAAATATAATCAGAAAGGCGGTGCATAAGATGGCATTATATAACAATCCTTATCAATATAGTTTTGGCGTTCCGGGACAGATGAACCAGTTCCAGCAACAGCCCGTCCAGATGCCGGCTCAACCAGTGCAGCAACCTCAGCAGAATAGCAACGGCATCCTGTGGGTATCTGGAGAAGTTGGTGCGAAATCCTATCTGGTAGCACCTGGAACAAGTGTTTTACTGATGGACAGTGAAAGCGAAAAATTCTTTATAAAATCCACAGATGTTTCCGGTATGCCACAGCCATTACGGACGTTTGAATACCATGAAGTAGGCACTCAGATGCCACCCAAACAGTCCACTCAGAACATGGACAGTAAATATGTTACCCGACAGGAATATGACGATTTAAAGGGCAAATACGAAGCTATCATAAACCGATTAAATTCTTTTTCTGAACCTGTTAGGGCTAATACCGCACAGGAATCAGCAGTCAAGGGAGGAAACGCAGATGAGTAATCCATTATTCAATACCCTCGGTGGTGGGATGTCACAGGGAAACGGACCAATGCAGATGATACAGCAGTTCATGCAGTTCAAACAGAATTTTAAGGGAGACCCGAAAGCAGAAGTTGAGAAGATGCTGCAGTCTGGACGGATTTCTCAGCAACAGCTTAATCAAGTTCAACAGATGGCAGGACAATTCCAGCACATGTTGAAAGGAATGAAATAGTACATTACAATCTGGCCAGATTGATGTAAATATACAAAAAGGAGATTATATTATGGATGGAAATTATAGCTTAGCAGATATTGCCGCTGCTACTGGAAACGGTAGAAATAATGACGGTATGTTTGGTGGAGATGGTGCATGGTGGCTTATCGTGCTTTTCTTGTTCGTATTTTGTGGATGGGGAAACAACGGCTGGGGCAATAATGGCAACGGCGGCGGATATGCAGCCACAGCAGCTACTCAGGCAGATATTCAGAGAGGATTTGACAATTCCGCAGTAATCAGCAAACTTGACGGAATCAATAGCGGCCTGTGTGATGGGTTCTATGCAGTGAACAACGGTATGCTTACCGGATTTAATGGAATCAACACCAACATCATGCAGACTGGTTTCGGAATCCAGCAGGCTATTAATGCTGATACTGTGGCTAATATGCAGAACACAAACGCATTGCAGTCTCAGTTAGCTCAGTGTTGCTGCGATAACAGAGCGGGACAGGCACAGATCAGATACGATATGGCTACCAACACTTGTGCGATCCAGAACACCATGAACAGTAACACAAGAGACATTATTGACAGCCAGAACGCTGGAACAAGAGCGATTCTTGATTATCTTTGCAATGAAAAGATTTCTTCCCTTCAGGCTGAAAACAATGACCTCAGACGTGCTGCTTCTCAGGATCGTCAGAGTGCACTTCTCACAACTGCAATGGCTTCACAGACACAGCAGCTCATTAATGCGATTAATCCGGCACCGATTCCGGCATATCAGGTTCCTAATCCGAACACATATTACGGATGCGGATGCAACACTGGATGTAATTGCTGATAACTTCATATCGAGAGTATCTTTCGATTGATTCGAATGTCGGCTTATGCCGTATTACACAGAGGGGCAGGCTGAGACCTGTCCTTTTGTGATATGAAAGGAGTATTTTTATGGCAGAATTTACAAATGTAGCTGCTCAGACCGTAGCAGCAAATGGAAACGTAGTATTTTCAAACACAGCAGTTAAAGGCTCTAACTGCATTCAGCACAGAGAGGGAAGCGGAATTATTACGCTGAGAGGACTGACTAACCAGTGCAAAGCGAGATTTTTTGTGGATTTTTCTGGTAATATCGCAATTCCAACAGGCGGTACTGTCGGGGCTGTCTCTTTGGCTATTGCAATCTCTGGTGAGCCTGTATTATCTTCACAGATGATCTCCACACCGGCAGCGGTAGACCAGTATAACAATGTGTCCTCTGGCATCTATATTGATGTACCTCGCGGATGTTGCGTTAATATTGCAGTAGAGAACACAAGCGATCAGGCTGTTTCTGTTGCAAATGCAAACATTGTTGTGACCAGAGAGGCATAGGAGGTGTGATTATGAGAGATATTAAAGACTTATGCACAAGAATCGAAGATGAACTTTCCAAAATCGCTGATAATGGGCTGACCACTGGAAATCTGGAAATGACATACAAGCTGATTGATATGTACAAAGATATAAAGAACACACAGTACTGGGACAAAAAAGTGGAATATTACAACACTGTCCTTGATGAGATGCGTGGCGGATACAATGACGATTACAGTGAACGTGGGAGAAAGCGCGACAGCATGGGGAGATACAGCTCAAATGACGGAAGAATGATGCCGGATTACGACAGAGGTAGCTCTTACGCCAGACGTGGTGAGCATTATGTCAGAGGGCATTACAGTCGTTCTGATGGGCGAGACGCTTACGATGACTACATGGCACAGAAACAGAGCTATCGTTCCGGCAAGTCTGAGGACTGCAAGAGGAAGATGCTTGCCGCTCTGGAAGAACACCTTGACGAGCTTACTACAGAAATGAGCGATATGTCTAAAGATGCGGAGTGTCGGGAGGAACGTGATCTTGTCAAGAGATACGTGGAAAAACTCCGTGATATGCTCTAAAAACGTAAAAGTGGTAGAGAGGTAGTTAAAAGAAATCTGTTATAATGTAATTGTGCAGCGGAAAGCACAACGGTTGTTTTAACATTTTCGTTTTATCCTCCTTTCTTAAAGTAGCTGGTACACATGCTTTAGTGGAAAGTTAAGCAGACGCGCCTTTAGCGAATGTTTAAGCAGGTTCGAACCCTGCCATGTGTATTTGCCATCTGGCACGCAAGATGGCTCACCTCCTTGAATAAAGTTTTTATTCACGTTTTATCTTTTGGAAAGAAAGAGCATTCAAAACAACTCGTGGCAGGCATGACACGTTAAACACCTTGCTAACCCGGGAATCCGGGTTAATGGAATGTAGCTCAGTGGTAGAGCAGCTTACATATAGCGTGCCAGAGGTTCGATTCCTTTCATTCCATTATAGGTTTATCCTTATCCTGTGGACTGGAATTTAATCCAAATAGTCCCGAAAAGGTGTCTTCTGGGAAAGCGGCAACGATTGGCGGTGTTGCGGCGGTCTGTAAAACCGTTCCCTTGTGGTAAACATTATAGGTTCAATTCCTATCTTTCCCATTACCTTGCCAGTGGTCTAACTGGCTTAATCCATTTACCTGCGGCGGCAGGTCAATAAACACGACCAGGAGGATATATATATGCAGAAACTTATTGACACACTTAAATCATTTGGAATCGAAATCCCGGAGGGCAAGCAGGCAGATGTTAAAAAGGCACTCTCTGAGCATTATAAGAATGCAAAGGAAGTAGCGAAAACCCTGTTAAAAGTCGAGGGAGAACGCGACAGCTGGAAAGAACGTGCTGAGACAGCGGAAGAAACTCTGAAAGGTTTTGACGGTATCGACCCGGCAAACATTCAGACAGAGCTTGCTGGATGGAAGAAAAAAGCCGAGGATGCAGAGAAAGAATTCAATGCAAAAATCTACGAAAGAGATTTTGACGATGCACTTAAAGCGGCACTTGATGATGTTAAGTTTTCCAGCGAAGCTGCAAAGAAATCTGTTATGGCAGACATCAAGGAAGCAGGCCTCAAGCTGAAAGACGGCAAAATTCTCGGATTAAATGACCTGATTGAGCAGATGAAACAGTCTGACGCATCCGCTTTTGTGGACGAATCTCAGCAGCAGGCTCAACAGAACCAGGCAAGATTTACCACTCACGTTGGACAGCAGCAGACACCGGGAAGCATGACGAAGAAAGATATTGAAGCAATCAAAGACCCGTCCGAAAGGCAAGCAGCGATTGCTCAGAATATCCAGTTATTCCAGTGATTTTCACACCGACTATACGCCAGAGTATAGCCGCTAACCCAAAATACCTTAATAATTATGGGTAGAAAGGATTTTTTATATGGCAGCAAAAGCTAATCTTATTATGACAAATGATATCCAGGTAACAGCACGTGAGATTGATTTTGTAACCAGATTCGAAAGAAACTGGGAACACTTGCGCGAGATTCTTGGTATCATGCGTCCAATCAAAAAGACACCCGGAGCGGTTCTTAAATCGAAATACGCAGAAGGCACATTGCAGGACGGAAATGTTAAAGAAGGCGAGGAAATCCCTTACAGCAAATTCACTGTAAAAGAAAAGCCTTATGCAGAAATGACTATCGAGAAATACGCAAAGGCTGTATCTATCGAAGCAATCAAAGATCACGGTTACGAGAACGCTGTTCAGATGACCGATGATGAATTCCTCTTCCAGCTTCAGACCAATGTTACTGAGAGATTTTACAACTATCTGAAAACAGGTACTCTCTCATTCACAGAAACCACTTTCCAGATGGCTCTGGCAATGGCTAAAGGCCGTGTAGAAAACAAATTCAAGCAGATGCACAGAAATGTGACTGGTGTTGTTGGATTTGTAAATATTCTGGACGTGTACGAGTATATCGGAGCAGCTGAGATTTCTATTCAGAACCAGTTCGGCTTCCAGTATGTGAAAGACTTCCTGGGATTTAAAACAATCTTCCTGTTATCTGACAGCGAGATTCCGAGAGGAACAGTAATCGCCACACCCGTTGAGAACATCGTTCTTTACTACGTGGATCCGAACGAATCTGATTTTGCAAGAGCGGGTCTTGTATATACTGTATCCGGTGAAACAAATCTGATCGGATTCCACACACAGGGCAACTACCACACAGCAGTATCTGAAGCATTCGCAATCATGGGACTTACACTCTTTGCAGAGTACATTGATGCTATTGCTGTTGGAACCATCAGTACAACTCAGACACTGGGAACTCTGACTGTAAACTCTGCTGCAGGAAGTAAGAGCGGAGATACAAAGGTGACTGTTACTCCGGCAAAAGCAAGCGCAGGAAATATGTACAAGTACAAAGTTGCATCTTCTGAGACTGCCGTAGACTACGGACAGAATGTGAAGAACTGGAGCGCATGGGACGGAGAATCTGACATTACAGCAGCAACAGGGCAGGTTATCACGGTAGTTGAGTGTGACAGCACCTATAAGGCACTGAGCGCAGGACACGCGACTGTAACAGCAAAATGATAAACGCAGGAGGTAGCTGGCATGGCTTATGCAGATTATAAATTCTATACAGAATCATTCGGCAATGTCGTGCCAGAAACCGACTTTCCACGACTGGCAGAAAGAGCCAGTGATTTTGTGGACACAATGACGTTTGACAGGTTGGTGGACGGACTGCCGACAGATGAACGCTCACAGAAGCGTATTAAAAAGACGGTCTGTTCATTGGCTGAATTAATGTATCAGATTGAACTTGCTGAAAAGAATGCTATCAATCAGGCATTAGCAAGTGTTACCGACACAAATGTCGGGAACATCTCAACAGGCGTTGTAACATCTGTAAGTTCTGGCAGCGAGTCCGTTTCTTACGCAACTCCTCAACAGATTGGGGCAAGCGCAAAGGAATGGAGCGTAGTGTATGCCGCCGCCGGAGATGTACAGAAAACGAATGACTTACTCTTAAAGACAGCTTTGCCGCTTCTGATGGGAGTAATGACGGATGAAGGGATACCGATTCTTTATGCAGGACTTTAAAGTTAATATTTTAGGCTCTGAATGGAGTGTGAAATTCGGAGACGAAAAAGGATTTTCCAATCTGACAAATGTAGACGGCTATACAGATTTATCAGTGCGAGAAATTGTTGTTAATGATATGAAAGCGTCACAGGGTCAGATTGGAACAAAAGCAGACCTTGAAAGCTATCAGAAACAGGTTGTTAGACACGAAATCATTCATGCATTTCTGATGGAATCTGGACTTGATTCTAACTCTAACAGTGCTGACAGTTGGGCTATAAACGAAGAAATGGTTGACTGGTTCGCTATTCAGTCACCAAAAATTTTTAAAGTATTCAATGAACTTAAATTGATGTGAGGTGAAAAATAATGGACATTTCAACATTAGGATCATGTATCGCAATCGTTATGATTTGCTACATTGTAGGAATGGGCTGTAAAGCATCAAAAAGAATCTCTGATGAATGGATTCCGGTAATCATGGCGGTTATTGGTGGAATTCTCGGAGCTGTCGGAATGGGAGTTATCCCGGATTTCCCGGCAACGGATTACATCACGGCAGTTGCGGTCGGTATGTTTAACGGATTGTCGGCTACCGGAGTGAATCAGGTTATTAAACAGACAGTGCAGAAAGAATAATCAAGGAGAGGGTATCATGTATTCATCTAATATTACACTTTTTAACTATTACGAAAGTGCCACGACTAGAGATGCGTACTGGTATCCTCATGTTTTATCCGGTGTTGACCTCATTACGGACAAGGGAGCAATCCTTAAAAAGTACGGACCGGATGCAACAGACAATGCACAGTTGCACGTGCGTTATACTGCCCAGAATGGCAATATAACCATTACTGATAAAGACGGCAAGATTCTCCCATGGGTGCCGCCTAAAGTGTGGAAACAGCAGATTAACAACGCTCTGGAAGACACTATCACATTCTCGGACGAATCATTCTTCTGGGAGGGTGAGTGGACTGGTGGAACAGTCACTGATGGTGATTACAGAAATGGATTCTATCAGTACATGAATGAGAATAAGGATAACGTGTTCAAGATTACCAGTGTAGGCGGTCCGTATACACTGATTCCGCATTTTGAAATTTTGGGTAAGTAATATGAGTAAAATTCATCATTTCAAAGGATTCTCCGTAGTCGATGGAGATATGAAAATTAAACTGAATATGGACAGATTCTCCAGACAGTATCAAGAAGCTCAGTATCTCCTTGATGGAATGGTCATGGACAGTATGATAGAGTTTATGCCAATGATTTCAGGAGATTTTATTGACCGAACAAGAGTCAAAAGTACATCAATGCAGGGGACTGGATTTGTATGTGCGGCGGCAGAACCATATGGACGTTTTCTTTATTTTGGAAAAACCATGGTCGACCCCGCAACAGGTAGCACATGGGCAAGACACGATACGGAAAAGGTTCTTGTGAGTCAGTATTCTGGCAAGACGAACGCAAAGGAGAATCTTCAATATACAAAATCACCGCATACTCAGGTGCAAGCTGAATGGTTCGATGCCGCTAAACGAAAATACGGCAGTACATGGCTTCGCAAAGTAAAAGCACAGGCAGGAGGTGGTAGACATGGCAGATAAACCTATTGGAAAAGATGCAACCGGATATGAGATTCTGACAGATGCCATGAAAGCACTTCTGAATCAGTACCCAGGATTGTATGAAAATGAAACAATCAAATTTGAGGAACTTAGCAAGGAATCAGGAATTGCGTTCTCAGCAGATAACGGAGCGTTGGTCTATACAGAAAAAGAAGATGTCTGCGGCACGATGCATCAAGTGTGCCAGTACCCATTCTATGTGGTATATCGCACAGCATCTGACAAAGAACGACAGAAGCTGTCTGTTCAGAAATTCCTTGATAATCTCGGCAAGTGGATATGTCGAGAACCAGTTGTCATAAATGGCTCTGAGACACGTTTAAATGCGTTTCCTGAGCTTTCACAGGGACGAGTGATAAAACGCATCACCCGCGATAATTCCTATGGTTTAGAGCCACAGGAGAGTGGCGTACAGGACTGGTTATTACCGCTGTCAGTGCGCTACGAAAACACTTATGAAGTAATATAACAAGTAACAGCCGGCTATCAGTTGGAGATAGTCGCTAACCTACACAGCCTTTTAAAAGTTATAGGCAGAAAGGACATTTCTATGGCAGTTACAGGCAAGATTGACCGTAAATATATGGCTCATTATATTGATGCAGGCTCCCTCTGTGGAGGACTGACACCGAAATATGAGCGTCTTGGCAAGGATCTGGAAGAGTACAATGTAGAACTCAATCCCGATACTGAAACATCTAAAAACATTCTCGGAGAATCCACATTTAAACACAATGGCTATGAAGTTTCTTCTGACGCTGATCCGTTCTATGCAGACACTACTTCCGATCTGTTCACGGCATTGCAGAAGATCGTAGATGGACGTCTCAAAGACGATAACCTCAAAACAAAAGCAGTTGAGGTCCACCTTTGGGTAGAAGCTACAGCAGACAAGTATGAAGCATATCAGCAGGAGTGCTACGTTGTGCCAACCTCCTACGGTGGTGATACATCCGGCTATCAGATTCCGTTTACTGTGAACTACGTTGGTAAGCGTATCAAAGGAAAATTTGATATCAGTTCCGGCGCATTTACAGCTGACAGCGAATAATTTTTAGGAGGGTATAGAAAATGGCAAAAACAATTAACACAAATATTGATGATGGATTTCTTCTTTTTACATTCACAAACAAGCAGGGTGAAGTGTTTTCTTCATTTAAGCTGAACCCCACTGACATTAACGTTGCGGCAAGGGCGGAAGAATTGAAAGAGTTTTTTGAGCACGCTCAGGAATCTGTTAAAAATGTTTCTTCCAGTAAAGAGATGGCAGAGATTAATAAGCAGATTGAGGATAAAATCAATTATATGCTCGGATACGAAGCATCTAAGGATTTATTTAAAGAACCAATTACCGCAACAACTGTGTTTGGAAATGGTCAGGTGTTCGCTTATATCGTTCTGGACAAAATCAATGAAGCGCTCGCACCGGAAATCGAAAAGAGAAAAAAGAAAATGCAGGAAGTGGTCAATAGGTACACGGAGAAGTATACAAAATGACCGCCTATGAACTTCCCACCTCACTCAACATCAGTGGGGTGGATTTTTCTATCAGGACGGACTTTCGAGTAATTATTGATATTCTCATAGCTATGAATGACCCGGAATTGGACGAGCAGGCGAAAGCAGTTGTTATGTTACAGATTCTATTTGAAGACTGGCAGAACATACCACCAGAACATCTTACAGAAGCTTGCCAGAAAGCTTGTGAGTTTATTGACTGTGGTCAGTCTGATACTGATCCAAACAAGCCGAAACCACGCTTAATGGACTGGGAACAAGATGGAGATATGATTGTACCGGCTGTAAACAAGGTTGCTGGTAAAGAAATCAGAGCAGTGCCTTATATGCACTGGTGGACATTCTTCGGATATTTTATGGAGTCCGGTGAATGCCTATTCAACACCGTTGTTGGAATCCGGTCAAAAAAGGCAAAAGGTGAACGCTTAGATAAATGGGAAAAGAAATTCTATCAGGAAAATAAAAACATTATTGATATAAAAACACGTCTCAGCGAAGAGGAGCAAGCGTACAAAGATGCGCTGAATGAGATGTTGAACCTCAAATAGTTAGGAGGTGAACACATGGCTGCTGATGGCTCAGTCATTATTGACACCAGAATGGATACAACCGGTGTCCAAAACGGAGTATCGGCTATAAAACAGTCATTTAACGGCCTTGGAAGTGCTGTAAAAAAAATCGGTCTATTGATTGGCGGGGCATTCGCTGTCGGAAAACTCGTGCAGTTTGGAAAAGAATGTGTTGAACTTGGCTCCGACCTTGCAGAAGTGCAGAACGTGGTTGATGTTACATTTACCACTATGTCGGATAGGGTTAATGAGTTTGCAAAGAACGCCATGACTTCCGCAGGCCTGTCAGAAACAATGGCAAAACAGTATGTCGGTACGTTCGGAGCGATGTCCAAGTCGTTCGGCTTCTCCGAAGCACAGGCTTATGATATGTCAACGGCTCTGACGCAGCTTACTGGTGACGTAGCATCATTCTATAACATCAGTCAGGACTTGGCTTATACAAAGTTGAAATCTGTGTTTACGGGCGAAACGGAAACGTTGAAAGATCTTGGCGTGGTAATGACCCAGTCGGCACTTGACCAGTACGCACTGGCAAATGGCTACGGAAAAACCACATCTGCCATGACCGAACAGGAAAAAGTTGCTCTCCGCTTGGCTTTTGTGCAGAAACAGTTGTCAGCTGCATCTGGTGATTTTGTCCGTACTTCTGATTCCTGGGCGAACCAAGTGCGAGTTATGCAGTTGCAGTTACAGTCGCTTAAGGCAACAGTCGGACAGGGGTTGATTAATATTTTTACACCTGTTCTGAAAGTAATCAATGTCCTTCTTGGGAAATTGGCAACTCTGGCGAATGCATTCAAATCATTTACGGAGTTAATCACCGGAAAGAAATCTTCTGGACAGACAGGCGCGAGCGGTGCAGGACTTGCCGGAACAGATGCAATAGCTGATACAGCTGACCAGTACGGGGAAGCTGCTGACAATGCCGAAAAGCTGGCAGGCGCGACAAATGATACAGCGGACGCAACCAAGAAAGCTACCAAGGCGGCAAAAGGGTACCTTAGTCCCCTTGACGAAATAAATAATTACTCAACGGATAAAAGTACAGATTCATCGTCAAAAACGCCGAGTGCAACCGGCGGGCTTTTAGATCAAATGAAGGGCGATGTGCAAAACGTTGATTATGGAAAGGTAGCAGAGGGCGAGACAGTTCTTGATAAGATGTCAAAACCATTAAAAAAGATAATCGACAGATTCAAACAGCTGGCTAAGCTAATCGCAAAAGGATTCTGGGATGGATTAGGAGATTACGAACCAATTTTTGACGGGATAAAAAAAGACCTTGATTCTATATGGAAATCTTTAAAGGATATCTTCACTGACCCGGAAGTCACTAAAGCGGCAAATAATTTCTTAGACTCATACGCATATGCAATTGGACAAGTTGCCGGCTCATTTGCCAGAATTGGATTAACAATTGCGCAAAACATCATAGGCGGAATTGAGAAGTTTCTGAAGCAGAACACGCAAAGGATAAAGAACTATCTGATAGATATGTTCAATATCGGTTCTGAAATTGCACAAATAGCAGGTAATCTCGCGACTGCTTTTGCTGATGTTTTCTCAGTTTTTGGTGGAGAAACCGCGCAGCAAATTACTGCAAATTTAATTGGAATCTTTGCTGAAATCGGAATGGTTCTCACAGAAACAGCTGCAAAACTTGGCAGAGATATTCTGAATATGATTGCGCAGCCTTTCATCGACAATAAAGATATTCTGAAGTCAGCGATTGAAGGCAGCCTTGGAGTAATAGAGACTGTCACAAGTGGAGTTTTAACAGTTGTTCAAAACCTTAGTGACGCAATATCCAGGCTGTATGACGAGCACGTAAAACCGTTCTTTGATTCTATAGCAGATGGACTATCAAGCATATTTGGAACTCTGATAACCGGATATAACACATATATCCTTCCGGTGTTACAAGGACTGGCAGAACAGTTCAAAGGGATATTAGAGGGACCATTAGGGGACGCGATTCTAAAGATAGAGACATTCCTCGGAAAGCTCATTGATTCTCTGAAACTTCTGTGGGAATCGGTGTTAGTGCCATTGATTAACTGGATAATCGCGAATTTGCTTCCAGTCGTAGCAAAGATAATTGATGTTGTGGGGACTACAGCAATAAAAGTCTTGGAATCATTAATTAAAATAATTGGTGATGTAGCGGACACTCTGAGCGGAATCATTGATTTCCTTGTCGGCGTTTTCACAGGAGACTGGGAGTTGGCTTGGCAGGGGATAAAAGAGATTGCGGACGGAGCATGGAGTTTTATCAAAGATGTTGTGTCAGGCGCGTGGGGAATAATTAAAACCGTAACAAAAGGAGCACTGAACATAATAAAGACCGTCATCAGCACTGCTTGGAACGCAATCAAGACAGCAACCTCAACAGTTTGGAATGCGATTAAAAAGACTCTTTCTGGCTTATGGAGCGCTCTTAAAACTACAGCAAATACGGTGTTTGATGCAATCAAGACCAAAGTTACGGGTGTTTGGGATAAAATAAAAGACAAGACATCTCGAACATGGGAAAGCGTTACTACTTTTGTATCTACTAAGGTTGAAGCAATAAAAACCGCTATTACTGATAAGTTTAACGCCGCCAGAGATGCGGTCAAGCTGGCATTTGAAGGTATCGTGGATTTTATTAAAAGGCCAATCAATCAGGCAATCAGCATTGTTAATAATGCGGTTGGAATGATTAATAGTGCGATTGGCGGAATTGAATCGGCATTTTCCTTTGGCCCATGGAACGTACCTACGCCATTCGGAACAAAAACTATTGGATTTCATGCGACATTCCCACGTGTCGGAACTATTCCGTATCTGGCTAGTGGCGCAGTTATCCCACCGCGAAGTGAATTTCTTGCAGTCCTTGGTGACCAGAAAAAAGGAAATAACCTGGAAGCACCGGAAAGCCTGTTGCGTCAGATTGTCCGGGAAGAGTCAGGGAAAGAACAGGGAGATGGAAATACCTACAATGTTACAGTCAATGCATCTGGTAGAAAGCTGTTAGACATTATCATTGATGAAGCAGAACTTAGAAGACGTAGAAATGGCGGTCAGAATCCATTCTTGTTAGGAGGTGTGTAAATGGCACAGGAACAGTTTAAGATTGATGGGGTCACTATAAAGGCCCCCGATACATACAAACCGGTGTTCGCAACTACATCAACGGAAAGCTCTAAGAGAAGTCAGGATCTTGTTATGCACAACACTCCGATGGGAACTATTGCTGGATACGACATGGAATGGGGTGAGCTTAAATGGGGCGAGATTGCGAACATTCTAAATTTGATGATTAATAAGAGCCAGTTTACGTTTCATCATAAAGACCCTAGAACTCCGGGCAAATGGGTCGACAAAACATTTTATGCATCTAATTTCAACATGGCAGCGCAGACGCTTAAAGGCAACGAAGAACGATGGACAGGATTAACTGTTAATGTAAGGAGCATTCGACCGGTATGATTAATGTTACAAATCAGTTAAAAACAGAATCCCTCTTAAATAGTAACTATTATGTTACGGCGAATGTGGTGCTGCGTGATGGGACAACTTTAAACCTGGAAAAAGAAGACTTCTACCTTGACGGAAACGGCATTGTAGATTCTTCTGATTCTGGGGACTTCCCGATAGGTGTAGCCATTGAAAAGACAGCAACATTGGCACTGGTCAATGATGATAACAGATTCTCTGGCTACAACTTTGCCGGGGCACAGTTTACTCTATTCTTAAATTTGCAGCTGTCTGATAGATTAGAGACCATTCGCCGCGGCACATTCATCGTATCAAAGAAACCTGCTACATCCGATGAAATCAATCTCACTTTGCTGGACTATATGAGCAAGGCAGAGACAGGCTACAATACAAACCTTGTTTTCCCATGCTCTGTCAGAGAGGTTTTGGAAGACGCCTGTCAGCAGACTGGGATTGTATTAGGTGACGCAACATTTAAAAACGCAGACTATCAGGTACAAAAGAAGCCCGAGAACACCACTTTTAGAGCAGTAATCGGCATGGTCGCAGCTTTAGCAGGTGGCAACGCTCGCATTGACGAGAATGATAATTTGCGAATCATCACTTTTGACGATGGTGCAGACGCTATTACATTAGAAACAGTTCCATGGTATGACATTAACGGAAGCACTATTCTTGATATTGATAATAACGAGATCGAGACGGTTATCGAACGGAAAGGATTTAATCCAAATTTTATCAGGAATCTTACTTATGATGTTGATGATGTGGTTGTCACCGGGGTCAAATATACAGATAATGAAACAGAATATAAGTACGGCACGGACGGTTATGTCATCACGATTGACAACAAGCTTTTGAGTGGCAATGAACAGACGGGCATTGACCTGATTGGAAAAGAACTGGTCGGTATGAGATTAAGACCATTCTCTTGTGACAGCATAGCAATCGGATACGCCACATTTGGAGATAGAATTACATTTTCCGACATTAAGGGCAATATTTACTATTCATATCTGACAGATGTAGACTTCACATTCTCTGGCAGTACAAGCTTCTCTTGTAATGCAAAGAGCATGGAGGACATCAATGCTGACTATCCAGACAGCATGCAGGTCGAGGTTGGCAATGCAAAGAAAGACACTGAGAAAAAGATTACTGCCTATGATGCAAAGCTAAAGCAGATGAACGAACTAGCAGCAAACACTCTCGGCTTCTACTATACAGAAGAAATTCAGGCAGACGGCTCAATGGTATCATATCGTCACGACAAACCTACACTTGCTGATTCTAAGGTAATATATAAGACGGGTGCTGATGGATTCTTCTTGTCAGTAGACGGAGGTCAGACTTGGAAAGCCGGGTTCGACAGTAACGGCGATGCAGTGCTGAACATTCTGTATGCTATCGGTATACAGTCGGATTGGATCAATACAAGAGGATTCACAGCAAAAGACAATGATGGGAACATTACATTCCGCATTGATGCAGAAACAGGGGCTGTCAATCTTAATGCCACAGAACTTACAATCAAAGGGAAAACACCTGAGAACGTGGCAAATGCCGAGGTTGAGAAGTTTATTACAGAGGTATATTCTCCGCAGATTAAGGTTCTGCAGGAACAGATTGACGGACAGATAGAAGCATTCTTTGGAGACTATGTTCCTGATGGTAGCAATGAACCGGCATCCACTTGGACAGATGATACAACTAAAGAGAAACACTTAGGTGACCTGTTTTATATCGTAAACAACGAAGAATATGGCGGACAGGCTTACAGATATGCAAAGATTAATGGCGAATACAAGTGGGACTATGTAAAAGATACTGCAGTGGTTAAAGCTCTGGCTGACGCAGCACAGGCGCAAAGTACGGCAAATGCAAAGAAAAGAATATTCGGAGCAGAGCCAGTACCGCCTTATGATGTTGATGATTTATGGGTTCAGGGAAAGGTCGGGGACATTCTTAAGTGTCAAAAGGCAAAGGCAGAAGGAGCAAGCTATGACGCCGATGACTGGGTGAGAGCATCTAAATACACAGATGATTCTGCAATCACAGCATTTATCAAGGGCGTTTTTGCTGACACGATCGAAAGCCTCCAAGAGCAGCTTGATGGCAAGATTCAGACCTGGAGCCAGGATACAGACCCGGCACTTGAATGGACGGAAACAGAAGAGGTTCCGTGGACAGACATTGACGGCAATCCTATTCTGGACGTAGGTGGAAATGAGATTTTAATTGTCTGGGAAAAAGGTAAATATATCCACAAAGGAGACCTTTGGCAGAATACCGCCAATAACGCTAACACGCGCTGGCGGTGGGACGGCAGTGAATGGGTCGAGCAGAAAGCACCGGATTATCTGTTTGATAAGATTGACGGCAAAGCGGCAGTTTATTTTGAACAGCCAAAGCCGCCATACAACATGGGAGATTTCTGGGTCACATCAAAGGCAGATGGTGAAGCTTCTATCAAGACAGCAGTCAGAAACCGAGCGGACGGTGCATTTACTGACACTGACTGGATTGATTTCAAATATGTGGACAAAACCGACATTGATAATGCGGTCAAAGAGTATGACACGAGTCTTGGTCAGGATGAGGTATTTAATAAGCTAACAAACGGCGGTGAGGAACAGGGAATTTATATACAGGACAAGAAACTATATATCAATGCAAATTACATCCTTGCAGGCGTTCTGGCAGGCAAATTCATCAATGCAAAAGGAATTAAGGTTATTGACAATGATAATCAAATCACGCTCCATATTGACGATAATGGAAAGGTATACATTGCCGCAACAGAGTTTTCATTAAAAGGAAAAGCCGTCTCTGAAATAGCAAAAGACACAGCTTCTAATACTGCGACCGAAATCGCGACAAAATACGCCACGTTGAGTGTGTTACTATCAAATGAGTTTCAGGGGATTCCGACAGATTCATCTGGAAATTATACCACATTTCCGACATGCAAAACTACGGTAACTGTATTGTATGGAGCTGAGAATGTGACCGCACAGTCAAACATTTCATTTTCCGCAGGAAATGGAGTGAGTGGTTCAGCGTCAGGGGCAACGTATACGGTCTCTGGACTGTCTGTGGATAGCGGCACGATTACTGCAACCGCAACTTACAACGGAATGTCCGCGGAAAAGGAATTTGTAGTTGCAAAGCAAAAGCAGGGTGATACCGGAAATGGAATTTCGAAGATTGTACAGCACTATCTTGCTACGTCCAGTTCATCTGATGTATCAACAAGCAGTTCTGGATGGACAGAAGCTGTGCAGACTCCAACGCCGGACAAGCGGTACTTATGGAACTATGAGGAGACTTTCTTCACAAACGGGGCTAAGGCAACAACACTTCCTTGTGTGATTGGCGTATATGGGGAAAAGGGTCAAGATGGACAGGACGGAAAAGATGCCAGTGATATGACCCAGTTGGAAATCTTTAATAAATTAACCAACAATGGGGAAACGCAGGGATTATATCTTTATGATAACAAGATATACCTGAACGCCACGTATATTGACACCGGGTATCTGGCTGGATGGCAGGTTTTAAGCGGATATTTATATGCGGCGAGTGGCAATAATAGTGTTACGCTGGATGGAAATAATGGACGCATTAAAACCACAGGGGCTTCAGACTGGTTTAACATGGAAACCAATTCATGGACAGGTGAATCAAAATTAGAAGGAACTACGTTTTCTACATGTGACGTATACTGTAGTGCGATAAATGTGAGTACAAGCATAACAGGAAGAAACACATCGCAATCCACCCTAACCATGGGAAGTTTAAAGGCATATTATAGTATAGTTTCAAATGGCGGTGTTACCGCTACCGGGAAAATCAAATCAAGCTCTCACATTGAAGCCGGTGGACATTTTTACAGCACTGGCACAGGCACCGACCTTGCAGATTTGAGTGTACGTGGAACAAAATCCAGGATTCTTCAAACAAAGAATTACGGAACCCAGACATTTTATTGTTACGAAATGGCATCCCCCATGTTTGGAGACATCGGAGAAGCATCCATATCAGAAGATGGCACATGCCTGATAGATATAGATGATATTTTCCAAGAATCTACTAATGTGGGGATTGAATACTATGTGTTCTTACAAAAGGAAGGAGAGGGAGATTGTTGGGTAGATAAAAAAGAACAGACATATTTTACTGTAAAAGGTACTCCGGGGCTTAAATTTGCATTTGAGATAAAAGCGCGTCAGACAGAATATGAACATATGCGTTTTACTGACATGAGCAGAACGGCTTACGACAGGGCAATAGATACAGATATGCCAGAGCCAGACTATAGTGAAAGCCTTGAAATATCAGAACCAGATTATGAAAAAGAACTTCTTGATAGCAGGGAAAAAATTATTGACGAAATGGGGAAAATATCATGAAAAAAATTCTTACAAGCTTTATGAATCTTAGCACCGGAGAAGGAAGTCGCATTGCTTATACCTATTCTGAGGTAAACGAGGAAACAGGAGAAGTTGTCAGCCAGAACAACAAAGGCAATTTCCTTGTACTGGATGACGATGTACAGGCTCATCTTGATGCAGTCAAAAAATATATCAGAGATAAATATTTAGCGTAAGGAGGGAACGGCCATGCCAAAATGGACAGATTACACGATAAAAACAGACCCTGCGGATAAAGATGAAGTGATGATTCTTGATGCTGCAGGAAAGGCAAACAAGCGCCTTGGTCTGTCAACGTTTTCAGACTGGATTCTGAACAAACTCGCAGATAAAACATTCCAGAAGCTTGCGACAAGCAACAAAACAATCCTTGGAGCGATTAATGATTTGAATAGCGTTGCGTATCACAATATTCCGCGCATTGTTCCAAAAGATGTCACGTCTTATTATAACGATGGCTCGCTTTGGAAACGCCTTGGCGGAACGGATGGATATTCTCTTTTTGAAGACTTGTTTGTAGGCGACTATTTTAAAATGTCAAGGCCCATATCCGCTCCAAATCCAGTAGCAGATTACCAGCTGACAGGTTCGCAATACGTAACGTTTGCTTCTTTTGGAGGTCTTGCAGGAAGCGGTGATAAATCACCAGCAACTGATAAATGGGCAGTTATGGTCCCTGGCATGGGATTTGGCGGAATACAGCACTTTGGAAGAAGCCGAATGAACCCGACTGATACTACGAAAGGCGCATATAAAGGCTCCGAGATGAACACAAAGGTTATTGGCCCGGTCGTAACAGCTGGTTCAACCGCTGCAGACGCAACTATTAATCAACAGCTTTTTGCGGAATTTGGTTCGCACCTTGCAACAACAAGAGAACTTGTGTCGAACAGCATTAATGCAGCAGGGGTAAATAAGTTTGGCGCAGCTACTGGGTGTTCGAACAATTGGGAATGGGCTGATATGCAGGCGATTCTCATGAGTGAAATTGAGGTTTACGGCTCGGTTACATTCTCTTCTTCAGGATTTGACACGGGAGCTGCAAATCATCAATTTGAGCTGTTCACATTTTCAAAAAACGCAATTAATAATAGAAGTACTTGGTATTTCTTAAAAGATGTAGCCTCTGCCGCGTATTTTTGCGATTGCGGCAACAGTGGCGGTGCGTACTACGGCGGCGCGTCTCTTGCGTACGGCTATGTTCGCCCTCGCTTCGTAATCAAAGCGTAGCGAAATCTTCAAATCCCCACCCCTTGTGGGTGGGTTGAAGATGAAGCAATAAATATTATTGAAACGGAAGGAAAATTATGTCAGTACTCAAAAATAAAAGAGATTTGTCTGATATGGAATTTTACAAAAACGCCATTCGGATGAATCAGGAGCTTGTAACGTGGATGATGCGTAATTTTGGCACACAAAGGAATCCACGTTCCGTAAATCAAGTTATCAAAAACATCAGTGAAGATGACCAGAAAACAATCGACGATATCTTTTCTAAATACGGGCAATCGCCAAATCATGAATTTGTGAGTGAATTTCCGAAATGGTACGTAGATCGTAAAAGGAAAAGACTGCTAGACCTCTGTGATGAATTAATTGAAAACATCACTAATGCTAATTCAATCTATCCGACAGAAGAATTTTTGCACGAGGAATATGCCATGCGAAGGGAATTCCAGACAATGGCAATCTGTAACTGCAAGGATATCGAACAGGTTTTGCAGGGAATCAGGGTAGATTTCAGAATTGACATCAATAAGCTTGACAGGTTTCTTGATATGTTAAAACGCGAAGTTGACCTGTTAAAAGGCTGGCGGCAGTCTGACAATAAGGCTCGCAAAGATATTGAAAAGAAGATTGAAGCTGAAAAGAAGAAAGAATTGGAAGGAGATTAAAAATATTTATCGGGTAAGGTTTGTAAGCCTCTGCCGCGAATTTTTGCAATTGCAACAACAGTGGCAATGCGAACTACAGCGGCGCGTCTCTTGCGAACAGCTATGTTCGCCCTCGATTTGAATGATACACAATCGACCAGTATGTCACGTGTGTCTTACGAAGGAAATCTTATCCGTCCCGATGGGTAAATATTGACCATGATGCCAATGGATACGTCTAAAGGCTATACACATGTTCTATTAATTGAAATGCAATATAAATATTTTGAAACATTATTAGATTTAAACGTCCTATACGATTCTTTTCAGAAATGTAAATTAAGCGTTGACTGGAAATGTTCAATCCAACGTTTTGAAGCCAACATTTTCCAAAATATCAAGGATATCAAGAAAAGGCTTAAGAGTGGTAGATATAAGCCAGACAAATTCGTGGAATTTGATGTAGATGAACGGGGCAAGACGCGACATATAAAGTCACCATCTATCAGAGATAGAGTCCTACAACGAGCTATCTGCGATTATGTTTTAGAGCCTCTTATTTATCCGAAACTTATTTACAATAACGGTGCATCCGTAAAAGAAAAAGGCGTTGATTTCTCACGTAAACAACTGAATAAGCATTTGAGAAAGTACTACAACAAGCATGGCAATAAAGGCTATATTCTTGTAGGAGATTTCAGTAGATTCTTTGAGAGTATACCGCATGATAAGCTGATTGAATCCTTAAAGAAATGTATTCCTGACCAGAAGATGATGGATTTGTTGGAAATGATAATCCATTCATTCAGTGATACGGGCGTGGGACTTGGAATTGGTTCTCAGATATCCCAGATTTGCGGAATCTACTATCCGACTCCAATAGATATCTATTGTACCACAGTCATGGGATGCAAAGCGTATGCACGACACATGGATGATTTTTATATTATCCACGAAGACAAGGAATTCCTTAAAACGGTTTTGACAGGAATCAAGAAGATAACCGCCGAACTTGGATTGAAACTGAACGAAAAGAAAACTCAAATTTGCCGGATAGATAAAGGGTTTAACTTTCTCAAGCAAAAAATTTTTATCACGGATACAGGAAAGATTGTGCACAAGCCAAACAAATCCAGCTTTGTTAGAGAAAAACGCAAGTTGAAATCTTTTAAGTTTAAGTACGACATGGGCGAAATGACCAAAGAAGAAATTGAAAATCAGTATAAATCTTGGAGAAACAATATTGTCAAATTTGATTGTAAGAGAACGATGCGCAATGTAGACGAATTATACAACGAATTATATGAAGAAAGGAACACAGCATAATGGAACAGAACTTTGAACAGAATGTAGAAAAAGAAAATCTTGAAGCGGAACTCAGAGCATTAAGGTCGGAATTACAGGCGAATACATCAGAAATCGGAGATTGGAAGGTAATCAAGGCTCTTGAATATCAGCTTACTGGTCAAAACATCCCTTATAGCATGGAAGATTTAAGCTCTGATAGACAAAAGGTAAGAGATAGAATTAATGAGATTGAAGCAGAGTTGAGCACTTTAGGAATCAGATGAGGAAAGAATATGGAAATTAAAGGAATTGATGTATCATCTTATCAGAACAGGCCAGACTGGGCGAAGGTGGCAAAGGCTGGCTGCAAATTCGCCATTTTAAGAATCCATCAGAAAACAGGCGTTGACAGTTCATTCGAATACAACTACAAGGGGTGTAAGAGCAACGGAATCCTTATTGGCGGATATAAGTATTCATACGCTCTGGCACCGGCACAGGCTATTGACGAGGCGGAAGATGTGATTGCCGCACTCAACGGGCGCGGACTGGACTTCCCGGTGTTCTATGACCTCGAGTGGGATCAGCAGAGAAGTCTTGGCAAGCAGTCCATTGAAAATATTGCAGTAGCATTTCTGACTAGAATCAAGAAAGCTGGTTATAAGGTTGGTATCTACTGCAATTTGGACTGGTATAACAATGTTCTAACAGATGCTTTAAAACAGTACGATTGTTGGATTGCTCGTTATCCGGCTGGCGATAATGGCTCTGTACAGGAAAGATTGCGACCATCTGTCGGTGTAGGTTGGCAGTATTCCAGTAAGGGGAAAGTTCCAGGGATTAATGGAAGCGTAGATATGAGCGTGTTCTACAAAGATTATAGAGATTCTGGTCAGAAAGGAGAGGTAAAAGTGGGCTTAACAAAAAAACAGATTATTCAAAATGTAAGAAACGATGCGGTAGAGTTTGCGGTCGGAATCGCAAATGATAACGATCACGGATACAGCCAGAGAATCCGGAGCTTGTATGAAATCAATGTACCAAAGTCTTTCGATTGCAGTTCGCTGACCCTGACTGCTTACTACTACGCATTCATTAAGAATGGGCTTGCTCAGCAAGCCAGATACCTGAAGAAGCACTGCAGTTACACTGGCAATATGTTGGAAATGTTAAACTGCGGGTTTGAGGTCGTGGCCAGAAATCAGACAGCGCATGCGCAGATGATCAAAGGCGATCTGGAGCTCAACACTACGCATCATGTAGCAATGGCGATTGGTAAGGACAACATTGTCCATGCCAGAAGCTCCGAGGGAACAACGGACACAAAGGATAACTCCGGAAATGAGATTCGGACACAACCGTGGTACCTGTATAGTCATGGCTGGACGCACCGTCTGAGATTTACTGGAAAAGGAATCGATTTCAGCAAACTAATAAGCACATCCGAAAGTAAACCAACTACAACAACCACATCGAAAGGAGTCGGCTATATGTTTGAACCAAAACTTGTCAAATTAGGTAGTGAAGGAACATCTGTCCTGTTATTGCAGGAAATCTTAATTGCAAGAGGATTTAAGGGAAAGAATAAAAAAGCGCTGACACTTTCCAGAAAAGCAGATGAGAACACCATCTATGCACTCAAACAGTACCAGAAATCAAGAAACGGAGTTCTTGCCGTAGACGGAGAGTGTGGGGAAAAGACCTGGAAAGACCTGATTGCAATCTAAAAAAGCATAAATTTAAGCCCCAAGGAATTTGTTTCCGAGGGGCTTTTTGCGTTATATTGTATCAAATTCGGAATAATAAGAACATTCTGGTTAGTCACACGTTAGTCACAATTTTGAAATTCTAAAAAGCTGAAATGCCTTTAAATATGGCGTTTCAAGCCAATTAACTTAAATGTACTTTTAGCTTATAGGTAATGAAAATGAAATGTTGGAAATCCTTGTAAAATCTCTAAAACGTTGATTTTAATAGGGTTTCCGGCATTTCGATAATGATATTTCGGTTGTT